>Ga0256407_10013538_pt1 | contig 10895 bp, 10 predicted proteins | sample RumenRJG_04DNA_FD_193489 | JGI IMG/M metagenome (GOLD analysis project Ga0256407, IMG submission 193489) | Bovine rumen microbial communities from Lethbridge, Alberta, Canada - RJG_04 | ecosystem: Host-associated > Mammals > Digestive system > Stomach > Rumen | place: Canada: Alberta... | reverse complement strand
TTTATATCATAGGAAATTCCACGTGGCAGTGAAAACAAAGAAACAATGTGATATTATAGCGCTTAGAGGCAAAGACGCTTTCGGATATGAAGGTGGTCTTTGGCTTTTTTTATTGAAGCCTCGGCGTAGCCCGCTACGTCTGTGCTTTCAGATACGCACTATCGGGCAAGCATACTTAGCATTAGTCCGGATATTTTGCAATTTTGCGATCGTTTTGCAATCGTTATGCAAGGCATCGAAATTATAGATACCTATGATTTTTGATGCTTTATAAGTATGTAATAAGAGGTTGAAGCATCGAAAATGGTATATTTCCGGATTTTTGATGATGTGCAGACTGTAAAATCCGGACGTATGGCATCAATTTCGAATGTTTTCAAATATTTCGATGCTTGCAAGTACGACAAGCGAAAGGCATCTTTTCTTGAGTTTTAATCCGAGTTTCCGAGCTCTGAGTTTCAAAGTTTCCGAGTGGTGTCCATCCGTCTGTCTGTCTCAGTTTTGTCTTGCTATTCAGCCTGTCTCGCTTCCCGGCGTCTCGTCTCGGCTCTATTCAGCGTCTATTCAGCGTCTCGACTCGACCGTTGCTTTTTTTGCTGCTTTTTTCGATAAAAAATAAAACAAACAAGATAAATATTTAATGTTTATCATTAAAAAGTTATTGACAGGTATAAAACAGGATGCTATATTATACTCATGAACAGGAAATAACCGGACGCGGTGATGAAAAGTTCATAAATTCTCGAGAAAATGCAATCAAGATAATTTGAAGTTAGATACAAACGTGAACGCACATGAAGTTGCCAAAAGAGGTTAAAGAAAAAAGTTGCTTTCACAAACGAAATAAGAAAATAAATAAGAACAAACAACAAGAATGAAAAACGGCCATGCGCCGGAATAAGACAACAAATAATAAGTGAGCGCGAACATAGGGATTCGCAGATGGGAGAATAAAAATGAGAGAACAGGAAATTAAACTTGCTAATGTAAAGAAGAGCTGCAGTACAACCGGAAAAGTTGCAAAAGTACTTGGAATTCTTATGGCTGTGATTGCTGTAGTGATGCTTGTTGGCGGTATAGTGATGCTTGCCTGTAAGAGCAATATCAATAGTAGTATAAAAACTGAAGAAGTGAGCGGAAAAGTAGTAGCACATGTATTCAGTGAGAACGGAACTGAACTCTTTAGTCTTGAGCAGGTTGAAGATATGGGAAAACATGGCATCTTAGGAATGTTTAACGTTGTGGGAATTCTTATGTATAAGGGTATGGCTGCGGAAGCATTCGCGGTAACTTTCTTTTCTACAGCTGTTACAAGTGCTATCCTTGCCGGAATCTTCATCATAATAATGAAAGTATTTAAGCTCATTGAAAATAGTGATTCACCTTTTAACGGAGATGTTATGAAGAAACTCAAGACAGCATTTATCATAATTACTGTTTACACATTCTTTGCAGTAGGTCTCGGAGCTGCAGCTCTTGCAGGAGTTGTATTCTGGAGCATATATTGCATCCTTGATTACGGTTATGTTCTTCAGAAAGAATCCGATGAAACTTTATAATTCCGGAAATGTGAGGTAATTGATATGGGTAAAATTATACTTAGATTAGACCGCGTCATGGCTGACAGAAAAATGTCTTTGAATGAGCTGTCGGCAAAAGTTGGCGTATCAAATGTAAATCTATCCAAGATAAAAACAGGAAAGATCAGCGCTATCAGGTTTTCAACACTGGAAGCTATATGTGAAACTTTAAACTGCCAGCCGGGAGACATACTTGAGTATGATCCCGACGCGGCATCGGATGACAGTGAATAAAAAGGAAAAATATGGAAATCACTATAGAGAACTTGACTAAAAGATTTGGAGATCAAATTGCGGTAAATAATTTGTCTCTTAAGATTCCGGCAGGTAAGATATATGGTTTCATAGGCGCAAATGGTGCCGGTAAAACATCGACCATGAAGATGATGGTTGGACTTTTAAAGCCTGATTCAGGCACCGTCAGATACAACGGAAAAGAAATGAAACATCTGGATAGCAGTATAATGCAGGATGTAGGCGTGTTTATCAGTAAACCCAATTATTATCCCAATCTGACGGCAAGAGAAAATCTTGCATATCTTCAGCGAATACTTGGAAAACCTGTTGAAGAGGCGGACAGAGTTCTTAAGCTTGTTGGGCTTGACGCTGTTGGTGACAAAAAAGTTTCTAAGTTTTCTTTTGGAATGAAGCAAAGACTTGGGCTTGCCATTTCCTTTCTGAATAATCCCAAGGTACTTATTCTTGATGAGCCGACTAACGGGCTCGACCCCAAAGGAATATTTGAGATTAGAGAGATGCTGGGAAAGTTGGCTCATCAAATCGGATGTACGGTTTTTGTTTCCAGTCATAACATTGCGGAAATCGAGAAGCTTTCAGACAGAATTTGTATCATCGACAGAGGTAAAAAGATATTTGAAGGAAGCGTTGATGAACTTTATGAAACTGAAGGACTGGAATATTGTATAAGGACAAATGATTCTGAAAAAGCAGCGAAGCTTTTTGGCAAGATTGGACTGACATATGTAAGAAAAAATGATGCATTCTTTATGGAGATGGCAAAAGAAAAAATACCTGCATTGTTAAAACTTCTTATTGATGCAAATGTTGAAGTATATGAGGTGTCGCCAAACAACAGCCTTGAAAACATATATCTGGCGCTTACCGAAAAAGAGAGAGGTGGCGTATGCAGTGTCTTATAAGAGAAGAAATAAAAAAGATACAGGCTGACAAGTGCGTACCATATGTGATAACCGGCTTTGCGGTGTTATGTAACTTGATGGTAGCGGTCTTATGCAAGTTTGATGTGACTAACGAGGATGTACTTGCATTATACGGAGAAAACGGAGTGAATCTATATTTTTTCATCGGTATAAATGCGCTTGTCGGGCTCTTTTGCGCGATGTTTGTCGGATACATGATTTTGACAAAAGAATATATAAATGATACTTGGGATCTTCTGATGACAAAACTGTTTGACGGCAAGAAACTTGTTGTGGCCAAATTCATCGTATTTATGCTGTATCAGAGCATATACATGCTTTTTTCTATTGTTTTATACATTCCGATTTCAAAGTTCTTAATTCGCACAGATATAGATTTCAGAATGCTTGGAAGTGTTCTGGTCATATTTTTTTTCATAAATACATTCTGTTATATACTTCAATACTGTATTCAACTATATGTCAAAAATTTCCCCATAGCTGTTGTGTCAGGACTTCTGCTTGTCTACATTCTCGGACCGATCAGAGAAATCGTACATATTGCAAATCACATCGGAACGGTTGCCGGAACGTACGCATTTGAATCCGGAAATGTATATAATGCAAAGTTCCTTGCTACATCCGCATTACTGAATATTGCAATCGGTGCTTCTTTTGTATATATAAGCGGGAAAAGGTTCTACTCATAGGAGGGAACATGGATTATTTAAGATTTGAACTAAGAAAAATTAAAGGTTCCGGGATATTCGTAATCGGAGCTGTTCTGACAATCTTGTCTGTTTTGTTTCAAGGATATTTGGGACTCATGGTAAAAGAAATAACATGCGATATCATGCATGTTACTGCGATGGATCTTTTTTCGACCCTTATTTTCCCTATATTTATATCAGTTGTGGTTTCGGAGAGCTTCTCTATAGAAGAGACAAATTGTGGAATCGCAAATTCTTATTTCAGTAATATTTCAATAAATAAGATTTATACGATGAAACTTTTGACTGTCAGACTTATAAATCTTTTTTATTTCATATTGGCAACTGCGATAACCATGATATTTGTTGCCCTAAAAGGCGGAAATACTGTGGATATATTTTTTAAAGAATGGAACTGGATTGCTCTTACTATTATAAATATCCACACCCTGATAAACGTTGTTGCCATTCTTATCGTGTGTTTCAAAAGCAGACTTTTAGCAATGATGATATCTGTCATTGCAACAGTTTTTGCAAGCCTCCTTAACCCGCTGGGAATTTCCTGGCTCAACCCATGGTATGGCTTCGAACATGCTCTTTTTTACAGAGGACTTAGTCACCTTGCCATAACCTACATGATATCCCTTTTTGTATTAAGCGAATTTTTCATAAAAAAGAAAATCAGGGAAATTCCAACACTTCTGGAAAGCATGGTCTAATGCGGCTTTAAAAAGTATATATCAATAATACTCAGAAAACCGCAACTATTGAGAACTTAGTGGTTGGCACACATAGTTTAGTGCCGGCTTCTCATAATCGTCCGGGCTAAAAGGTATATATATGGAAATGCGCAGTTCTTGGACGAGGATGATGATTTTCAAAATAAAAGAAGAGGGAGATGCCGATTGTTCTGAGCAACGTCGAAATGAGGCATCTCCCTCTTCTTTTATTTTAGAAAATCACACCGCAGCCGAACACAAGTATTTTCATATATATACCTTATGCACAGTCGTAATGAAAGCCACCACTTTATATACTTTTTAGAAAAGGTATGTTGACATTAATGGTCCGGAGTGATAATTTATGATACAGAAGATGTTAGCACTCAAGTTGAGTGAGTGCTAACACTCAAAAAAACAAGTTACCGTCCAATGAATTTAACCGGTGAATACATAGGAAGGTGGACACTTTGGAATTAGACGATAGAAAAAGAAAAATACTTCATGCGATAGTCAGAAACTACCTCGAGACGGGCGAACCTGTGGGAAGCCGCACAATATCCAAGTACACGGATCTTAATCTCAGCTCGGCAACGATTAGAAATGAGATGGCGGATCTTGAAGAGATGGGGCTCATCATTCAGCCGCATACTTCGGCGGGGCGTATTCCTTCAGATCAGGGTTATCGCGTATACGTTGATGAGATGCTTCGCGATAAAGAGCAGGAAGTGGAGAATATGAAGGAGATGCTTCTTGATAAAGAAGAGAAGCTTGAGACACTCCTTAAGAAGGTTGCCAAGACGCTGGCTGTTGATACCAATTATGCAACAATGATCTCGGCACCTCAGATCAGAAAGAACAAACTTAAATTTATACAGATATCTAAGGTCGACGAAGAACATCTTCTTGCGACCATTGTGATAGAAGGCAATGTCATTAAGAACAAGATCATAAATGTCGAGGAAATGCTTGATGACGCCACGATGTTGAAGCTCAACATTTTGCTGAATACAAGGTTGGACGGGCTTGCGGTTGAGGACATCAACCTCGGACTTATAGCTTCTGTCAAACAGGAAGCCGGCATACACAGTGAGATTATAGGAAACGTCATTGATGCTGCGGCAGAGTCTATCACGGCTGACGATGACCTTCAGATATATACAAGCGGAACGATGAACATTTTTAAGTATCCCGAGCTTACAGACAGCGCCAAAGCAAGCGAACTTATCAGTACGTTTGAAGATGGCAAGGATCTTAACAACATCGTTGAAAATACTCTTTCTGCCGACGCGGAAGAGACAGGAATCCAGGTTTATATCGGAAATGAAACTCCGGTTCAGGCAATGAAGGATTGCAGTGTTGTAACCGCAACTTATGAACTTGGTGACGGAATGAAAGGTACAGTCGGAATAATCGGTCCCAAGAGAATGGACTATGACAAAGTTATTTCGACTCTTAAGAATATGAGATACGCTCTTGATGAGCTGTATAAGAAAAAGAGCTAGTGCATAGTCAGTAAGATGACGGATGTACCGAGTGAGGAGGCAAAGTTAAATTGAGCAGTACAGATAAGAAAAAAGTTCACGATAAACCTGCTAAGGAAGTAAACGAGCAGGAGAAGGAAGTTCTCGAAGAGATTATGGAAGAGCTTGAAGAGGAAGCCAAGGAGAATAAAGAGGCTGCTGAAAAAGCCGAAGCCGAGGCAGAAGCTTCTGAAGAGGAAGCTTCCGCGGAAGAGAATGAAGAAACTTCCGAAGAAGAATCAGGAGATAAGAAGAAAGGTCTTTTTAATAAAAAAGAAAAAAAGGACCCTCTCAAAGAAAAAATTGATGAACTCAATGACAGACTTATACGACAGGTTGCTGAGTTTGATAATTTCAGAAAAAGAACTGACAAAGAAAAAGCCCAGATGTTTGAGCAGGGCCAGGGAAGCATTCTCGAGAAGCTTCTCCCTGTAATAGATAATTTTGAGCGAGGACTTCAGGCAGTTCCCGAAGCGGAAAAAGACGGAGCTTTTGCAGACGGTATGAACAAGATCTATAAGCAGCTTATGAAGCAGATGGAAGATCTTGGAGTAACCCCGATTGAAGCTGTGGGTAAAGAATTCGATCCCAACTTCCACAATGCGGTTATGCAGGTGGAGAGCGAGGAATATGAATCCGGAATTGTTGCACAGGAACTTCAAAAGGGATATATGTTCCACGACACCGTGCTCAGACACAGCATGGTTGGTGTTACCCAGTGAGTGGTATAGAAAAAGACAAATCAATATCACTGTATATCAATACGTAAATAATTCAATTTTTATAACGGAGGAAAAGTAGAAATGAGTAAAATTATCGGTATCGACTTAGGTACAACAAATAGCTGCGTAGCAGTTATGGAAGGCGGAAAGCCTACTGTTATCGCTAATGCAGAGGGAGCCAGAACAACACCTTCAATCGTTGCTTTCACAAAGAATGGCGAGAGAATAGTTGGTGAACCCGCTAAGCGTCAGGCAGTTACAAATGCAGACAATACAATCTCTTCAATCAAGAGAGATATGGGTACAGACAACGGTCGTACCATTGATGGAAAAAAGTACTCTCCTCAGCAGATTTCAGCTATGATCCTTCAGAAGCTCAAAGCTGATGCAGAGCAGTACCTCGGCGAAAAAGTTTCAGAAGCTGTAATCACAGTTCCCGCATATTTCAATGACGCACAGCGTCAGGCTACAAAGGACGCAGGTAAGATCGCAGGTCTTGAGGTTAAGAGAATCATCAACGAGCCTACAGCAGCTGCACTTGCATACGGACTTGATAACGAGAAAGAGCAGAAGATTATGGTTTATGACCTTGGTGGTGGTACATTCGACGTATCAATCATCGAGATCGGTGACGGTGTCATCGAAGTTCTTTCTACAAACGGTGATACACACCTTGGTGGTGATGACTTCGACCAGGCTATCATCAACTGGATGGTTCAGGACTTCAAGAGCAAAGAAGGCGTTGATCTTTCAGGCGATAAGATGGCTATGCAGAGACTTAAGGAAGCTGCAGAGAAGGCTAAGAAAGAGCTTTCTTCATCAACAACAACAAATATCAACCTTCCTTTCATTTCAGCAGGCGCTGATGGCCCTAAGCACTTCGATGTAGACCTTACAAGAGCTAAATTTGAAGAACTTATCCATGACCTTGTTGAGAGAACAGCAATCCCTGTTCAGAACGCTATGAAAGATGCAGGTCTTACAAATTCAGATATCGGAAAAGTTCTCCTTGTAGGTGGATCAACTCGTGTTCCTTGCGTAGTTGAGAAAGTTAAGCAGCTTACAGGCCAGGAGCCTTCAAAGAACCTTAACCCTGATGAGTGCGTAGCTATCGGTGCTTCTATCCAGGGTGGTAAGCTCGCAGGAGATGCAGGCGCAGGCGATATCCTTCTTCTTGACGTAACACCTCTTTCACTTTCAATCGAGACAATGGGTGGTGTTGCTACAAGACTTATCGAGCGTAATACAACTATTCCTACAAAGAAGAGCCAGGTATTCTCAACAGCAGCTGACAATCAGACAGCCGTTGATATCAACGTCCTTCAGGGTGAGAGACAGTTCGCTAAGGACAATAAGTCACTCGGACAGTTCAGACTTGACGGAATTCCTCCGGCAATGAGAGGTGTTCCTCAGATCGAGGTAACATTTGATATCGATGCAAACGGTATCGTTAATGTATCTGCTAAGGATCTTGGAACAGGAAAAGAGCAGCACATCACAATTACAGCCGGATCAAACATGTCTGATGAGGATATCGATAAGGCTGTTAAGGAGGCTCAGGAATATGAAGCACAGGATAAGAAGCGTAAAGAAGGAATTGATGCGCGTAACGATGCTGATTCATTTGTATTCCAGACTGAGAAAGCTCTTCAGGAAGTTGGCGACAAGATAGACGCTTCACAGAAGCAGGTAGTTGAGGATGACATCAAAGCTCTTAAGGAAACTCTCGAGAGCACAAAGGATAAAGAGCTTTCAGACAGCGAGATCGATTCTCTCAAGAGCCAGAAAGAAAAGCTTATGACTGATGCTCAGGCACTCTTTGCTAAGATGTATGAAGGTGCTCAGGCAGCAGGTGCCGGCCCTGATATGGGTGCAGCAGGAGCAGGTCCTGACATGGGCGGTGCTTCAAATGCAGCTGATAACAATGATAACGTTGTTGACGGCGATTACAGAGAAGTATAATTAGTTTTACGATAAAGATTCTGATAGCCAGACGAATAATCGCCTGGCTATTCGGAGCATTTTGAAACAGAGAGAAAATTTGATGATATTTGAGGAGTGTTATGGCAGAGCAAAAGCGTGACTACTATGAGGTTCTCGGAGTAAGTAAGAGTGCCTCTGATGATGAGATAAAAAAAGCATATCGTGTACTTGCTAAAAAATATCATCCTGACATGAATCCCGGAGACGCATCTGCAGCAGAGAAGTTTAAAGAAGCTTCCGAAGCATATGCCGTACTCAGCGATCCTGAGAAAAAGAGACAGTACGATCAGTTTGGTCATGCTGCTTTTGAAGGCGGATCCGGTGGATTTGGCGGATTTGATTTTAACGGTGCGGATTTCGGAGACATATTCGGAGATATATTCGGAGATTTCTTCGGAGGCGGAAGGTCACGTGGCGGCGCAAGAAGTGGCCCTTCTAAGGGAGCCAATCTGCGTGCCAGCGTAAGGATTACTTTCCTCGAAGCTGTATTTGGCTGCGAGAAAGAACTTGATCTTACGATAAAAGACCCCTGCCCTACATGTCATGGAACCGGTGCTAAGCCCGGAACTTCGGCACAGACATGTCCTAAGTGCGGAGGAAAAGGACAGATTGTATATACACAGCAGTCATTCTTTGGCACTGTAAGAAATGTTCAGACATGTCCGGAATGTGGCGGAACAGGTAAAGTTATCAAGGATAAGTGTACCGATTGCCACGGAACAGGATATATTGCAAGCAGGAAAAAGATTCAGGTTACGATCCCTGCAGGTATAGATAACGGACAGAGTGTACGAATCCGTGATAAGGGTGAGCCGGGAATAAACGGTGGTCCGAGAGGAGATCTTCTTGTTGAAGTTATCATCTCAGATCATCCTATCTTCCAGAGAGAGGGATACGACATTTATTCCATGGTGCCGGTATCATTTGCGGTTGCAACTCTCGGAGGAACGGTTCTTATCGATACTGTAGACGGTAAGGTCGCTTATGATGTGAAGGCCGGAACTCAGACGGATACAAGAGTGAGACTTCGCGGAAAAGGCGTTCCTTCGCTCAGAGATAAGTCGGTTCGCGGCGATCACTATGTAACACTTGTTGTGCAGGTTCCCGAGAAAATTTCAAAAGAAGCAAAAGACATTCTTAAGAAATTTGATGAACTCACAGGTGACTCTCTTACAGCAGCAGAGCGTATGATGGATTCCAAGGATAAAGATCCCGGAGGAGATAATCCCGGCGGCAAGAAAAAGAAATCATTTTGGAAATAAAATTTACTTATAAATTTTGCTTATGAATTGATTTGTGGTATACTTCCGTAGTTAGAAATGACTACGGAAGTTTTTGTGTAGAGCAGTTAACGAGGTATTATCGAGTTTACTGCGAACCATGCGAGTTCACTTGGCGAGGTTTTATCGAGCCTAGTGAAGCTTGCAGTACATTTTTATAGGTGAAAAGATATGAAATGGATGCGTTTTAGAGTTCGTACAAACGAAGAGGCGGAAGATATCATAATAAGTTACCTGGAAGATATAGGGCTTGAAGGTGCGCAGATTGAAGATAATGCGCCTTTGACTGCTTCCGATAAAGAGCAGATGTTTATTGATGCGCCCGAGCTTGAGCCTGATGATACAGAGACAGGAATAGAAGAAGGCGTTGCTTATCTCAATTTCTTTTTGGAAATCGATGATAATAACATGCTGACGGTCGAGTATCCGGATGATAACGGTGAATATGCCACGGTTAAGAGAACTCCTGATGAAATGCTTTCACAGATAAAAGAAAAGCTTGCCGAACTCAAAGCTTTTACAGATATAGGCGACGGGACAGTTTCTGTTGATGTAACGGAAGATATTGACTGGATAAACAACTGGAAGCAGTATTTTCATAAGTTTTATATAGATGATGTTCTTATTATCCCTTCATGGGAGAAAGAAACCGATGAGGATAAAGAAAAGGCTGAGATGGTTCTTCACATAGATCCCGGAACAGCTTTTGGAACAGGAATGCATGAAACTACCCAGCTCTGCATCAGAATGCTCAGAAAGTACGTTACACCTGAGACGGAACTTTTAGATGTAGGAACGGGAAGCGGAGTTCTTTCCATTCTTTCTCTTATGTTCGGTGCAAAGCACGCTGTCGGAACAGATCTTGATGAATGTGCCGTTCCCGCGGTAAAAGAAAATATGGAGAACAACAACATAAGTCCCGATAAGTTTGACATGATGATCGGAAATATCATAGATGACAAAGAGATACAGGACAAAGTCGGATATGATAAGTATGATATTGTTGTTGCGAACATACTTGCAAACGTACTTGTTCCACTCACACCGGTTATTATGAACAATCTTAAGAGCGGCGGAATATATATCACATCGGGAATAATCGACACTAAAGAGGAAGAAGTCAAAAAAGCACATCTTGATGCCGGACTTGAGATACTTGAGATCCATCATCAGGGAGACTGGGTTTCTATCACATCGAGGAAAAATTGATGTACCATT
>Ga0256407_10013536_pt1 | contig 10895 bp, 1 predicted proteins | sample RumenRJG_04DNA_FD_193489 | JGI IMG/M metagenome (GOLD analysis project Ga0256407, IMG submission 193489) | Bovine rumen microbial communities from Lethbridge, Alberta, Canada - RJG_04 | ecosystem: Host-associated > Mammals > Digestive system > Stomach > Rumen | place: Canada: Alberta | collected... | reverse complement strand
CAATCCCCAATCCCCAAATATTTCTTTTATTAAATTAAATTAAATTAATTAATTATTTATTTTTTTTAATTTATTTTATATTAATATAAATATATAAATGGAATATATTTAATCATTATTAAAATAAAAAAATGAATAATTATCTATTTCAAATAAATTTACATAATAAGGCTGTAATCCAACAATTATTGATTGTTACGGATAATGAAAATGAGTAAATCAATAAAAAAATTATTGAAATGGAAAATAATATTATATTTCCAATGATAAAAACATTTTAATAATAATTATTTAAATTTTTTGCTTATTTTCCAAATAAATTAAAGATAATATTAAAAATTGAATTACTTAAAGATAATATAATATAATCTAATTTGGAAAATAAAAGTTAAACAGAGGTTAAAATATAAATTATTACCAAATAATAAAAAATAAATAATAATTTATAATATCACCATTTATTCCTTAATAGTTTGGAATAATAAAATTATTATAGGTTTTAAACTAATAAATAATAATATCTATTTAAGAATTATATTAACTAAATTCTTTATCAATATTTTTTATTTAAATATATTGAAATCTATGTCTTTATGAGCTTCAATTATTTGTCCTTCAGTATTTGTTTTAACATAAAAATACATATTAAGTAAAGGAATAGAACGCCCGTAATATTTTTCAACAAGAATAAGTTTCTTTTTAAATATAAGTATTTCAATTGTTGTTTCGACATAAACCCTAAAATGAAAAGTGTTTATTGATAAGTTAATATAAAATTCAATTTGTTCTACCGAAAGCAAAAAAAACACTCTGAATGCAATATCTGCATTCAAAAGTGTTCCTGAAACTCCTCCATATGCATTAGCAATTTCTGCATACAAACCTCCTTCAGCAACTGCCTCAATTTTGAATGTTATATCAAATTTGATAACGCCAACCAAATCAAATTTAGGTCCATCTTCCTCAGTAATTTTAAATGTTAATTGAAGTCCAAAATATATTTTATAATCAATACTAAATATATATCCTAATCTTAATTGAGCAATTGGTAATTCAGGGAGAATAAAAGGAAAATGATCAGTTTTATTATAATGTTTTTTAAATTCAAAACCGGCATTTGCTTCTGCAGTAGATTTTAATAAATTTTCCCAATTGATTTTAATTGTTAAATCTGCTTTGAAATTTCCTTTTTCATATTGCTTTTTGAAAGTTTCTCCTTTTTTCATTAAATCGTTTTTTTTACTCCTTTTTTCTGTTTCTATTTTTTGATTATTATTTTTTCTATTTTTTTTCATTATAATATAACTAAATTTATCATCGTCTTCAATTTTATCATATTCATAAACATCGGATTTTTTATGAATAACAAGAGGCTTACCATCAATTTCTGTTACAGCAAAAATTTTTTTTGATTCAGTTTTCACATCATTTTCTATTTCTGTCTCAGTCTTTAAAGTATCAAGCATTAAATTTGATACTAATTGAGATTGATTTTGTAATTTTGATTCCTTCTCTTCAATTTTGTAACCTGTGTTAAATATAGTTTCATTAAAACTCTTAGATTTAGATTGTATTAGTAAATCTAATCCTTCATAATAAATATATATTTTATTGGCAACCATTTCACCTGTTACTTTTTGAGAAAAATAAATATTATTTATATTATCTAAATATTGTTCTGCTAAAGAATTGATTGAATCAGTCATGTTACTTACATAATAATTTAATCTGTACATTAAAGTAGTGAAAATACTTTCTATTGACCGATAATCTTTTGCAGAAAATAATCTTTCTAATATAGATAAATGTTTTAGATATTTTTCTTCTAAAACTTCTAATTCATTATTAAATTTATTCTTTATTTCAGTCTGTATTGATTTTCCATAATAATAAAATTTTTCATTTAATTCATCGATAGCACTTTTTAAATATGATACAACTACTTTCACTTGTTTTCTATCTCTTGGAGGAGAATGACTATTATAATTTTCATAGATTTCATAATCATATTTAGTACTTAATTTTCTACTGGGATTAGTCACATTTTCAAATATATAATCCGAATAATTTTTATTAATATCTCTCATTTCTTTTAATAATTTCATAATTTCTTTTACTTCATTTCTAATTGGATTTTCTGAAAGTCTTCGAGTTGAATTCTTTTTCATTTCTTCTTTATATTTCAGAAAATCTATTCTATAAGGACAACCACTTTCATTACAAATAGGATCTAAATAATATAGACCTTCTATCATTGCATATCCTGATAAGTTGCCAAATTTATCGTCAATAATATCTGTGTTATTATATAATGAAATATTACTTATTATGTTAATAATGTTATTATAAAATTCTTTAGATCTATTAAAAACTTCTATATAATAATCAATTGATTTATTATAAGCTAATGAAAAGAAATTAAGAACTGCCTCGGAATCAAAAGGAATATCTATTGTTTCTCTTAATTGTTCTATAAATTCATCTAATTCATCATTTAAGTTATAAGATTCATATATACAATTATTCAATAATGGTAACACTATTTCTTTCAGATCAAATCCTTCATATTTTATATCTATTTTGTTTATATATTTATTTTTTATTTCTTCATATTCATCTAGTAATTGTGGCCTTTGAAGACCTGAATTTATAGTTATTTCTTCCAATATTTGCTCTATTTCAGAATTATTTATTTTATTTTTTGTGTACTCACCAAAAGTTGCATTACTTCCTAAACCAACTTTTCCAAAAGCCGATAAATATTCAATTATATCTGATTCTACATTACTAAATTCAAAACTCGATTTAGTTTTATTTATGATATTGTCTATATTATCTTTGAGAAAAGTTATATTATTTTCTTTATTAATTTCTTCTTTAATAAAATTGAAATAAGAATTTATAAATATATTTGGAAATTCATTAGAATAATAATTTAATATTTGATCTTCAATATTTTCTGCCCAAATATGAGAAGAAAATTTATCTTGATCTTCTTCAATTTCAGGAAAGACATCTGTTAAAATAGTTTTAAAATAGGGGCTTATACTTGTCATATTTTTTATTAAATTTTTAAATACATCATAAAATATTTGATATTTTTCGAAATAATAATTCACAAAAAATCTATTTTTCATATTAATAAATAAATTAAATGTATCATTTGCCTTAGTGTAAGTCATTGAATTATAAAAATTAAATGTGTCATTAAGCTGCACTGTTAATTTATTACCTACATAATCATCATATTTTTCTTGTATATCATTTACACTCCCATTTAATAAATTCTTAATTAAATTTGCTGTTTCCTCTATATTTAAAGTTTTATTATCAAAGGATTCATAAATACTTAATCCAAATCTATAATAAATATAATCAGTAAGTAAATAATCAAAAGAATATAATTCATTTATCACATTCAGAAATTTATCATTTATTTTGTTTAATCCATCTAAATCAAAATCTTCCATAGAATAAAACAATGAGCGCTTTTGACCATATATTTTGTTTCTTTCAAGACAAAATTTATATAATTTAGTCTCATTTGAATATTCAACTTCTTCTAAGTCTTCTCTGGAATAGGCACAATCATAAACTCCATTTCTTTCACATTCTTCAATAATGTGTATTTTATTAATATAATCTAAATAATTATTATAATTGATTTTATCCTCATTCACCACTTCATTTTCATATTTTCCTCTAAAATTCCAACATTTTCTGTAAGTATCATTTTTTCTAAGGAAGAATTCATTTTCATAAATTTTTTTTGTATCCTCCCCTTCTTCTTTAGTTAAATTTTCACCATTTTTGAATTTTATTAAAAATTCATTGGTTTTATTTTTAAACAAAACTTTTATAGGATAATCAAATTCAGAAGTGAATACTTCAATAGTATTCATAAATTTCATACAATCCACATTTGTTTTATTATTAATATAGTTCAAATTAATAGTATCATTTTCTGATACTTGTTGCAAAATATATTCACTTAATAGGAAATCTTTATCCAATATTTTAAATTTAACATCATTATTTTTTAATATTTCATTAAAAATCTTTTTCCTTTTATTCATTAAAGCAGTTAAATTTTCTCTAAAAATTTTATTAATATTACTAATATTTAATTCGCTATTATTCTCAATTCCTTTAAAAATTTGAATCTTAGTTTTTATTGTTTCATATTTATCAGTAATATTTTTCAAAAAACTATGGAAATAATTATTAAATATATCAAAAGAAATTATAGTATAATTATAATCAGTTACAAATTGATATAATATATCTTCAAATTGTTCAATTAAAGAATATATAGTCCTATTTATTCTAAAATATTTAGTTAATGTTGTATTTAAAAATAATATATCATTATTATTTAAAATATTTTCATATTCAAAAATAAAATCTGTATAATTTATATCATAATAAGTATCTTTAATAAAATAAATATCTTTATCTATTTGATCATATAAATTATTTAAATCTGTTTTTATAAGATCATAAGCACTTTTATTTAATTCAGAGATATAATAACTTTCCATAATTTCTTCCATTTTTATTTCATTCATTAAGATAGTATTATAATCATTTGTATCATAAGTTTCATTTAATTTTGCAGAAAATAAATTCATATAATATATCAAAAATCCAAGTCGATTCCTCATAAATCTATTTTTTAAATTTTTATCTGTTAATTCATTGGAACTACTACATTCATTTTCTTCGCAATTTATCCCATAAAAATAATTATATATTAAATCCCTATTTAGATTAATTGAATCAATAGTATCTTGAATTGTTGAAGTAAACTTATTTAAAGTATCTTCATTTATAAATGAGAAATTTTCCAAATTTTGACCAGTAAAAGATTTATAAGAAGAATAATTATTATATATAATATCTTCAGTAATAAAATATTCTTCTATTCTAAATTTTTCATTTGTAATATTTATGTAATTAGATAAATTTTCAATTTTATCTAAATTAGAAAATAAATAATTTTTATTCAAATTTACAAATTTAAGTAGATATTCTAAAGTGTTATTATATATTATATCAACTTTAGATAAAATTACTTTTTTTGAATAATTATTAATAACTTCAGATATTTCTTTAATTTCATCTTTAAAATATTTTAATGTATAAATTATATAATCCAATTCTTCTGGATATTGAAGAAAAAATTTATAATCTTTATTTGATTCAAATGCATTTTTTATTTCATTCAGACTTTCATTATATATATTCCAAAATTGATTAGATGGTATATAATTTTGTATTAATTCATTAACATCAATATTATGCAAATATTTTAAAGTAATTTCTCTATAATCAGAAAAATATTTATTTATTTCATTTTTATGTTTATCAATATCATTATTTGATGAACTTTCTCCAATATTTTTATATTCTTTTTTAATATTCATTAATATTCCAAATAATACTTCTTTCGAACTTGTATAATTACTTGATTTTATATTATTTAAAGAATAAAATATTTCTTTACTAAATTCTTTATAAAAATTAAATAAAAAACTATGTAAACTTGTATAAATAGTCTCTAAATATCTTCCTAAAAATTTAACTAGAAAATCAAAATTTAATTCTTTTCCTTCTAAATATTTTAATAAACTATTAGAAATATCTCGATATCTATATGACTTTATTGAATATGTACTTTTATATGTTTTTAATAACTCTATCCTATCTAATAAATATTTTTGTCGTTTAACTACAGATTCCCTAAATTCTTTAAGAATATTGGCTTTTAATTTATTTAGTCTAGGAATAGTAAAATTAATAGATTCGAAAATATTCATAAAAGTTTCTATTTTACTATTATATTGCTTTTGTCTATTTTTTAATACATCAAAAAGAGGAAAATTTTCGATTTGTGTAATTATAGATAGATTATCATTATAATAGGATAAATATTTTGTTATATTATCTTCAGTGTAATCATTTATAATATCAATATCATCTGTTATTTCATGAATTATTTCTAGAGAAACATTGGAATTTTCTTTATCATATTCTTTTTTAACTAAGTCTAAGACTTCTTTATTGAAATTTCTATTTAAATTATAATATGTATTTAATTTATTTAAATGCTTTTCTCTGTTATTATGACATTCATCCTTAATTGGATATAACAATTTCAAACGAGAATTAGAAGCAGCTAGATTTGCTTTGTTTATATAAGTATCATATTTATATGATTGCTTAGATATTTTATCCGAATTAACTTCAAATTTATTAGCATAATCATCTAATAAAGTATCATATGTATTAGCATAAGGCTTATCTTTACTTAAAAAATCATGTATATTGGAATATTCTTCTTCAATCTGAATAGTTTTATTATTAATTTGTTTTATTATCCCATCGAGAAAATTAATTAATTCATTTGACATTGTATTTTTATTTTTTATTATAATATGTTTATTAGAATAAGTTTTTTCCGAGTGAATAGTTACTTTAAAGTTTCCAAAAATATTTATAGTTTCTATTAAAGATATACCAGTATCTGGATATATCGAAGTTTCTAAATATGTTTTCATTGTTAAACCTAAAAAGTGTTTTTCATCAATATCTTTAACATTATTAACAATTTTTTCTCCATAATAAGGATAATTATTTGTATCTAGATATCTTAATTTATTATCATCACCCTCCTTAATTTCATCCACTATAGAAATTGTCATATTGGATCCTTTAATTTTACCTAAAAAATCATTTCCCATTTCTTTTAATGCATAATTTGTAGATACAGTTTCATTATATTCCTCATATATAGTATTATCAAAATATTCAATAAATTTTCCATGCTCATCGAAAAATTCATCCGCAAATACAATAAAATTATGATTTTTGATATTCATTCTCTTTAATCTTATGGGATTTTGTTCATTTATAATTGTAGTCTCATTTTCGTGTAAAAAAGTTTCTTTTTTAAAATAAGAATTTTCATTATATGTCTTATTATAAATATAATCATCTAAATCTGGATCTCTAACACCTGTGGTCAATTGGCTATTTTGATTTTGATAAATTGCAAGAACTTTACCATCATCATCCATAAGAGTAAGTACTGTTTTATTATCCAAACTTCCTGTTATTTTAGCATAGGGACTTTCGACATCTCCAATATAAAATAAAGTTATATTAAATGTGTTATTTCCATTATCTGTTATTTCTCTTAATTCGTAATCTAATTTGTCCTCAAAAGGAATAACTTCATTTTCCATAAAAGTTTCATTTGTCCGACTTGATCCTGTTGTATCATTTGAATTTTCTTGCAATACTCTAAATCTTATTTTTTTATGCTTACCCACACTTTTATTTCTTTTTCTTTTTTTTGATGGAGATTCTTTAAGTCTTCTTAATAATTTATTTCTTTTTTCTTCAATGGAATCATCTTCAAATAATTCTTCTAAAATTTCATTAAATTGAGTATGTATATCTTCACTGAATAAATTAGGAGAAATTTTAGGAATAGTTAAATCAATTATTTCCTGAATATATTCAATACTTTTAAATTTAAATGTATCAATTTTAGGATAATATATTTTTTTTATTTCTCCATTTTCATAAAACTCTAATTTAATAAATCCCGATGTATCATTCCATGTGTCATTTTTTTTTATAAGTAAATGAATATCTGAATTATTCCTCAATTGCTCATAAATATCAATCAATTTTTTATCATAGATTAAATGCTTTTCTTCTTCGTCTGTAGAATTTCTATTTGTCAATTGTAATATTGCTAAATAGCCTGTAAATAATGCTAATTTAGTATTATTTTCTGATTTTTCAAAATGTATGTCATTTATGTATAAGATATAATCACAATCTGCCTGTAAATCTTGATTCACTTCAACTATCTCTTCATCATCAATTTCGAAAGTAACATTGGCAAATTTTAAACTTGAATATAAAAATGCAACTCCTGGTGTATAAGCAGTTTCAATTACTAATTCTTCATCTTCTAAAAAGTTTTCAACTTTTGATTCAACAATAATATCATTTTTCATCAGAATTAATTCATTTGAATTATTAAAGTATACACTTAAATTAAAGGATGAATTCTTATAATCTGAAACAAAGGATAAAATATAAGTTTTATTATCAAAATCCATTTCAATATTTTGCTCTGGTTTTTCATTTTGATTCATTATAAATAATTGTCTTTTATAAACAATATCTTTTCTATAAATATAATTTTGATAATCATCTTTTATTGCTAAATATATTGTAATAGGTTGAATATCTTCAATTATTAGATCTGTATAATAAATAATTTCAGTGTAATTTGGATTTGGAATATTTGCACCTTGAACAATAAACATTACTTTTTTTCCGATTTTTTGACCATCAAATGTCATTTCTAGTTCTACTTCATTATCAAATGCTTTAGTACTATATAATTCAATCAAAAATATACCTAATTGAGAATCTATATTTGATGCTTTAAAAGAGAAAGTTTCATCTTCAAAAGTTTGATTAAATTTTAAATGTTCATTTATATCCAAATATTTATGATATAATAAATTTTGATTGGTTCTTACATTTAAATAAAATTTAAATGTTTCTCCAGCAGATACTTCATATTTATCAACATTTGGTTCAAAAGTAAAATGACTAATATTATAAGGACCATTTCCATATCCTGAATCATCTTCAGATGATTTTAAAGTAACATTAAATTGGTAATAAGTGATTTTATCTTCTTTTTCTAATTTTATTATTAATTCATAATTATCACCTGAAACTAAATCATTAAATTCTTTTTTATTTTTTTCTGAAAGTGAAAAATTAAATATATTTCCTTCTCTCTCTATATCAAAGCTAATTGGATTCATATCATTTCCATACATTTGTACTTCAGTAACGTTTGCTGAATCTATGTTTTCTAATTTGTTATAGAAGAAATCTATTAATTCAAATGTTATTATATAATCTGATTTGATATCAAAAGTTATTTTTGTGTTATTTTCTTTTATTTCTTGATAAGTTGAATTTGTGTAAATATTCATTTTAAATTTAGAAATTGCAGCTTCAGCAATAATAATAACTTGATAAACCAAAATTTTATCATTATATATAATTTCCCAAGTTAAATTTCCTGAATGGGTAACATTTTCTTTGTTAAATACTTTTATATTATCTTGATTTACTTCAGAAAAGATTTCTAATTCATTATTCTCAAAAGTACATTTAAATTCAATTTTTTCAAGAATTTTTCCAGAAGGTAATTCATTTCCATTTTCATCTTTTGGATATATTGTTAAGTATGAAATTTCTCCAAGTTTTATTTTTTCTTGGAAATCAATTTTTGTTTGCTGCCAATCTATATGTCTTACAGTGATATTACAATTATAGCATGGCATAATAAAATTTCCGTATTTGATTTCAATAAAGGCTTCTCCTTTAAAATTTAATTTTGGATCAAATATTATAGATTTTTCCTTTGGATTAAATTTACCTTTTTCTGCATTTATTATTGTTTTATTAGGCAAGGTTATAGTTACTTCAAATTTTTCAATGTCTGATTCATCCAAGAAAGAAATTGGAGTTTTATATTTACTTCTTGGTATTATTTTTATTATTGAATTTATACCACTTATAAGATTTTGCTCATCTATTTCAACAAATGTTTTTGAGATATCTAATTCAGTTTTATTAATCGTTAGAATATATGCTATATCATTTTTAAAATATTTGGAGCTTATAAATATTTGTCCTGGAATTTCTGTTTCTATACTTATAATTAATTCTTGTTCAGATAAAATAGCCACTTGATAGAATATAGTTATATTTTTACTATGTGTTAGATTAAATAGATTTTTTAATTCTTTGTGAGTAAAGCTTAAAATGTCAGAAGGAAAATTTCCGTTTTTATCTTTTGGTTTCAATTTAATAATAGGAATTATCAATGTATTTCCTTCTCTTAATATATTTGGTAAAGTTTTTATACTATTTTCTTCAACCTCAATATACTCAAGTTCACTATCAGTTATTTCTTGGAGTTGTCTTAAAGTTTTTGGACTTGAATTTAAATAGCAAATTGAAAATTCCTTAAAATTTTCTTTTTTTATGTTTTTCGAAGATTCTAGGAGTATATAGGCATAATTTCCAAAAAGTTTTTCAGTATCAATAAACTCGCGGAAGATAACGACTTTAGAATGTAAAATCTTAATTTCATTTTTTTCAATGAAGAAACTTAATTTGATTCTGGAATATTGTAAATCTTTATTTTTCAATTTATCTTGAATAGGCAATTCTATTTTAGTCACTTTATCTTTAGTACCAGAGGGAATTTCTTTTTGTTCCGACTTTTTTTGGATTTGGAGATATATTTTGGATTTGTCTTTTTTGGAGGAGGAATTAATAGAAATCTTTAAAATTTTTTCGGTTTTTAAACCAGAAATAGGATTAATATCGGATAAAATCAATGAGGCATTAAATGATTCGTTTATTTCTATTTCCATATTGAATTCAATAGGGGAAACCAATATTTTCTCTCTATAGAAATAATAAATAGATTTTTCTTGTATATAAGTATCTAGATTGGAAAAAGAAATTTTTTCTATGCCTCTTGAACATATACCTATTAATGACACTAATTGGGAAATAAATATTATAGTAGAAAAACAATAAAGTAAATTGCTTTTCATGTTTTAAATGAAAATAATTATTTTTGAAGATATTAAATTAAAAAAATTAATAATTTTGGTTTTTTTATTTATTTATTTATATATTATAATTTTTATTTAAATTTTTTTTATTTATGGATTGGGGATTGGGGATTGGGGATTGGGGATTGGGGATTGGGGATTGGGCCCAATCCCCAATCCCCAAACCCCAAACCCCCCTCCCCCAACCCCCACTTATAT
>Ga0256407_10013535_pt1 | contig 10895 bp, 18 predicted proteins | sample RumenRJG_04DNA_FD_193489 | JGI IMG/M metagenome (GOLD analysis project Ga0256407, IMG submission 193489) | Bovine rumen microbial communities from Lethbridge, Alberta, Canada - RJG_04 | ecosystem: Host-associated > Mammals > Digestive system > Stomach > Rumen | place: Canada: Alberta... | reverse complement strand
ATGGAGTTGAAAACTGGGCATATAATGAACGTGCCACACGTCAGTTTTTCAATTAAAACTATGAAGCCGTAACCTTAATGTATGATGAAATAGGGATGACTCTTGGGTTTGAAGATGGGGTTATTGTTGGTTTTGATGACATTGACTGGACACTGAATCATTTGAAGAATCTCGGGGATAGAATTGGGGAAGAAGATGCTTAAAAGTTATTATGTAAGAACAATAGACGAGAATAATGAGATAATAGACTGGTTTGCCGTCGAGGAGAATGCACAGGACGCCGTAAACACTGTACGTGATGGTTATGATGGACGGGTTATCGAAGTCTTTAGTGCCGATGGAATCGGTCTATCCGCCATTGAAGCAGACGATGTGTGGGTATAGGAAGTTAATGGAGAATTTTTATGTGGTTTAAATGCGAAGAAAGATCGCCAAGTAAAAATGGAACATACTTTGTCGTCCACAGGATCAACGCACACAATATTTACGGAGCAGCACGTTTTGCGAAAAACCTTGGGAAAGTCATAGGACTGTCTGAGTACGAGGGGAAGAGCGGATTCTATGATTCCGATTCGGAATGGGGGACTTTTGTAACTTATCCGACCGCATGGAAATATATTGAGAGATATGAGGAGTGAACGATGGCTAAATTTCATGAAGCGCCATGTAAGTATTATTTAAATGAGGGTAACTGCGAAATGGGTAGGGATGGAACATACAGATCCTACTGCCAGAAGTGCAGTAAGTACGAGCCGAGGAAGGGCTACGTACCAAAACCTAATAAGAAAAAAGAGGACAAATGGAAATACCACGACTCTTAAAAAGTGGAAATAAATTTAAAAAAGTTGTTGACAATACACTTAATAAGTAGTATTCTATAAGAGGGTTGAGAAAGGAATTGAATTGTTCCAAATACTGACCAACATAGCAGCAACAAAACATTTGTTCGAAGAAAGGGTTGACTTAGAAATGACGTAGCGTTATCATATCTTTACAAACAAAAAAGAGATACCACCTAGCTGAGTTGGCGGCTCGTAACTAGATGGCATTCTCTAAACCCAACACAAAGAGGAGTGTACGAGACACGTCCAATTTGCTTAATCTATTATAAGCATATCAGACAAAATCTGTCAAACACTTCCCTTAAATTTACCAGTTTATTTCAGACTCAAAGGAGTTTCTATGGACTATACCCAGTATTACTATGCCAATAATGGCGAAAAGCTGAAGAAGATGATAGATAAAATTCTTCTCAACTTTGGCGGAATATATGACAAGGACAAAGACGATTTTTATTCTATCGGGAATGAAGTCTTCGTGTCTGTGCTTAAGTCATATAGAGATGGCGCACAGTCCTTTGGAACATATCTCAGGAATTGTATCTCCAATAAAATCAAGACGGAGATCAGCCGTAGGAATGCCATGAAGAGAAGGGGTGATACTGAGTCGCTCGATAATGACGACAATCCCATCGACATTGTGTCCGACGTTGATTTTGAAGAGGATTTTCTCTCACAGGAATCCGCAAAAAAGATGTTTGAGAGTCTGAGTAAAACCGGGCAAAAGATTATACGCCTCAGGCTTCAGGGCAAGTCGGATGTGGAAATCAAGAACGAGTTGGGTTTAGCAAACCATCAGCTTGAGGATGAGTTGCGTAAAGCACAGGCGAGAGTAAAAAACATTGTGCCTATAAAGAAAAAAACTATCACCAAAACCGAGAAGAATAGTAAAGAGGGAAAAGAGGAGAAGACTATGAGTATTGCCCCCGACTACAGAGATGATTACCTTTCACTGGATTTGATTAAAGAAAAGATTGATGAGGGAGAACTGCTTATCAATCACCCTAACCAGAGGAACGACTGGGCATGGAGCAATGACGATATCAGCACTCTGATTGCAACAAATCTGCATGGATTCCGTATCAATCCTATCATCGTATGCGAAGAAACGATGGATGACGGATCTCTCCTTAATTGGATTGTCGATGGTAAGCAGAGGGTGACTGCCATGATTAACTTTGCATATCCCTCTGAGTACGACAAGCCTTTTAAGATTTCCAAGAAGACGGAGTATGCGGAGATTCCTTATCAGAGCAAGGTTGTTGATGAGAATGGTGCTATCGTCAAAGATGAGTTTGGCAGACCAATCCTTGAGACAAAGGTATTCGACATCCGCAATAAGACGTTTGCCGACTTCCCCGAGGAACTCCAGAGGAGATTCAAATCTTACGTATTCACAGTAACTCGTTACGTCAACTGTGATTGCGATATGATCTCTTATCACATCCGCCGTTATAACAAGGGCAAGGCGATGAACGGGACAGAGAAAGCCACGACATATCTTAATGTTAGGAATGCTGCGCTCTGCAAGAAAGTTGCTTGCAATAAGTTCTTCGATGAAGTTCCTTTTAGCGCAAAGGGTCTTAAGGGCGGAAGCGCTTGCAAGTGCGTTATGGATTCTATCTTTGTTATTAATTACAGGGATAACTGGGTAAAAGACCTTAATAAGATGTATTCGTTCTACAACGAGAATGGAGATCCGTCTGATTTCGCTCTTGTCGATGAGTATCTGACAAGAATTAGCGATGTGATTGACGAAGAGGTTTCAGAACTGTTTACCCCTAGAGATGCACATCTCTTTATCGGACTCTTCCATACATTTGTTGAGAGTGGCAAAGAGGATTGGGAGTTCAATGAGTTTCTTCATGACTTTATTGATGGAATGAGAACACAGAAAGTCGGTGACGTTACATTTGACAACATCGAGGTGGACGGCGATAAGCCCGGAAGTAAGAACAGATCCACTAGAGACAGATTTTACATTGTTGCAAAGATGGAGATTCTTGAGGAACTCCTTGATAAGTGGGCAGGAATTAATAATGCTGCTTGATGAATGACATGAAAATCTCAAGTTTAAAATCAGAAGTATATAAATAGGAAAAGCAATTAGTCATTTTCGTGGTGGTGGAAAGGGTAACACTAGACTCCTTGTGGAACACAGATTCCAAGGTGTGCGCACACCTGAGCGACGGTTTAAGTGCAAGGTTCGATTCCTTACCCACGGTGATTAAATAACATTTTGGCTGGATAGTTTAATGGTGGTCGATTAAAGCTAGTAGAACGCTCCAGAGGATGTAGTAGAGGTTCGATTCCTCTTCCAGCCGTAAGCCTCTATATCCCAATTGGTAGAGGAGACAGATTCAAAATCTGTATAGTCTGAGTTCAAATCTCAGTAGGGGTATTGAGATAACATTTGTCGATGACGAATGGTGGTGGTTATGATGCATGGCGAACGGAAAAACGGAGCATGAGAAAGGCTAGAGTATCATGCGAGTACAAGAAACAATTGCATAAAACGTAAATCCACAATCTCTAAGCGCCCTTGGGGGAATCAGAAGACCCGTGAGACTTAAAATCTCATTCTGAAATAAGAGTATCGGTGCAAGTCCGATAGGGCGCATTAGACTTTGTGACGGAATTGGCAGACGTTAAGTAGAGGTCAGAGATAAGGAGGAGTGATAAGTGGGTCTGATCGTGTAGGTTCGAATCCTACCAAAGTCTATCAAAAGAACAACGATGATGGGTGGCATCGGAGTTCAGTCTTAATTCATTTATATACCTCCTTTCGAAGATGTTTAACCACCCAATAACGGAATGTCGCCTAACGGTATGGCGCTTGATTTGGAATCAAGAACTAAAGCGAGTCCGACTCTCGTCTTCCCAAGCCGTCAGTACAAGACGAAAACACCGTCAAGCGTAAATAGACGTTAAAACGCCGTTAAAGAAAAAACGTAAAAACTCTTCTACAGTATTCTAGACACTGACTGTAGGATAAACCATCTAAAACATAGCCGTAGGGCATGGATCTACGGCACATGGAAGATTGGCGAAACTAGTAGACGCAGAGGTCGCTCCTTGGGGCATTAGCGCAAATGTCCGTGTTGGTGCAAGTCCAACATCTTCCGCTAAACAAAAACATAGGGGGTAAAGAAAATCAAAAGATATTGCAAAGATGTCGATGAAAACCAATTAAGAGTAATTAATGGTGAGCATGATACGGATATGGAAAAGTGGAAATTAATACCAGAGGTAGATAATCTATATGCAATTTCATCTCTTGGCAGAGTAATGAGTATGCGAGATTCTAGGATAATGAAAACAGTTATTAGAAGCGGATATGAAAATGCAATCCTTTCAAATAAAGACGGAAAACAAGTGTGTTTTCTTGTACATCGGTTAGTAGCGATGGCGTTTATTCCAAATCCAAACAACTATCCAATAATCAACCATAAAGATGTTAATCCATTAAATAATAGCGTCAATAATTTAGAATGGTGTTCGTTTAGATACAATTGTGTTTATAACGATGCGCACAAAAAACGTGGGGCTAAATTAAAAGGAAGAGAGGCACATAATAAATATAAAAGTGTAAATAATAATAAAAATAAAATCTTACATATGTATTCTCCAAACGACGAATTACAAAAAGACTATGGATCTATAGGAGAATGTGCAAAATATCTTTCAGATTTATTTAATAAAAAATATACGGCAGTATATACCATGATATGGAAAGTTACAAGAGGGGAACGTAAATCATATCTTGGGTATAAATTTGTATACGAATAATTTTTGGGGCGTTAGCACAACGGTCTGAGTGCAGGTGGCTTATACCCATCCGATAAAAGTTCGACTCTTTTACGCCCTATTATGGCGGTATCGTATAAAGGTTAGTACGGAAGATTTTGATTCTTAAAATGTGGGTTCGAATCCTGCTACCGCTGCTATCAAGAAAGGAGAAACAATGGGTGGGTTTTTATTTGATTCATTTACAGGATCGAGAATTATTGTTCAGTGGGAACACGATGACGGTGAACCAAAACGTAAACATAAGAAAAAACGTATTGCTAAAAAGTGGCTGAAAAGATATGGGACTTGGTCATCTCCATGTAAAAAAGGTCAAATTTTTTGGTTTAACGACTTTACTTCGGGGAGTTTGGAAAAACGTTTTTATGTATCTAGAAATACATATGCAATGCTGAAAGATTATGCAAGACATAGACCAAAAATATCTGACTGGGAAGAGTGCGGACACCACGGCAACAGTTTTAGCTAATTGGTTAAAGGGGGAGATCGCAGACATGAATGTATCAAAACAGAGTATAAGAAAGTGCATAAAACTTATTTGTGAGGGGCGATTGTGTGATGAATGTCCAATAAAGAAACAGTGTTTGAAATGCACTCGTGATGAGGGATTGGGATACTATTCATCCATTGATGAGTTTTTAAATATTTTTAATGAAATAACGAGGAGTAGGTGATTAATGATTTTAACAGAACCTAGCAATAATATTCCACGTTATCTAGCGTGTTGTAAATGCGACATACTTGAGGATATAGAATTTGATAGCCCAATAGTTTTGACACTTAAAATATATAAACCCGGAACAATTAGAGTGAAAACGCTTAGTGATAAAAAGTTCTTTGTAGAGGGCGACAGACGGGCTTTTGACTTCAATATTGTAGGAAACGAATAAAAAAAACAAGAAGTAATAAATATAAAGAATAAAAGGAGAGAAATGCATGAATTTTGAGGATCTGAGGGTTGCGCTAAAGAAACACGTTGATGAAATGACGGAAACATATGGGCTGCTTTACGAGGTCGATTTAGACAAGGACTCCCTGTGGAATACATATCTCGACGTGATTCCCCCTGAGCATAACAAAATCTACAAGAGTCGTAGAGAGTATGACTGCTCGACATGTAGACACTTTGTTAAGGGCATTGGCAATGTTGTAGCCATTAAAAAAGACTATGACGGCAAATTCGTTATTGAAACAGTGTGGGATTTTACAACACCCGACGAACGGTGGAACAACGTTGTTAAGTTTTTGTCTGACTGCGTTAAGCATTGCTACATCAAAGGCGTGTTTAAAACCGATTTGAAGAATATCGGCGTTGATAAGACTCCGTCATATGACGAGAACGGGAACGTGATCGTGTGGAGACACATGAGCGCCACAATTACAGAGAGGCATATGGTTCACGGCGCAAGCGTTGCGTCCATTAAAGGCGATTATGCATCGGAACATGATGTTTTTAAGAGAAGTCTTGATGAGATCACAATTGACGCCTGTAGAGTAGTAAGCGAACTCATTGCACAGGATGCAATTTATCGTGGTGCGGAGTACAAACATAACGTCGATGGATTTATGAGATGTAAGACCGTATACGACAAACTCACTGATCGTCAAAAGGAACTTTATTCTTGGTGGTTTCTTTCACAGGAATATCATAGTCCAGTCGCACGTATCAAAAATTCTTCTATTGGAACGCTTCTCGTCGGTATTTCAGAGGGCGAGGAATTAAATGTCGCCGTGTCTAAATACGAGGCAATGGTAGCGCCCGAAAACTATAAGAGATCCAAGCCAATCTACACAACAAAAATGCTTGAGGAAGCAAAGAAAACAATTACGGAAATGGGATACCTCGATTCGCTGTCGAGGCGGTTTGCCAATGCGGATGATATTACGGTGAACAATATTCTCTTTAGAAATTCCGACACTTCCAAGAGAATGGAGAGTGACATTTTTTCTAGCATGGAGAAGAGAGCAAAGTCTACTCCTAAGAAATTCGACAAGGTTAGTGAAATCGGAATTGAAAAGTTTATCACCGACGTGCTTCCTACTGCAACCGACGTAGAGGTTTATCTTGAGGCTAGACATTTTAGCAACTTCTGTTCGCTGATTGCACCAAGCGTATCGGGTAGCAAGAATATGTTCAAGTGGAATAATAATTTCTCATGGGCGTATCGTGGAAATCTTGCAGACTCATCACTGAAGCAAAACGTAAAGAATGCCGGGGGTAGAGTTGACGGGGTACTCAGATTCAGCATCCAGTGGAATGACCTTGATGACTACGACATGAATGACATGGATGCACATTGTCAGACTCCGTTGGGAGAAATTTTCTTTGCGCATAAAAATTGTTGCGGTGGAAGACTTGACGTGGATATTATTGACCCCAACAAAAATACTCCTGCCGTGGAAAATATCACTTGGGCAAAAATGCCGATTGATGGAACATATACATTTTTTGTGAATAAGTATTCCGATAGAGGTGGAATGTCTGGTGTTCGTGCTGAAATTGAATTCGATGGACATGTATATCAGTACGATTGTCGTGATATTAAAGGCAAATATAATATCGCAACCGTCACGGTTAAGGGCGGAAGATTTATCAACATTACCCATAAGACACCGACAACGGAAACCGAGCGTGAAGAGTGGGGCGTTAAGTCAAACACATTCGTGCCAGTAAATGTGATCTGCTACAGTCCTAATTATTGGGATGAGCAGAGTGGAATTGGCAATAAGCACTATATGTTTATGCTTAAAGGTTGTGTTAATCCTGAAACACCGTCAGCGTGGTATAACGAATATCTTAATAGTGACCTGTATCCAAATCACAGAAAGGTAATGGAAGCAATGGGCTTTACCGCACACGTTGAGCCAACCGAAGACCAACTTTCAGGAATTGGATTTTCTTCCACCGTCAGAAATGATTTGGTTGTAAAGGTAAAAGGCGCTACGGAACGAGTAATGAGAATTAAATTTTAAAGGGGGAAATGAATATGGATATTTTTAAGTATGCTGTTAAAAACAAGAAGCGTTTTAACTACAAAGGTATATGTACGGTCGAGGATCTTTACGATATTCCGCTGAGTGGTCTTGATAAGATGTACGGGGAACTCAAGAAACAGCAGAAAGGTTTTGGAGAGGATTCACTTCTTAATAAAAAGTCGTCAGAGGAAAAAGAAGTTAGCATTAAGATTGAGATCATTGAGAATATTGTGGCTGACAGGCTTGCAGATATTGATAAAGCGAAAAAGGCACAACAGACACGAGATAGAAACCGTAGAATCGCCGAGATTATTGCCGATAAGGAAGATGCTGCACTGCACGAGATGAGTCTTGAGGATCTCAAGGCAATGCTTACATCTGACGTGGCGGATGATGAGTAATAAGTTATGTCTGGCAATCGCCAGACATTTCTTATAAATAGAAAAATACTACAAAAAGTAAGAAGTATTTAATAGGAGCAGTAAATGAAACTTACTAAAGAACAAGCGTTGGAACTTCACAGGCAGATGTGGAGTGATATGCAAAATAGCCTTGGAGATAATCCTTTGGCTGATGAGAGAGAAGGCTATAAACAAGAGTGGTGCGAGGATCATTTTCCAAGCGAATACATATCATCCTACTGTTTTCTTTGTGAATATGATGATCAATTTGAGGATTATTTTTGTAGGCATTGTCCAATTGATTGGTCTAATGGCGGTGAGGACGATGATTCATGTACGAATGGACATTTTACATATGACATGTCTCCAATTTCAGATATTTTGGCATTACCAGTAAGAGAGGGCGTATGATGGAAGAATTGGTTAGTAGACAGGCAGTAATAGATGCACTTCGCACTTGTTACGATACGGAAACTGTAACGATTGATAACGGCGATGAATATATCAATTATGACGATGCGGTTGGAGAGATAGAACAGTTGCTGCCATCACAACCCGAAATATCATACATAATTTTAGAGACACTGCACGAATGTGGAATATATGGAGAAGAAGCAACCATTAAACAGATTGGAACACTTAAAAGACTTGGAATGGATGATTTACTTCCGCCGTGTATAAGGTGAAGATGAAGATCGGCAGACCGCATTCTGTCCGAACTGTAGGGCAGATATGATGGGGAAACAACATGAACGACTTATATTTGATAGACATTAATGGAATAGAAGAAGAGATACGATGCATAATCTGCAAAAATCAAATAAAAACCGACAAAGGTTGTGATGGTAACTGTAAGTATGACGAAAGCCTGTTTGGGAAAATAACAGCGATGCTTGATAGGCGAATTGAATTGTTGCCATTTAATCAGCCCGAAATCGTGAGATGCGGTGACGGTTGTAAGTTTTGGAACAGACACGCAGATGGACAAGTGGGAACTTGTGATGTTCTAAGACAATGTATGTGTGACAGTTTTTATTGCGGAAACGCAAAGAGGAGAGAGATAGCTACATGAAAATTGTAATTGATATTTCAGAGTATGACAAACAATGGATAGGCAACGCCTATGGCATACCGCAAGATATTAATACCAAAATAGCCGAAGCGATTATAAATGCAGAACCATGTCAGCCCGAACTGCACTGGATTCCAGTGACGGAGAGACTGCCAGACAATAGCAGAAACGTGCTTATTACAAGCAAAGGTGGAGTTTCGATGGCGTGGTATAACGGATCGTATTTTGAAAAAGGTGCGAGTACACATCATAGGAAGATGAAGACGGTTACGGCATGGCGTGAGTTGCCCGAATCTTATAAGGGGGTGACAGAATGAGCATTTATGAATTTGACTCAGAATTTGAGGAATTGATGGATAAGGCTCTTAATGAGTTATCGCCAAGAGATTTCAAAACGTTTCTTGACCATATCGACCAAATTCTTGCGGACTATCAAGACGAGGTGACGGAATGAGTGAATTAATAGACAGACAACAGGCGCTTAAGGATGCGAGATCATGGGTTGGAATGAATTGGTATGAGCAACACTTAATGAGAAATGTTGTCGAGTGGCTTGACGAATTTCCGTCTCCGTGGGTTCCAGTAGAAAAAGAATGTCCCAAAGAAGAGGGTTCATACATCGTAACGATTCAGTGCGAACATGTTGATGGTTGGGATGATTATGTTACTGGCTTTGCCGATTGGAGCGAATATGGTTGGGATATAATTTGTTTTTATCCCGGTCAAATAAAAGTAGTGGCATGGATGGAATTTCCTAGCCCATATAAAGGAGAAAAGAATGACAATATCTAATATCTCTGGCGTGATAATGCTTATATCGGCATGGGTATTTGCTGTTTCTTTTATTAGCTGGGGGTTCACATCGATACTTGGAATATAAGATAAAGGGGAAAATATGAGTTGGGGAATTGCAGAAACTGCATCGGATTTTGAAAAACTTAGAGCGGAGTCGGCTGATTATCTTGGCGGACTTAACAGTTGTGGATTGATTGACTACGAAACATATGATAAAGCATTTGATTTTTATATGGATCTGCTGCAAAAGATGTATGACTTAGGCAAAAAAGAGGAAAGTGAAAAATATAAATGGATTTCGTGCCTTGATAAACTCCCCGATAAAGAAAGAAAGACGTATTGGGTATGCACAGATACTGGATATCAGTGCGAGTGTAGGTGGACTGATAACATTTATGGATTTGGATCTATAGAAGATAAATGGGGATGGAGCATATTTGATGTACCGCTATACACTTATGTGGTTGCATGGCGTGAGTTGACAGATTCATTTAAAGGGATTGATGAGTGATGAATGATTTTATTAGTAGAACTGATGCACTAAATGCGTTCGATACGAATCTTGACAAATTAATTGTAGGTGGCTCTGAGAATGCAAAATCAGTAGAGCAATATCTTAACGGGGTAATTGATAAAATTAAGCAGCTACCAATAAAAGAGTATGGTTGGATTCCGTGCAGTGAAAGACTGCCAAGCAAAGAGGGCGAGTATCTAATTACAAACGATGCCGGGGGAGTGAAAAATATAGAGGTTGACACGCTACTGCATTACGAAGATGGTGAGCCATTCTGGTTTTACTCACAAAATCCTATTGCATGGCGTGAATTGCCAGTGCCATTTGGAGAATAATGATATGGAAGAACTGATTAGTAAAAAAGATTTGCATGACAATATAGTTAAGTTGGAACTATCGGCGCTTGAACAGATGAAAATATTGGCTAAGTTGGGGAACACAGAAGAATATAACAAAATGAATGCGGTTTTGATGGAGAGAACCGCCTTTAA
>Ga0256407_10013534_pt1 | contig 10897 bp, 6 predicted proteins | sample RumenRJG_04DNA_FD_193489 | JGI IMG/M metagenome (GOLD analysis project Ga0256407, IMG submission 193489) | Bovine rumen microbial communities from Lethbridge, Alberta, Canada - RJG_04 | ecosystem: Host-associated > Mammals > Digestive system > Stomach > Rumen | place: Canada: Alberta | collected... | reverse complement strand
TGCGAGCGCCATCTCGCGCTTTTCGCGAAGATCTACGGCAAGCAGCTTTCCGCCGCAGAAATCGCCGACGCTTTCAAGAACCGCACGAACGAGAACCTGCCGATTCGCCGCGCGTTTGCGGGCACCGTGCGTGAGTCGCTATGCGTACTCGCCAGAAAGGTTCGCGAAGCCGTCGACGAAGTAGATCCCACGGTTCGCATCTGCGTCTGCGAGCCGGGGTTGAACGCCGACAAGGACGGCGCGTCCGTCGAGGCGGTCGCCCGTGCGTTCGCGGGGTCAAACACGCGCCCCGCGATCCGTCCGTCGGGTGCGATCTATGGCGCACAGACTACGCCCGCAGACGTTCCCGGCGCGATTGCGCACACGTTCTACACGCTTGCGCGCTTGCCGAAGGACATTGAGACGTTCTACGAGGCGGATCCCTATCCGCACAACCGTTTCTTCGCCTCTGCGTCGCAGATGGGCTCGCTTATGGCGGGCGCGGCTTTTGCAGGTTCTCAAAATCTCCTGCTCTACTGTCTCCAGTATCTCGATGATCCGTTCGAGGACCGTGGCTACGCTGACGAGTTCAACCGCCTGAGGCCACGCCTTGAGGCGGTGCGGGATTTCAACCTCTCGCGCCGTACGACGCTGCGCGGTGTGCGCATCGTCTGGACGTCAGACGCAATGGCACTTACGCGCGGGCTTGGCGGCGGACGCGACGCGCAGCTTGCGGACGAGGCGTTTATCTTGGCAAAGTTCGGCCTTCCCTACACGATGAGCGCCAACGGGCCTGCGATTCTTGCGGGGAACATAGTCGAGTCGCTGACTGATGAGGAACTTGGCAAGATTCTATCGGGGGGTGTCCTCGTTGATGCGCCCGCTGCCGACTTGCTCGTGAAGCGCGGCTTTGGGCGCGATCTCGGGACGGACGTAAAGATTGCGGGAGGGCGTCTTCCGGTAATACGCGAGGAAATTCTTCCTGCGGCGGGTCTCAAGCGAAGAGGGCGCGACGTCAATGCGTTCTATATCTTCAGCGCGGGAACGGAAGGAACGGTTCACACCTTTGCTACGCTAACGCCGCACGAGGGCACCGAGGTGTGGAGCCGTTTCTCGGGTGTTGGCGGCAAGGAAGTGACGCCGTCGCTCACCGTTGCTCGAAACTCGCGCGGCGGATGTGCCGCGGTAATGGCGACTTCGCTTGTCGGCAATCGCTCGTCGGGGCTTCTCAACCTGAGAAAACAGGAGTTGTGGCAGAACCTATTTCGGAGGCTGTCGCCTAACGCGATACCAGTGATGGCGCTTGATGCGCCTGGGATCTGGACGCTTGCCAGCGTCTCCGAGGATGGGCGAGAGATGATGGTGATGGTAAACAACCTCTCGGGTGACGTGCGCGAGAACCTTTCTTTCTCCCTTGCCGATGAATGGGTAGGCGCGACCGTCTGCCGCCTTGGCTTCGACGGACGCGGGGAGAAGGGCGAGAAGGTTGCCGCCGTCTGGACGCCGAAGTGCGTCTTCGGACAGATGCTGCCGGAGTTCTTTGTGTTCACGAAATGACAATGCCATGATGATAGCAAACATTCTGCTCGCCGCGGCCTGCGCCGTTGGCTCCGAGGTGCTTGAGCCGCCGACCGAGGTGGTCGTAGCGGCCGCCAATTCGCGTTCCTTCGAAAAGAAGGCGGCTGATTTCCTTTGCACGGGGACAAACGACGAGGCCACGATCAACGCGGCGATTGCACGTCTAAAGTTTGGCGGCACAGTGCGGCTTGCGGACGGCGACTACTTTCTAGACTCCTGCACGAACGAGGGGAATTCGGCGATCCTCTTCGGCTACAACGACGGAATCACGCGCGTTGTGACGGTGAAGGGCACAACCGAGGGCAAGGTCTACGGTGCCTATCGCGGCGCGACGCTTCACGTCACGAAACGGGCGATGGATGCGATGGCGACGACTGGCGTCTACCGCGTCTTTTTCGGCGCCGGGAAGATCCCCGAAGGGCGCGGCGACACATATACATACACGCACGTCAACAATGTGAACTTCGTGAACTTCCGTATTCTCTTCCATGACGCCTCGAAACCGCTCGTCGGCATCGACGGGCGGCATTTCGGCTCGATGGAACTTGATCTCGTCGGCATCTACACCGAGCGCTACTTTCCCGATCGCTACGAGCACATTAAGCCGGCGACGCCCGCGAAGGGATCGATTGGCGTCTATTCGCTCCCTGGGAGCAACGACGAGAGCGCCAGGAGCCGCTACAACGAGGTCAACGTGGGTGGGCTTCACACGGGCTTCGTCTTCAACGAGGTAGACCATCTCGTGATGACTGGCTGCATGGCCGCGCGCTGCGTCTACGGTTATTGGTTCGAGCGGGGCACCCCGAAGACGTTGACGATGATAAACTGCTGCGATGAGGGCAACGCGCATCTGCCGCGTTTTCGCAGACGTGGGCATTTGACGGCGATCGACTTCAACGTAGAGCGCTTCAATGCGGACTACATCCCCGATGATCCCGATGGCGACAGCGAGCGCGGTGCAGTCGAGGAACAGCCCGGCGGCTGGAGCGGCTATATCTCCTACACCTTGCAGGGAACGGCCTACGGCCTCGGCACCGGCAACTGGAAGCCCGGTCGCTTCTGGCGCGACGGTGACGGCAAGAACTTCAAGACCGTCGACCATAACGCCGCCAACGCCATTTCTGCACCTCGCTAACCCCTACCACAGTAGGGGTTGGCAGATTCCCACACAAGTGATAAAATATCGCCAAATCTTGTGGAGGGTCTTTATGAATGTGTTCAGAAAACTCGCGTGTGGGTTAATTTGCCTTGCGGCGGTTGAGACTGTTGCCTTTGGCGCGGACGCCGGCAACTTCGTCTGGAACGGCGGCTTCGAGGAGTCCTACATCTACTGGAGGAACGGCTTCAGCTCCAATCCATACGACTTGCGCACGGCCGAATACGGCAACATCAACACCTGCCAGGCGCGGCTTGAACACTGGACTGGATCGGGTGGCGTTACCGACAAGGACGCGGCAAGCTCTGCGCCGCATCCCAATGACACGTCGCTCTATACCGGCGAGCGCTGCTTCACGATCTACAAGTCCGAGTATGTCGAGCAGACGCTCGAATTGCCGGTGGCGGGAACGTATGAAGTCTCCTTCCGCCATTGCATGCGGAAGGAGGACAAGGACTATGTAGAGCAGCTTACGGCCAGCATGATCGACGAGACGGGGGCAACGGCCTTTTCCTCCGGCAATATCTCGCCGGGGGCATCGGTCGGCACCTATACTGGCACCGCCACGATTACTGCGGCCGGACGCTACCGGCTGAGGATCGAGGGTCAGGGAACCAGCAAGACAGTGTGCTTCGACGATGTTTCTGTAGTGTTGAAGGACGCCATGTCTCCCTTTGGCGCTGTCGATCTCAAATTGCCGCGCTATGATCGCGTGCTTGTCAAGGTGCGACCGCTCGACTATGGCCAAGGTGACGATTTCACCCAGGTTGACTACCGGCTTGCGAAGCACGGGCAGTCCTTTGGCGCCGACTGGACGGCAATCTCCGCTGAACTCGCCAAGGAGACGGAGCTTGCCTATCTCGTCACCGGCCTTGAAATCGACACAGAATACGATCTGGAAGTGCGTTTCTCCGCTGCTGGGGACAGCTTCGTGGCGGCGAAGTCGTTCCGGACGACGAAGGAGCTGCTGCTGAACGGCGGCTTTGACGAACTCACCGACTTCCTCTCGGTCTCGACCAGTCTCTACAAGAATGTCGTGGATTGCAACGATTGCCCCTGGTTTGGAATTGGCGAGGTTGCGAACCGCGCCAGGGCGTCCGCCTCAAACGTCATCGCCCCCAAGACGAGTTCGGCGAGTGGGCTGATTACGGGCAACGTCTACGGCTTTATCTGGAAGAACAAGGATCTTAAGCAGTCGATTACCGTGCCGGTAAACGGCACCTACAAGGTCGCTTTCAAGTATGCGGCGGCGCAGAACTACGACCGTTCGGATCACAGCACTGCGGTTGAGGTGGTGAGCGAGGGGGGCGTGACGACCCTGCTTGTCGTCGAGTCGGGCAATAGCTCGGATTACACGCTCCACCAGTGCGAGCGGGAGGTTACGCTGCCGGCTGGCAACCTGACGTTCCAGATGCGCGGCATTCCGCCGGCCGACATCGGCATCGCGACTTGCTACGACGACATTTCGCTGCAGCTTGTCGAGGCCAACGTCAATCCGGCTTTGTCGCTTTCGACGAGCGGTGAGGGCATTGACCGCGTAACGCTCGACTTAAACCTCTCGGCCCTCGGCGCACCCGATGCAATCGTGGACATCGCAATTGCCTTCGCGCCGACGAACCAGCCGATTGGTGATTACTACGAACCGATCCTAAGCGGACTTTCCGCTCCCGGCATCTACACTGCGACGATCGCCGGGTTGGACATGAACGTGACCTACGCCTGCCGTTTGCGCGTGCGCAACAACCTTGGCCGCGAAATTTTCGTGAATGGGACGTTCTCGACTACGGCATCAATCATCGGTAATGGCGGGTTTGAAGAAGGGTCGTCCATCGCATCTGGCAATGTCGGAGATCTTTACGATAACAATGGCGTGTGGCCTGCGACAACGACCGTTTGGAAAGTGAACGCAGTCAAGGCCGTATATAATAACGGAATTTCGAAGCCCAATACATATTTCACTCCCAATGCGAACTTTACCCTGGGCGGGTATTCTGGGTTTATTTGGAAGGAAGGGTCTTTCGAACAGGACATTATCGTTCCGCTCACCGGTCGCTACCGGTTGGGATTTAGGTATGGCCTGGCCTCAAACTACAGCCCGAGCATCAATATCGAGGTCAATATCGCGCAGAACGGCGTGACGAATACGGTCTGGTCGATTAATAACGTCACCGCCAAAACGACGCAGTTCGTTCCTGACAACACTATTGCCAATCTTGTGCAGGGGCCGGCGACGTTTACAATCAAACAGACAATCAATTCAACTGCGAGTACCTCGGGCTGCTATGACGATATCACGCTCATGCCGCCTGCGAAGGAATGGACGAACGAGGTGGTCGTCGTTTCCCAGAATCCGGCGGTGACGGGCGGAATGACACCTTCGCCGCGGGTGTATGTCGATCCCGCGGCGGGCTGGGCAATGACGTTCCGCGCTGATGCGACATGGACCAACCCTTCGACTGGCGACAAATACACTTGCACCGGCTGGAAACTCTACCGCAACGGGGCATTGATCGACCAGAAGGCGTCGCTTGACTGCTCGTATGTCCATCCGGAAGGGGCAGACGACAGGATTGTCTGGGGCTGGAAGCCGTGGACATCTGATGACAAGCTGCTTAGTAGCGCTGGATTAACGATTTTCGTGCGGTGACGTAGCGGCTCGGCCGGTCGCTGCCGAGACACTATGGGCTCTATCGTGTTCAAGTAGTCTCACGCAAGAGAACGCTTGACTTCGGCGCATATCCCGATGCCATAGGCCAGTTGCTAAATAGCGCGGCAAAACTGCCGCGCATTTTTTGCTATAATACTCACATCTCGCGAGGCGGCATGCGCGACGCGGGGGCATAGTCCGAAAAATTGGAGTTGAGTTGATGAGTTCTGCATCAATAAATAAATGCGATACACAGCGTTGGAAGCAAGACGTGAGAGAATCTGTTTTGCTTTATAACGACTGGTTTGTTCGCTTTGCGCCTGCTGCATATAGGGGCGCACGTGCTTCTTCCATTGATAGCGTAGTAGATGCTTTTGAAAAGTCTGGATATTTTCGCGATATTTCTGTTGAGCTTTTGAAAGAGGCACCTCAAATATTGGCAATTCTTCGCATGGCTACAATGCCGCCTCTTGCACGAGATAGACTGGCAGGCCTTTCAGATGTTCCAAATGCTCTGATAAAGAAGCTTGAATCAGGCGAGATCCCTGCGAAGCATGTAAATTCGCTTGAGAAAATAATCAAAGTAATAAGGCAGCTTTTAGACAAGGATTTGATGCCGTGGCTTGCAGGGAAAGGCAGACCTTCTCGCGACGATCTGACAATCGCAAAGGCCATTATTGGCGATCGTATCTGTGGTTCGATAGCCGATCCGCACATTCGAAATGCACAAGAGCGTCGCCAATTGGAGAAGATAGGCGATTTCTTGAGACGGCGGCTATATCGCTTCGTGAAGCCAAAAGACGTTAAGGACATCAGGTCAATGCAGCCGGGCACATTTTCCTATCATCTGAATGTGCCAGTAAAAGTTGGCAGCAGCGCAAAAGTCAATATTCCTGCAGATGTTGTCATCATGCGGAAGAATGCGCCAAAAGGCAGCTTGCCAATGTTCATCGAGTGCAAATCTGCAGGGGATTTTACGAATACAAACAAGCGGCGCAAGGAAGAAGCTGTCAAGATGGCGCAGCTAACGGATACGTATGGGAAAGGCGTAGAGTTCGTGCTTTTCCTTTGTGGATATTTCGATAGCGGCTATTTGGGCTATGAAGCTGCAGAGGGTATTGATTGGGTTTGGGAGCATCGCATTGAAGACTTGGAGAAAGCCGGTGTTTGACGAGACCGACATTGAATTGCGGCGAGACGAATTGCAGCATTTCCTTGATGCGCAGAAGTCGCATTCAGCGCGCAACGAAATGGGGCAATTCGCAACGCCATTTCCGTTGGCCTATGACATTATGCGTTTCGTTGCAGGATTGTTGCCAAATAGAAAAGTGTCGTTTCTTGAGCCGGCGTTTGGAACAGGAGTTTTTCTTTCCGCATTTATAAGGGCGATCGGGCGCGAACCAGCTAAAGCGCTTGGTTTTGAAATCGATCCCCATTATTGTTCGCCGGCAAAAAAGCATTGGTCTTGTACAAAGGCCGAGATCAAGTGTTCGGACTTCCTTCGCCAGACGCCAGACCAACTTTTCGATCTCATAGCAACCAATCCTCCTTACACGCGCCATCATCACATTTCCTCGGAAGACAAAGTTTGGTTGCAAAAGGCCGTATTGTCCGAAACTGGAATCAAGATTTCTGGCTTGGCAGGGTTGTATTGCCATTTTCTCATGCTCTCTACAAAGTGGCTTGCCCCCGATGGGCTCTCTTGCTGGCTCATACCATGTGAATTCATGGATGTCAATTACGGGGTAGCGGTAAGGCGCTATCTCTCCGAGAACGTTGAGCTTATTCGAATACATCGTTTTAATCCCGAGGATCTTCAATTTGCCGACGCTCTTGTGAGCTCTTGCGTCGTCGTTTTCCGGAACCGTCGGCCATCGGAGAGACACCGTGTCGAGTTTTCCTCTGGTGGAAGCATCATTTCCCCAGGGCACATGCGGACGGTATCTATTGAGACGTTGAGACAAAACGGGAAATGGATTCCGCATTTTTCGAAGAGGCCGAAAGCTTTGCATGCTGGCGGCAAGACTCTTGGAGACTATTTCTTTGTCAAGCGCGGAATAGCGACGGGTGACAATGGCTTTTTCATCTTAGACGAAGAAAGTGCCTTGCGGCATAATATTCCCAGTCGCTTCCTTCGGCCGATTTTGCCAGGGCCACGTTATGTAAAAGTGGACAGGATAAAAAGCGACAACGGAATCCCAGATCTGGGACGAAAGATGTTCCTCTTTTCGTGCGATCTCCCCAAAGAGGATTTGCGCAAAGATTACCCGACTGTATGGCAGTATATCTGCGATGGCGAGGCGAGAGGCGTCAACGAAGGGTATATTTGTTCACGACGTACACCGTGGTATTCGTGCGAGAAACGTGACGCAGCCCCGATTGTAGTTCCGTATATGGGGCGAGGTGCAGATGGCGGGCGGCTTTTCCGATTCATCTTGAATGAGTCAGATGCGATCACGACCAATGGCTATTTGATGCTGTATCCAAAAATGGATTTTGCCGAAAAACTGAAAAACAGGACTGCCCTTGTGTCTGTTTGGAAAGCCCTTAACGGTATTCCTCCTGAAACGCTTGTTTCAAGCGGAAGGACGTATGGCGGAGGGCTTCATAAACTTGAGCCACGTGAGTTGATGCGCGCGCCGGCATGTGATGCGATCTCAGGTATTTGAGCGTGTAAAGAAATGACAATTGTGACCACCTACTTTGTTAGTGGTTGGTGAGGGCCAACCCCTACCGTGGTAGGGGTTGGCAGATTCCCACACAAGTGATAAAATACAATTCATGAGAATCGGCAAAAAGGTTTTGGTGGGTGCTGGCGTTGCCGCGTGTGTCTTGGGCTCTATGGCCAATGAAGGCGCGCGGCAGGATGTCAAGAGGGCGGCGTTTGAGCCGATGAACACAAACACGGTGACGCATGTCGGGCGCACGCTCGAATACTATCACCACGGCAGCGACCCAGCGTGGGGCGCAAAGAACCCGATGCAGGAAGACGATTTCGCCGTCATGCTGCCGAAGGGCGGCCCGCGCAAGAATGCGCCGCTGTACGTGGTGCTTCATTCGGCGGGCCACGCGCTGCAGAGCTGCCTCGACTGCCTTAAGACGCCGCACAACCACGACATTTACACGCCGCCGGATGACTTCTACGCGCTCTATTTGGATTGCCGCGCCAATTCCAATACGGACTGGTGGTGGGGTCAGTCGGGCGAAGGGCTCGACGAGACGCCGGTAGAGAAGCGCATCGTTGCGACAGTGAAGTGGACTATCGAGAAATACTCGATCGACCCGAACCGCGTCTATCTCTCGGGCAACTCAATGGGCGGCTCTGGCACGCTTGGAATCGGCCTTCGCCACGGAGACCTGTTCGCGGCGATCAAGGCGAACGTTCCGGCTGGCGTCATTCACTGCTCGAACAGAATGGGGTTTGTTGGTGCTCCAACGAACGCGGCCGAGAGGGCTGCGTTCGACAAGGCGGTAGCCGCGATCCCCGACCCGCCCGTGCTCGTCGACTACTCCGCGCCAAATGACAAGTGGAGCAAGGGGCACGAGACATTTTATGCTGACCTTGCCAAGCGCCGCTACGCCGTGCTTGGGTTCTGGGGCAACTTCGGCCATGGGAACAAGGACCCCGAGATAGCGAAGTTCAACGACATCATCCACGACTTTGCGTGGACGAACATGGTGCGGAACGCGGCGTATCCCGTCTTTACCGGGGCGTCCTGCGACTCGAAGATCGACTTCGTGTTCGGCGTTGGCCCAACGCAGGCACCTGGGCAGGTCAACGGATTCTTCCGCTGGAAGAATATCTCCGATTCGCCCGACGCCGTGGCGATCGAGCTTCGCCTTGTGACGGCAGATGAACTCAAGTCGAAGTTCTTCACGCCTCCGGCGACAGCCGAGGTTGACGTGGCGATCCGCCGCCTCCAGCAATTTGCCGTAAGACCCGGTGAAAAGGTGCGGTGGACTTTCGGAACGCAGAAGGGCGAGGCGACCGTTGGCGAGGACGGGCTGCTCGCAGTCGGGAAGCTCGTGATTTCCGCCGAACCTGCTGTGCTTACTGTGACAAGGAAATGAAAATGAATACAAAGACAACATCTGCTGCTCTGGCGATTCTCGTCGGAATAGCGCAAATTGCGGCCCTGTCGGGTCATGCGGAGACCTATGAGCCAAAGTGGGAGTCGCTCGACAAGCGTCCAGTTCCCTCCTGGTGGACGGAGGCGAAGTTCGGCATCTTCATCCACTGGGGGCCGTATGCGGTGCCTGCGTTCGGCAACGTCTCGAAGGACGGCAAGTTTGCGTGGGACTGCTACTCCGAGTGGTATCAGGGCTTTATGCTCAAGGGCAAGAAGCCGTATCTTGAACACCACGAGAAATTCTACCACAACGCGCCTTACGGCAACTTCGCCGCGCAGTTCAAGGCGGAACACTACAATCCCGCCGAGTGGGCGGAGCTCTTCAAAAAGGCGGGCGCGAAATACGTCGTCCTCACCTCGAAGCACCACGACGGCTATGCGCTGTGGCCGAGCCCCGAATCTCCCTACTACAACGCCGTCGCCGTCGGTTCTGGCCGCGACCTCGCGGGCGAGTTCTGCAAGGCGATGCGCGATGCCGGGCTAAAGCGCGGCTTCTACTTCTCGATGCTCGAATACGCGAACCCGCTCTATCCCGGAATCCGCGACGGCAAGCCCTCGCCGTCAGCGCTCACGCCTGAGGAGTGGAACCGCCGCGTCAATCTGCCGCAGCTCAAGGAACTCGCCGACAACTACGAGGCGGACATCATCTGGCCCGACGGCGAGTGGGACTATCCGTCGGAACGCCACTGCTCGACAGAGTATCTCGCCTGGCTCTACAACGAGTCGAAGGTGAAGGACACCGTTGTCGTCAACGACCGCTGGGGTAAGGAGTGCCGCGGTCACCACGGCGGGCACTATACGACCGAGTATGCGCTCGAGGGCGGCGACACGTCTGGCGACAGCGTGACGCATCCGTGGGAGGAGTGCCGCGGCATCGGCAACTCCTTCGGCTACAGCCGCTTTGAGACGCCGAAGGACTATATGTCGCGCGAGCGCTGCGTCGAGACGCTTGTGGCGTGCGTGTCGCGCGGTGGCAACCTCCTGCTGAACGTCGGGCCAACTTCCGACGGACGCATCCCCGAGATCATGCAGGACCGTCTTCTCGCGATCGGCCGCTGGCTCGACGTCAACGGCGAGGCGATCTATGCGACGACTCGCTGGGCGGCGGCGCCAAAGGACTTCGCGAAGAAGAAGATATACTTCACCAAGAAGGGCAACGTCATTTACATGACCGTCTTTGCCAAGGACATCGACGAAGTCAAGATACCGGAGCTCAAGGATGCCAAGGGCGTATCGATGCTCGGCTCCGCGACGAAGGTCGACTGGTCGGCAAAGGACGGTGCGCTCGAGGTCAAGTTCCCGAAGTTCATGCCGGGCGCCGCGCCGGTCGAGTTCGCGCCGGTGTTCAAGATATCGCTTTAATCGCCGTAGGCCGCGAAAGCTACTTGAGCATTTCCGCAGGGGCGC
>Ga0256407_10013532_pt1 | contig 10898 bp, 9 predicted proteins | sample RumenRJG_04DNA_FD_193489 | JGI IMG/M metagenome (GOLD analysis project Ga0256407, IMG submission 193489) | Bovine rumen microbial communities from Lethbridge, Alberta, Canada - RJG_04 | ecosystem: Host-associated > Mammals > Digestive system > Stomach > Rumen | place: Canada: Alberta | collected... | reverse complement strand
ATCCTGAAGGTCAAATTCGGACCAGCGTTTGTAATCATCCAGATACATAGTTTCTCTCCATTCCGGAGCGCGCCTGATCAGTCCTGCCTGCGGCGCTCCATCGCAAGCGGTTGTGCGCACCTGCTGTCTCCCTGCGCAGAGAGTACACACTGTTACTGCATGTTGCCGGAATCTTTGCAGAATCTCCAATTATTGCCAACAATTATTTGCGGAAATCTGCCAAATCATCCTCTAAAAATAAACCTGTTTTAGGCATTTCTACCTAATATTAATATTACGAAGTTTGGGGGTGGTTGTCAATCTATCCTATACTTTCAGATGGATGAATGTCTTCTGTGTAGAGGATGTACAACCGCCTCTTTCCGAAAACATTGTTTTCATATGCAAAAAATGCTAAAGTTAATCTGTATAAGGCTATACGATCACAGACTGCGCCGCAATATACGGTGAAGAGAGGAGTGCGCTGCACATGGCAATCAGAACATACAACGACTGGTATCTTGCCCACAAAGAGGCCCTTGCCGAGAAGATCAGAAGGGACGACCATACAGAAGGGGAGAAACTCACGGCGGAAATAGTGCGCTATTCTCATCTTAAGAATCATCTGCTCGCGGAGGAACACGAGGCAGCGGATATCATTATTGCCTGTGACGATGACGGCGAGCCCGATGAATTCGCAGAGGTGCTGGTGAAGGACTATTTTGCCGCGCATCCGGAGATCAACCTCCTCTATGGAGATGAAGACAGAGTAGCGGAAGACGGAGTTCATCTGGATCCATGGTTTAAATCGGAATGGGCGCCGGACACATTCCTGTCGACCTTCTATTTCGGCAATGTGATCGCGTTCCGCTCATCGGCTTTTGCGATGATCAATCCCGGACAGAGAAAGACATCTGCCTTCGAGAGCGCAGCTTCGCTGCGGGAGGACAGTCTCGACGAGGAGAGAGCGCGCAATAATGAGGACGACGGTCCTGTCAGGTCCTGGATTTACGGAACCCTCTGCCTTAAACTCGCGCAGGCGGACGGCGGATACACAAAGAGACCTGAGAGCAAATGGAATGAGTTCCCGATCGGTCATGTGCCGGAGGTACTCTACCACGGACACCACAGGGTGGAGCTGTGGAACGGAAATCTGATCAAGGACTCCCTGACCGGCAGGTACAGCGCGGATTCCGCGTACACAAGACTGATCAGCATCATCATACCCAGTAAGGACAACCCTGAGATGCTGGCACGCTGCATCCGCTCCATAGAGAAGCACACATCGATCCCTCACGAGATCATCATTGTAGATAACGGTTCCAACGAAGTGAATCGCAGGAAAGTGAGAGAACTGGTCGAAGAGATCAATGAAGAGGGAAGATGCCTTTATATCTTTAAGAGAATGGGCTTTAACATGCCCGCTTTCTATAATCTCGGCGCTCAGTACGCCAACGGCGAGATGCTTCTGTTTGTACATGACGATATCGTAGTGCAGAAGACGGGATGGCTGTCCCATCTCTCCGAGAAGGCCAAGCTCCCCTATGTGGGCGCGGTCAGCATGAAGCTGCTGTATCCGAGCTCGAATATCATTCAGCATGCGGGCATTACTTCAGTGGAGAACGGCATTGTCTATAAGCTGCAGTACTGCAGAAATGACGAATCTTACTATTTTGACTTCAACAAGGGCGTGCGCAACATGCTTGCGATGAGCGGCGCGTGCATCATGGTCAAAAGAGAGCTGTTCGCGGAAGTGGGCGGCTTTGACGAGAAGAATTTCCCGGCCTACGGCGGAGACATTGATTTCTGCTGGAGGATCTTTGAGAAGGGCTACTACAACGTGGTCCGCAACAACATGTACCTGTTCTACTATGAGTCTTACTCGCCGGAGAACAGCAAGACCAAGGAGGAGAGGCAGCTACAGAAGCCGGCCGAGATGAAGAGGCTGTTCGAACTGCATCCCGAGATCTCCCGGAACGACCCGTATTATCACAGGTACCTGACCCAGGACGCAAGAGAGCCGAAATTTAAGATCAACCTCGACAGCACTGCTGTCAAATAATGAGGGAACACAACGTGTCAGTTTGGAGCGAATTCGGGAAAAAAATAAATAGTGCCCGGTCAAAAATCCGACTGCCCAAGGGGAGCGAGGACTCCCCTAAAAGGTTTGCCCTGCGCGCAAATGACAAGAAGCAGGAGAAGACTCCTAGGCAGAAGTATGTGTATCAGGAGCCCGAAGCGTCGGTTCTTCTGAACCAGAGAGCAGTCTGGGACCGCATTAAGGGCGGCGAGAAGCCTGAGGACGCGCTTGGCGCATCCGCCTCTGTCCTGAAAGTGCACCATGTGCCGCTCATCAGCGTGATCGTCACGACTTATGAGCCGGTGATCCGGTATTTTGAGCAGACCCTGATCTCTATTCTGTCCCAGACTTACGGCGGATATGAGCTGATCATAGCGGACACGAGCCTGAGTTCCGGAGTCAGAGACACGCTGGACCATTACAGGGATGAGAGGATCCGCTACTACAGCGTGCCCGGAAACAGGGGAGAAGCGTCACTGATCAATGACGCGGCTCATCTGGCTGCAGGAAACTATCTGTGCACTGTAGACGTGGGAGACCTGCTTACAAAGGACGCTCTCTATGAGGTGTTCCTTTGCATCATGAGGACCGGCGCCGAAATACTCTACACAGACGAGGATCACTGCGACGCGGCAGGGAAAAGATTTGACCGGCCCAACAGGAAACCGGACTTTAATAAGGACTATCTTTTGTCCAACAATTATATGCAGAGACTTCTGGTGATCCGAAGGGAGCTGTTTCTGGCACTTCGCCTCAGGGATTCCTTTGACGGCGCGCTGACCTATGACCTGATGCTCCGGGCGCCCAAATCCGCGGTGCGCCATGTGCCCATGATCCTCTATCACAGAAGCAGCGCCTCAGAGGACGCGAAGATGGCCTCCAGGGAGCCGGATGCGGATGTCGCGGCGGAGAAAGCGGCTCTGGAGGACTACTTCAGGGTGCGCTCGATCAGGGCGGCAGTGAGCTATACAGGCCGGAAAGGGATCTACAGGATCAAATACAGCCCCAATATCTTTGCCTGCCGCAGCGATGTGGGTATTCTCGGAGGGAGAGTGCTTAGCCGCACGCACAAGGTAGTGGGCGGAATGTTCGACTCCCAGGGAAGAGTCATGTATGAGGGCTGGGACGAGGCGGAAGGCGGTCCTATGAGCCGGGCGCTCACAGTGCAGAACGCGTTCGCTGTGGACGCCAGATGCATGCAGGTGAGACCGGATCTGCGGGGGCTTTACGAGGAGATCGTGGAGAAACCGGAGAGCGAACCGTACACTGACTGGAGGAAGGATCCGCAGGAACTGCGCAGAAGGAGCATCCTCTTTTGCGCGAGAGTCAGAGAACTGGGTTATCTGATCGTGTGGGACCCTTCGTATATCACAGTGGTTTGAGGCAGTATTGTTATAATGAGCGATAAAGTTACACTTATCATCCCTGTGCGCAGGGACGCCGACAAGCTGGAGAGGTGCCTGAGAGCAGTACAGTCGGGCACTGTAGTCCCGCGGATCGTCGTGATGGACTGCACGGCAGATCCGGAGAAGCTTGAAAAGACAAGGGAAAAGTTTCCGGGCGTGCGCTTTTTTGACCTGGGAATGAATCCGGGGCGGGCACACGCGGTGAATACCGGAATTCACATTACACAGACGCCGTATGTGATGACGCTCTCCCCGGGGCTGCTTGCGGGGAAGCACTGCGTCGAGCGATTATGCGCAGCCCTTGACGGCAATTCAGGCCTTCTGAGCGCACAGGCCAAAATATTGTCGGCGGAGGAGCCTCCCCGCATAAGCGGCGCGGGATGGCTTCTGGATCCGGCCGCTGAACCCGTTATCCGCGGCGCGGGAAGGAGCGTGGCGAGCTGTTCCCGGAAAACAGGGATCACAGCCGCTCAGATGGATGCCGCGATCTACAGAATGGAATATCTCGAGGTGACCGGGATCCTTGATGAGCGCTTTTATACAAGACTGGAGGATCTGGACCTCGGCTACAGAGGCCTGATCGCGGGCTTTAAGAATATCTGTGAGCCGTCTGCGAAATGCAGGGAGATGGAAAAGGCTCAGACGAGCCGTTTCTACGAGCAGCTTGAGACGGGCAATATGGAGTATTTCCGCTACAAATACGGGCTGAAAGGTCTAAGGCTCCCCGAAGGGAGAGCGAAGAAAGAAGACCCGCAGCGGGCAGCCGCCCTCGAGAGAGGCAGAATGCTCTGCTTCCAGGCGGAGATAGAGCGTATGGAGAGAGAGGAACTCGGGATGAGCGTCAGCAAACTGACACTTCCGGAGGAATTCTATATGGAGATTCAGGAGGACGGACCAAAAGGCGTGTTTCCTCTCTATGTGGGATCCAAGGCCGAGGAGTCTCCTCTGCAGATCCCGGATCTTCTCAGGGCGCGGGCAGGGATGCTCGCGGGAGCCGCAGAAAGGGTCGGAAGACTGATCAGGCGGCGCTCCTGACTTTTGATCCGCCACCGGCATATGTTCAGTTTATTTGGAAAAATCAGAAAATTGCGCGAATTTTAGCCGAAGTCTCACAATATCTGAGGCGGGCTCAGGGCGCTCCGAAACGATTGTAAATGAATTCGGATAATGATATTATTGGTAGGACGAGTTTCTTACAGAATATAAAGAAATTTCACACAGATCGGGCAGCATATGCCCGGAAATGAGGGAGAGAATGAAAGATTCAGCCTCCGTATGGAATTACAGCAATACGGTGCCGAAGGTCGACCTGACTAATCCCGATGAGATGATCAGGGCAAACGGCGCGGCCGAAGCGGCCCAGACAGACCGCCTCAAGGCCGAGGTGGAGGACTACACACAGGTCCTTGCCGAACTTCGGGAATTATATGAGAAGAACAATGAACTGGTCCAGAAGCTCCAGTTCATGAACAGAAATACAACGGAAGGCATCAGGACACTGATCGAGGACAACAACCGTCAGATCTCGGACAAGCTGGCGGAACTCGAGGAGTGGGACCACAAAGCTTTCCGGGCCGAGATGCAGGCGTCCATCAACGACGCCAGGGAACAGATCATAGGTTCCATCCGGGAATCCTCCGGAGAGACGCGCGATCTCTTCCAGGAAGCTAACGATTTTAACCACAGAGATAACGTTCGCGTCTACAGAAATGTACAGGCGTCCATGATCGCAGAGCTCACGGATCAGACAAAAGAGCTGAACGAGAAGCTCGAAATCATCCAGAAGCAGTCCGAGCCGGACAGAGCCCAGACTACCATGCAGAAGGTTTCTGTCGGCCTTCTCATAGCGGTAATGGTAATCCAGGTTCTCGAGGGAGCTGGGCTGATCGCGCTTCTGACAGGCATACTGCATTGAGGCGCGAGGCAGGAAAGGCCGTCCCCGCAAGGAAGAGTACGGCAGAGCCAGGGAGCAGGCAGAACTGGAGAGCTTCGAACATGCTCTATCCGGTGCCGGCTGTGCTGATCGGGTGCAGGGATAAGGACGGAAAGGACAATCTTATGACGGCTGCATGGGCCGGAACGGTCTGCAGCGATCCCGTCATGGTGTCCGTGTCGATCCGGAAGGAGCGCTTTTCCCACCATATCATTGAAGAAACAGGCGAATTTACGATCAGTCTGACGACCCGGGCGCTTGCGGAAGCAACTGATTTCTGCGGAGTAAGATCGGGAAGAAATACTGATAAGTTCAGAGAAATGAAACTGACGCCTTTGGAATCTGAAAAGATCGGAGCGCCCGGAGTGGCCCAGAGCCCTGTGGTCCTCGAGTGCTCGGTGAAGCAGATCTTAAGGCTCGGCAGCCACGATATGTTCATTGCGGAAGTTGTGAATGTAAGCGTGGAAGAACGATATCTCGACGATAAAGGAAGGCTGGAACTGGAGGAGGCGGACCTGATAGCGTATTCCCACGGTGAATATTTTGCCCTGGGTGACAAGATCGGGAAATTCGGCTATTCAGTCCGCAAAAAGACGGCGTCGGCGGGATCCGGGGCTGCAGGCGGGAGAGGAAGGAACCGCTCCCACAGCAGGAAAAACCTTGGGAAAACATAACAGAGATCGACTTTCAGAAGCGGTAATTTGCCGTCAAACTGACAATTGACAGCGGCAGACGGCGGGAGTATCATCCTGATACTGCGAAAAAGCGATTACAACGAGGGACGGTATGGAACATTATATAGTAAAAGGCGGAAATTCTCTGTCCGGAGAAGTAGAGATTGCAGGAGCCAAGAACGCAGCTCTTGCGATCCTCGCGGCATCGATCATGACGAATGAGACTGTGACAGTGGAAAACGTGCCGGATGTCAGCGATATCAGGGCGATCCTCAAGACGATCGAAGTGATCGGAGGATACGTGGAGAAGGTGGACCGCCATACATTCCGGATCAACGGGTCAGGCATCAGTAAGGACACGCCGGTCGACAATGAGTATGTCAGAAAGATCAGGGGATCCTATTATCTGATCGGTTCCCTTCTCGGCAAGTACAGGAAAGCGGACGTGGCTCTTCCCGGCGGCTGCAACATCGGACTTCGTCCCATTGACCAGCACATCAAGGGCTTCCGCGCGCTCGGAGCATCTGTCAGACTGGCTTCCGGACGGGTTGCGGCGAGGGCGGACAGGCTTGTCGGATCTCACATTTATATGGACGTCGTTTCCGTAGGCGCAACCATCAACATTATCATGGCTGCAGTCATGGCGGAAGGCAACACAACGATCGAGAACGCTGCTAAAGAGCCTCATGTCGTCGATCTCGCCAACTTCCTCAACAGCATGGGCGCGAGGATCAAGGGCGCCGGAACGGACGTGATCCGCATCAAGGGCGTCAGCGCTCTTCATGGAACCAACTATTCCATTATCCCGGACCAGATCGAGGCGGGAACCTTTATGTTCGCCGCTGCGGCCACCAGAGGGGATGTTACGATCAAGAATGTAATTCCCAAGCATCTTGAGTCGATCACAGCCAAACTCCTCGAGATCGGCTGCCAGATCGAGGAGTCGGACGATATGGTGCGCGTGGTAGCCACCAGAAGACTCGGCCGCACAAATGTCAAAACATTGCCGTATCCCGGTTTTCCCACAGATATGCAGCCGCAGATCACGTGTGTTCTGGGATTGTGCAGAGGAATCAGCATTGTCACTGAGAGTATCTTCGAGAACCGGTTCAAATATGTGGATGAGCTGACCAAGATGGGCGCGAACATCACTGTGGAAGGAAACACAGCGATCATCGACGGCGTAGAGCAGTATACCGGCGCACACCTGAGCTCGCCTGACCTGAGAGCAGGAGCAGCTCTTGTGATCGCAGCCCTGGCTGCCGACGATTACAGCGAGATCTTTGATATCAAGTTTATTGAAAGAGGTTACGAGGACTTCCCGGAGAAGCTCCGCAAGATCGGCGCACACATTGAGAAGATCGATACTGATGAGGACAAGCGGAAATTTATGTTCCGCGTCGGATGATTTTGATTTACATGTTCCCGATAGGGATATATAATGTAAATGCTTTGAAGGGCAGCATAAGACCTTCAGTAACTGAATAACCACGATGTTTTTCGGGGCAGGGTGAAATTCCCTACTGGCGGTATAGTCCGCGACCCGCTTCGGCGGCTGACTCGGTGAAACTCCGGGACCAACAGTATAGTCTGGATGGAAGAACAAACTTCTGGTTTTGCGCAGATAATGGACTGTGTCTGTTTTCTGCTGTTGTCGGATGTATTGGCCCCGAGCGCGTATGCGCCCGGGGCTTTTTGCAGCCATACACATTGCCGAAGAAGTTTGAAAAAGAATTACAGTCATTTAAGGAGGAAAAGAAAATGAACGGATTCTTTACTGCAGTCAAGGAAAATGCAAGCTTTGTAGGCGTGTGCCTGGTCACAGTGCTTGCGATCACGCTGATCGCTTACGGAATTGAGAAAGCTGCCAAGCGCAAAAACGGTGACAAGGACAGAGTCCTGGCCACCAGAAAGATCGTCATGATCGGTATGTTCGGAGCGATTTCCGGAATCCTTTACTGCTTTGACTTCGCGATTCCGATCGCGCCCAACTTCTACAAGCTGGACTTCAGCGAGCTTCCGGCGCTGATCGCTGGATTTGCTTTCGGCCCTGTGGCGGGCGTTCTGGTTGAATTTGTCAAGCAGGTCGTCAAACTGATGATCAAGTCCACCTCCACTGCTTTTGTCGGAGACCTCGCCAACTACCTGATCGGATGCATGCTGGTACTTCCCGCATCTGTGATCTACCGGTTTAATAAATCCAAGCGCAGCGCCCTGATCGGCTGCGCGGTCGGCACGATCGTCATGACTATCTTCGGAACATGGTTCAATGCGGTTTACCTGCTTCCTACATTTGCCAGACTGTTCGGCATGCCTCTGGATGTAATCCTCGGCATGGGCGCGGCGATCAACCCCGCAGTCACCAACATCACTAATTTTGTGATCCTGATGGTGGCTCCGATCAACCTCATCAAGGGCATCGGCATCTCTGCACTGACCATGCTGATCTACAAGAAGATCAGCCCGATCATCAAGTATGGCGCAAGTGCGCAGGAGAGTGTGAGGGCTTCTCAGTAATAATAGGGCATGCAAAAAGGCGCCGCATCTTGCTGTATTTGCTCAGCAAGGGCGGCGCCCTTTTTATGTCAATGTCCCTTTGAACTTGTCAATACACATAAGGATTGAATCCGTTTGCCGCCATGACAAACCACGCGGTCGGCGCAATGTGCGCATCAGTGGAGTACTCCCAAGGGGACCCGTCGAAAAGATCCATCCCCGTAGAAAGATTATCTACGGTTGCCGCCGGGAACAGCCCGTTTTCAAGCTGGCTAGAAGCGAGGGCATCCATTGCCTGCCTGTATTCCTCTGATTTATCAATCCCCCTATACATTAAGGCTGTGTAGGCAGTACCTTCCGCCCACCATCCTCCGTTTTTGTTCTCAAGACAGAAGGGATATGCGCCTTCCGGGCTCTTCATCTTATCCACCACATCCAGCGCGCTCTTATAGGGCTCAAAAGCATCTCCGAGCGCCATCTGACACCACACCTGCGCGTCCAGAACGATCACACTCTTGTTCGGCGTAACACCGTCGTCGAGCGTTCCTGTCATGAACAGCCCCTGCTCCTCATCATACATGGATTCTATGAATCGAAGAGCACTGTCGGCGGCTTCTCTGTATTTTGACTCGCCGGTGACTTTGTAGAGTGCGCTGAATACCGCATAAGCGTCGATGTTGTGTTCAATGGATTTGTAGGTGAATGGATAGACAACCGGAGGATCTCCCTCCTGCCAGCCGTCAAAGCCGCCGACGAAGCCGTCGCCTCCGTCAGAACAGTCCTCGATCACCCAGTCCATCAGAGAACGGGCGGTCTGAAGGTATTGCTCTCCGCCGTAAGCCTTGTAATACTGCATGAGCGCCATTGCTGCGTAGGAAGTGTTTCCCACGTTGCTGCCAACCTGGTAGCGGTCTTCGTACCACTCGCCGGTCTCGTTGTCATACCAGCCCGGGAGCTTCGCGCCGCTTTCCCAACCGGGAAATGCTGAGATGTCTCCGGCTGCGTAGGCGTTTCGCACGCGCATGGGACCAGCCTCTTCGGACCGCTCGCCGGTGGCCGGCAGTGCTCTGTCGTTCTGCACTGCATAGACAAACGCGTCCATGACCTGCTGCGCCTCCGGCTGCATTCCCTCAGAGATGAAAGCCATGCCGGCCAGCGCATTGTCATATGTAAACGCGGCATTTTGGATGTATACATTCTCTGTGTCATAGGAGCGGAGCATCACAGGCGCTGACTGCGCAGACTCTATGTCCCCGCAAAACCGGATCTCGTCGAGGTAGAACACATTGTCCGCAACTCCATCTTTCTGATCGTTCAAAACATAGCCGAACCCGCAGACAATATAGCTCATGTCAGCGCTATCGAGCGGGATCACTTGTTTCATTCGTAGAATCGTTAACTTCCTCTTTGTCCGGAGAGGGGGAGGTCTCCTCGACGGGAGTTCCTGAGGAGGTCGCGCTGCCGGCGTTATTTGCTGTTGTGCTGCCGGAGTTTGCAGCTGCGCTGCCGGCGGCTGCGGCCGTTGCAGTTGTGCCGGCGTCTGCTGGTGCAGTCGAGCCGGCGTCTGCTGGTGCAGTCGAGCCGGCGTCTGCGGCTTTTCCGCAGCCTGTTGCTGCTGCCATCAGGACTGAAGCGGCAAGCCCTATTGCTATTAGTCGCTTTATGGACATCTTTCTTTACCTCCTTACGTTTACTTGTCTGTATTGGAAGTATATCAAATCGAAGGACAAACGGACAACCGGTTAGCTTTCGCACACCATCCGATTTGACAACGAGCCGTAAAAGGATGGAGAGTAAGTGCCGGACAAGCCGTGGAGATGTCCGCCGTAACTCCTTAAGCACTCCATTGCTTGTTTTCATGAGACAATTGTGGAATAATGTGTACTATGGATACGGCTATGAAAAAAACGGTAATGGAAACCTCCTGCATGGAGGACACAGCAAAATTTGCATATGAGATGGCTCAGAACGCCGAACCGGGGCAGGTCTATGCTTTGATCGGCGATCTTGGTGTGGGCAAGACTGTCTTCACGAAGGGATTCGCGGAGGGACTGGGAATAGAGGAGCCCGTGAGTTCGCCCACCTTTACGATTCTGCAGATCTATGAGGAGGGAAGGCTTCCTCTGTATCATTTTGACGTCTACAGGATCGAGGAGCCCGAGGAGATGGAAGAGGTCGGATTCGATGACTATATCTACGGGGATGGAGTCTGCCTTATTGAGTGGGCTAACAGGATCGAGGAGATCCTGCCGGAGGAGACGATCTATATAGTGATCGAGAAGGATCTGGAGAAGGGCATGGACTATCGCAAGATCACAGTAGTCAGGCCT
>Ga0256407_10013530_pt1 | contig 10899 bp, 9 predicted proteins | sample RumenRJG_04DNA_FD_193489 | JGI IMG/M metagenome (GOLD analysis project Ga0256407, IMG submission 193489) | Bovine rumen microbial communities from Lethbridge, Alberta, Canada - RJG_04 | ecosystem: Host-associated > Mammals > Digestive system > Stomach > Rumen | place: Canada: Alberta | collected... | reverse complement strand
ACGAGAAAATTGCAATGCTATAATACGAACAAAAGACAACCGTCTGGAAGTTGGAGGCGGGCTAACGAAAATTCCAGAAGGCATAAAGTCGCTCGGTATGTTGGCATTTGAAAATCGAACCAATTTGAAATCGATAAACATACCAGCCAGTTTGGTCGATATTTGTGGAAACCATTTTATTGGATGCGTTGCGCTTAAATCGATAACAGTAGACGAAAAGAATCCAATATACGATTCGAGAAATAATTGTAATGCAATTATCCGTAAGAAAAACAACAGTCTGATAAGCGGCTGTGCAAACACAATTATCCCAAACGATGTTGAATCTATCGCGCCATCGGCATTCGAAGGATGTAAAAAGCTTACACACATCGAAATTCCAGATAATGTAAAGGAGATAGAATCTGATGTCTTTGCAGAATGTACAAACCTGAAGGAGTTCAGTTTTCCTCGCAAAATAAAAATCATACATTCTGTTTTTAGAAACTGCGATAGTTTAGAAACGATATTCTTACCTCGCGAGGTTACAAAAATAGATTGCGAATTTAAGTATTCGTGCAAAAATCTGAAAAGAATCGTAATTCCGAAAGGTTCACGGCAGAAGTTTGAAAAACTTATAGAAAGAAAATACCACTATCTTATTGTTGAAAAATAATGACAATCCCGAAGGAATCCCGAAACAAACCCGAAGGAAGTCACTTGCATTCAAAACAAGATAAAAGTTTCGACAAACTAACAAACAATCAGCATAGTAGGATGGCAAAACGGCAGGCAATCCTTGTCTATTCCGCACAATAATCTTTTCATTTTCGTAGGATAAGTCTTTTGTGATTCGATGGTTTTATATTATCTTTGCCACCACAAAGTAATTTATTTGTTTTCATGAAAAGAAAATTGTTTTTTATCTCAGCAGCAATGCTTACAGTTTGCGCACCAGCGTTCGCACAGAACGAGGTCGTTCAGCAAACAGAGCAGACAGAGCAAAATGTTCAGGAAACACGCGTTTCTGCCTCAGAGCAAATTCAGTCGGTGCTGAAAAACTACCAAGATTCACTTTCGAGTACAATCTACAAGTTCAGAACTGGAAGTGATACCGATGCGTTCAACACTCGAATGAATCCGTACGGATACAAGATGTTTGTTCCATACACTTTCTACAAGTCGCCGGTAACTCAGCAAATGTCGCTGAATTCCGATTCTGGCAACGAGAAGCACACGCAGGTTATGGCGTTTGCCAACAAGCATCTGCTTAACACATACATGCACTTTCCCGACAACTTCGCTACAACCGAAAACGAACTGAAGGACGTAAAGGTGAACTTGGGCGAGGTAAAAAAACGCAACATAAAGGTTAGCAAACTTATCGACAGCGATGCTTCGAGCGATGTGGGCAAGGACAATGCTCTGGTAAAGAAGCCGAACTTCTGGAAATATACTGGCAACGTGTCGTTGCAGTTTACGCAGAGTTACATCTCGGGAAACTGGTATCAGGGTGGTACAAGTTCAAACTCGATGCTCTCAAACTTCAAGGCAACGGCAGTTTACGACGACCAGCAGCGAATCTCATTCGACAACGCGCTCGAACTTAAACTCGGATTCATTCAGCAGGAAGGTGACACGATTCACAAGTACAAGACAAATTCCGACCAGTTCCGTCTGACATCGAAACTCGGTTACAAGACAGCCGAAAAGAGCGACTGGTACTACACTCTCCAACTCGAGGCTTACTCTCAGTTCTGCTCGGGTTACAAGACCAACGATTTGAAACGATACTCAAGTTTCCTGTCTCCGGGAAAACTGGCGTTCTCTCTCGGTATCGACTACAAGAAGACTGGAAAGAAAGGCGAGGTTTCCGTCCTCTTGTCACCGGCTACATACAACTTTACTTGCGTAACCGACTCGCTTGTTGACGAAACAAGTTACGGTCTGAAGGAAGGCAACAAGATTCTGCACGACTTCGGTTACAAGGTTCAGGTAACATACAAGTACGTATTCTGCAAGCAGATTTCGATGGAAGGAAGATTCTACGTATTCTCTAACTACCACAAACTCGAGGGTGAGTTGGAGCACACATTCAACTTTCAAGTCGGAAAATGGCTTTCTACAAAACTGTACTTCTACCCACGATTCGACGACAATCGCACGCGCGTAGAGGGCTACAACTACTGGCAGATGAAGGAAATGCTAAGTTTCGGTCTGAACTACACGCTATAAAAATATTTTCAGATAACAAAAAATCGGTCAAGTCCAATTGGATGGATTTGACCGATTTTTGTTTGCTGCCTAATGAATTCTTCTGCAATAAAACTCGTATCTCAGATTTATCTCCTTAACGAAATTGTACGTTTCGCCGCCTCGCAGATATCCGGCTTTGCAAACAGGGTCCGAGAAGTATTTGCGTTGCGATTTCAGCAGAACGAAATGACCAACGTCTTCCCACAACTGAGGGTCTTTTCCGTGCTTCTTAGCCAAAGCCTGAGCATCGCGAATGTGCGTGTATCCGGCATTATATGCCGCCAGAATGAACTTGATGCGTTCCTTTCGGTTTTTCACATCCTTGAAAGTCTTGTCGAGCGTGGCGATGTAGCGAACCGCGCCCTTCACGCTATACTCAACATCATTAAGTTTATCCGCAGGAATGCCCATTGCGCGCGCCGTTCTTGGCATTAACTGCATAATTCCGCGAGCACCAGCCCACGACACCACATCGGGATTAAACTTAGACTCCTGATAGGCGAGCGACGCCAACATTCGCCAGTCCCATTTTATATCTTCAGCATAAAGTTTGAAGTACATATCGTATTTCGAGATGTGACCGGTGGTGATATCCATAATCGGATTATACATTTGGTTTATCTGTGCAAACTCAAAATATTTGTGAATGCTAATCTGATATTCCTTCGTGTTGATGTTCGCCTTGTGCCACTTATCGGCAGCCTCGGCAAGCAGCGGAGTGTCCTTTCGGGTAGCCCACGCAGCATTCTGGTTTAGGCTGATTTCCATATTCACATCGAGCTTTGTATTGAACTGAGCGTTGATGCACGCAAGGTCGTTGTCGCAGATTGTATAGTCGATTTTGCCTTCTGCCACCTGCTGACACAAGTCCTCCACGCTCACCTCCTCGTTGTAGACGGGCTGAACATCGATGGCATTTCCGCCCAACTCCTGATTAAGGTTGTAGAGGCGCGTGAGATACTTCTCGCTCTTGGCATAAACCTTTTTTCCGACAAGCTGAGTAACATCTTTAATCGTGTTGCTGTCCTTGCGCTGAACCAGAACCTGATGCGTTACGTTGCGCTGTCCGCAATAGGTGAGATAGCGACGGTACTGCTTTGTTACGGGCAGGTTGTAGACGATGATATCAGCCTGTTTGTCGAGCAGTTTCTGAACCATCTCGTTCTCGTTGCTCGCCACAATTATTTTCAATTTCAAGTTGAGCGACTTGGCGAAACTTTTAGCCAGTTCGTACTGAAAACCCATTATCTCCTCGCGATAGTTGAAATAACTTGCAGGACCGCTCATAGTCAGAACCCTCAACTCGCCACGCTTCTGAATGTCGGGCAGGTCGAGCGTTTTTTTCAGTTCAACCTTCTCGTTCTGAGAGCCGTCCTTGCGATAGTAATAAACCACCGTAACCACGGCGATGGCAGCCACCGCCACAGGAAGAAGCCGCTTGTCGAGAGTCTTTGCAATCGCTACGAACCTTTTCAGAAATTTGATTATGCGCCTAAAAATATTTTTCATAAACAATTAGTTTCTTTTTGCGTGCATTCTGTAGAAATTATGTCGACTTCGGATTTGCTTAACATAATTAAATGTCTCACTTCCACGCATATAACCATATTTTACTGAAGCATCATTATAATACATCGGCTTGCTGAGCAGAAGAACATACTGGTCTACGTTTCCCTGCCAGACGTGCGGATTTTTGCCATGTTTCTGAGCCAGAGCCATAGCGTCTCTGATATGATGACTTCCGCCGTTGTACGAAGCCAAGACGAAATTCAGACGCTCGTTGCGGTCGTGAATGTCGCTGAACGTTCTGTCGAGTTTGCGCAGGTAGCGCGTTGCCCCGGCGATGCTCGATTCAGGATTCATCAAGTCGCCTTCGGAGATGCCAACCGAAGCCGCCGTTGCCGGCATCATCTGCATCAGTCCCTGCGCTCCAGCCCACGACACAGCACTCGGGTTGAAACTGCTTTCCTGATAGGCGAGCGAGGCGAGAAGACGCCAATCCCAGTCAATCGTTCCGGCATACCGCTTGAACAGCGCATCGTACTTGCTGATGATTCCAGCCTTCATGTTAAGCATCTGAGCCGCCGGCTTGCCACGATGAACGGGGCGGAACAGCAATCCCTCGAAATATTTGCGGTGAAGCATCTTCGACTCGGGCATCGTGCCAGCCTGAGCACACCATTCGCTTACCGACTGGCGGAGCAGAGGAGCGTTCTTGCCGACCGTCCACACCAGCGAATCGCGCTTTCCGCCCGAGGAATGTGAGATTATCATGTCAGCCTCGCCGTTTTCGAGCATCTTCTTCAGTTCGGGCATCGTGTCTGCCACCTGAACGCGGATTCGTGCACCAATGCTGTTGGCATAAAGCGCAGCCATTTCGAACTGATAACCGAACTCCATTCCGCGGAAACTGAAATAATCGTAAGGACCGTAGAGCGAGGCAACAATCAACTCGCCGCTTTCCTGTATCTTGTCAAGGTCGAAATGTTCGTCCTGAACATCATCCGTAGTTTCTTTTTTATCGAAAAAGGCACTTTTCTGCTGTTCGTCTCCACTGTTTCCGGCGCATGAACAAGAAAGTGCCACAAGAATTATTATTGCAATTTTGTGATACATGATGCAAAAATATATAAATAAGCAGAAAATCAGTCTAAAACAGACTGGATTTTTCAGAATATCAAGCAATTTTGTCATTTTGTAAATTTCGGAAGAAAATGATAATGACAAACTTACGGATTGTAAGATTCGGTATTTCTTTTTTCATCTGATTGCACAAAACAATGTCTAAGATTATGATTTTTAAAAATATTTAGTCTTTTTTGTTGCAGATTTAAAAATAATCACTACTTTTGCAAACGAATTAAAACAAAGTATAAAAGAAAAATGACATTTACAGCACACCATCATTTCCATCATGGAACCAACGGGTAATCGGTGGGCTGTTTGTCGTATACATACAGAGAGATTTGAATCAAGGCTTGCCGATTTTTATTGGTGAGTCTTTTTTTATATAGTTAAATCAACCAAGTAAAACAACAAAAAACAAATATCAAAATGTTAAGAATAGCCGTACAATCAAAAGGTCGTCTTTATGAAGACACAATGGCACTACTTGCCGAAGCAGACATCAAAGTAAGTTCGTCTAAGCGCACACTTCTGGTGCAGTCGCCAAACTTCCCAATAGAGGTTCTCTTTCTGCGCGACGATGATATTCCGCAGAGCGTTGCAAGCGGCGTTGCCGACCTTGGTATAGTAGGCGAGAACGAGTTTGTTGAACGTGCCGAGGATGCCGAAATCATCCGTCGTCTGGGCTTCAGCAAGTGCCGCATCTCACTCGCAATTCCTAAGGCAATCGACTACAAGGGCGTTGAATGGCTCAACGGCAAGAAGATTGCCACATCATATCCCGGAATCCTTAACGATTTTCTGAAGAAGAACAACATAAAGGCCGAGGTTCACGTAATAACAGGTTCGGTAGAGATTGCTCCGGGCATCGGACTTGCCGACGCCATCTTCGACATCGTAAGTTCTGGCTCAACACTCGTAAGCAACAACCTTAAGGAGGTTGAAGTTGTAATGAAGAGCGAGGCTCTGCTTATCGGAAACAAGCAAATGGACGAGGACAAGAAGGCAATTCTCGAAGAACTTCTGTTCCGCATCGAGGCTGTAAAGGCTGCCGAGGACAAGAAATACGTTCTGATGAACGCTCCGACAGAGAAACTGAACGAAATCATCGCCGTTCTGCCGGGAATGAAGAGCCCAACCGTGATGCCGCTGGCTCAGGAAGGCTGGAACAGCGTTGCAACCGTGCTCGACGAGAAATGCTTCTGGGACATCATCGGTAAACTGAAGGCACTTGGCGCACAGGGCATCTTGGTTCTTCCAATCGAAAAAATGATTCTGTAAAACACGACACAACATGAAGGTGATAAAATATCCATCGCGAAGCCAATGGAACGAAATCCTTGAGCGTCCGGTGATGAACATAGACAAGCTGCGCGACACCGTTTGCAGCGTGCTTGCCGAAATTAAGTCAGACGGCGACAAAGCCGTAAAGAAATACGAACTGATGTTCGACAAGGTACAACTCGACAGCCTTCAGGTTTCGGAAGCCGAGATTGAAGAGGCCGAAAAACTCATCGACCCGAAACTGCGCGAGGCACTCGTTCTGGCGCACAGCAACATAAGCAAGTTTCACGAGGCGCAGAAGTTCGAACCGATAAAGGTAGAGACTCAGCCGGGCATTGTGTGCTGGCAGAAGAGCGTTGCCATCGAGAAGGTAGGACTCTACATTCCGGGCGGAACAGCACCGCTGTTTTCAACCGTGCTGATGCTTGCAACTCCTGCCAAGATTGCCGGATGTAGGGAAATCGTGCTTTGCACGCCTCCTTCAAAAGGCGGAAAAGTCAATCCTGCCATTCTCTGCGCAGCCAAAGTTGCCGGAGTGAACAAGATATTCAAGATTGGCGGCGTCCAGGCAATCGGAGCAATGGCTTACGGAACTGAAAGCGTTATAAAGGTTGACAAGATTTTCGGTCCGGGAAATCAGTTCGTAATGGCTGCAAAACAACAAGTTAGCCTTAGCGATGTGGCAATAGATATGCCGGCAGGTCCGTCGGAAGTTGAGGTTTTGGCAGATGCGCAGAGTAATCCTGTTTTCATCGCGGCAGACCTTCTTTCGCAGGCTGAGCACGGAGCCGACAGTCAGGTTCTGCTCGTCTCAACAAGCGAGGAACTCATCGAAAAAGTTCAGGAGGAGGTTGAGAAGCAGCTCAATCAGCTTCCACGCAAGGAGATAGCCGAGAAAGCACTTCAGAACAGCCGTCTGGTGGTTGTAAAGGATATGGAAGAAGCAATCGAAATGACAAACGAATATGCGCCTGAACACCTTATTCTAAGCAATGCCGACTATAAGAAAGTAGCCGAGCGTATAACTCATGCCGGCTCGGTATTTATGGGACAGTACAGCTGCGAGAGTGCCGGCGACTACGCTTCGGGCACAAACCACACTCTGCCGACAAAGGGATATGCAAAAGCCTATAGCGGCCTATGCCTCGACAGTTTCGTAAGAAAGATGACGTTCCAAGAACTCACAGCCGAGGGCATCAGAAACATCGGTGCTGCAGTTGAGATTATGGCGGCAAACGAACAGCTCGACGCTCACAAAAATGCAATGACAGTAAGATTAAAAACTGTATAACATGAAGAATCTTAAGGATTTAATAAGACCAAACATATACGCTCTCGCACCATACAGTTGCGCGCGCAACGAGTTCAAGGGACTCAACGCAACGGCTTATCTCGATGCAAACGAGAACCCTTACAACAGCGCGGTAAACCGTTATCCAGACCCGCTTCAGCTTGAAGTGAAGGCTATGCTCGCGCCTATTAAGGGCGTGAAAGAGAGCGAGATATTCCTCGGAAACGGAAGCGACGAGGCTATCGACCTCGTTTACCGAATTTTCTGTCGTCCTGGCAAGGATAACGTGGTGGCGATAGAGCCAACATACGGAATGTACGAGGTTTGCGCCGACATCAACGATGTTGAGTATCGCAAGGTGCTGCTCGATGAAAAATTCGACATCTCTGCCGACAAGATTCTTGCTGCAACTGATGAGAATACGAAGGTAATATGGTTCTGCACGCCGAACAATCCGACGGGCAACAGCCTTAATCAGACTGAGATTGACAAGGTGCTGAAAGCGTTCGACGGCATCGTTGTTGTAGACGAGGCTTACAGCGATTTCTCTGCAAGTCCGCTATATCGCAACCGTCTTGCCGAATTTCCGAACATCATCGTTCTGAACACATTCTCAAAAGCGTGGGCAAGCGCGGCAATCCGCCTCGGAATAGCCTTTGCAAGCCCTGAAATTATCGGTTACTTTAACAATGTAAAGTATCCGTACAATGTGAATATCCTTACTCAGAAGCAGGCAATCGACATTCTGAAAAACCGCGAGAAGGTGGCAGAGTGGGTTAAGATTATCCTTTCTGAACGCAGCCGACTCATCGAGGAATTCGGAAAACTTAGCATCTGCAAGAAGATTTATCCGTCTGATGCGAACTTCATTCTTGCCGAGGTTGAGGATGCCAACGCAACGTACAACTATCTGATAGAGAAGGGTATAATTGTTCGCAACCGCAACAAGGTAACTCTCTGCAAGAACTGTCTTAGAATTACCGTCGGAAATCCTGAAGAGAACGACGAATTGCTGAACGCTCTTAAATAACGCGCATCATGAAACAGAAGATTTTATTTATCGACAGAGACGGAACTCTGATAAAAGAGCCTGCTGATGAGCAGATTGACTCGTTCGAGAAACTCGAGTTCGTACCCGAGATGTTCCGCAACCTAAGTTTCATAAAGTCGCACCTCGACTTTAAGTTTGTGATGGTTACAAATCAGGACGGACTCGGCACGCCGGCAAATCCGTCTGAGAAATTCTGGCCAGTCCACAACTTCGTGCTACAGTCGCTCAAGGGCGAAGGCATCACATTCGATGCCGTTCACATCGACGAGCATTTTCCCGAGGATAACTCGCCAATGCGCAAGCCCGGCACCGGGATGCTAACCGAATATATAAACAACGACGAGTACGACCTTGCCGGAAGTTACGTCATTGGCGACCGCGAGACAGATGCACAACTTGCACGAAATCTGGGTTGTAAGGCTCTTATTCTCGCCAATCCGTCTCTCACATCGGGCGATCCTTCGAACAGTTTTTCGGCTGCAAAGCCAAAGGCTCAGGATGCCGACGGAATAACATACGTTGAGGACTGGAACAAAATTTCAGAACTTCTCTTCGCCGGAGAGCGCATTGCCGAGGTGAAGCGAACAACCAAAGAAACCGACATCTATGTTAAACTGAACCTCGACGGAACAGGCGTTTGCGACATCAACACCGGACTCGGTTTCTTCGACCACATGCTCGAGCAGATTGGCAAGCACGGAAGCATGGATTTGACCATCAAGGTAAACGGCGACCTCTACGTTGACGAGCACCACACCATCGAGGACACCGGCTTGGCTTTGGGCGAATGTATTCTGAAAGGATTAGGCGACAAGCGCGGCATTGAACGCTACGGCTACTGCCTACCAATGGACGACTGTCTGTGCAGCGTTGCGCTCGACTTCGGAGGCCGTCCTTGGCTCATCTGGAATGCCGAATACAAGCGCGAGAAAATAGGCGAGATGCCAACCGAGATGTTCTTCCATTTCTTCAAGAGTCTTAGCGATGCGGCAAAAATGAACCTCAACATTAAGGCTGAAGGCGACAACGAGCATCACAAAATTGAGGGCACTTTCAAAGCCCTTGCAAGAGCCTTGAAGATGGCTGTAAAGCGCGACATCTACAAGTTCCAGTTGCCATCGAGCAAAGGAACGCTGTAAAAAATACACACAAATAGGAGGCTGTTTCCCGACAAGGCTGAGACAGCCTTCTTTTTTTTCAGAATAATGTTAAAAGTCATAAAATACTTCTGCCAAGAAATCTGTTTTTTTTATCTTTGTAAAAACTACAACTTTTTTATAATGAAAAGAAATCTTTTTTACTGCTTTTTGCCACCCTATGCAATGGAAAAGCCGTTGCCGATTCCGACTCAATCTACTTACGTCCGGAGATTCTCGCTGAATATGAAGGTGGCGTGTTAAAAATGATGAAATATATCAGCAAGAAGGTTTATGAATCCGGATGTACAAATCCATGTCCACATATCGTTGTACGGTTTGTTGTAGAGAAAGACGGAAGCATCTCGAACGCGAGAGTACATTACAATTCCTCAGGTCTGGACGATAGTGACCTTAAAACAATCATATACGAGATGCCAAAATGGAAATGCGCCGTCCACAACGGGGAGAAAGTGCGCAGCTGGAATGCCACTCCCATGTATCTTCATTATTACCTTACGGACGAAGAAATAATAATAAGGACAGAGCGAAAGGAAGACTCAATACAAAAATGTCGCTCTGCCATCAAACTACGAAAAATAAAAATCCCGAAAGGCATTACAACTATATCAAAACATGCTTTCTGGAGAAAAGAAGATTTGGCCGAAATATCAATTCCAAATACAGTTACAGCCATTGACGACGGAGCATTTGAAGACTGCATCAATCTTACAACAATAATCTGCCAAAATCTGTAAAAAAGATAGGCACAAACGCCTTTTGCAACTGCGAAAAACTCAGTCAGATAGTCATTCCAGAGAAAGTCGAAAAAATTCCTGCAGCTATGATGTTTTCTTGCATGAATCTTATAGATGTAACCCTTCACGATGGCATCAAGACGATAGGAGACGATGCTTTCGGGCGATGCGAAAAACTCAAAAGAATCATCATTCCCAAAGGCACGCGCAGCAAATTCGAGAAACTCTTTGAAGAAAAATATCATCAGTTTCTAACAGAAGACGAGGGGAGATGAATGCTAATTTCTGGATTGTCTCACAGTCTGAAAAACAGAAGATTTAATAACACGCAAAAATGTTAAAAAAACATCGATGCTTTTTCTCTCAAAGCCTTAAAAATTCTTAAAAAAAATGTATTTTTGCATGCTGTAAGAGAGATTATTGTTATGGAGCATATAACTGATATCCAAATCCAAGAAAAAGCTGATGAAGTTTTCAAGGTATTAAAAGAAAGAGGAACAACTGAACAGGAAATAAAAA
>Ga0256407_10013529_pt1 | contig 10899 bp, 13 predicted proteins | sample RumenRJG_04DNA_FD_193489 | JGI IMG/M metagenome (GOLD analysis project Ga0256407, IMG submission 193489) | Bovine rumen microbial communities from Lethbridge, Alberta, Canada - RJG_04 | ecosystem: Host-associated > Mammals > Digestive system > Stomach > Rumen | place: Canada: Alberta... | reverse complement strand
TCACAAACTCATATTCAATTCCCGCTGGCTTAGCCTTCTCAATCTCACTCAGGCGATAGTCCTTCAGAGTCGGATCATAATAATCATTCAGGTTATCCAGTCCCACAATAGTGCCTTCCTGCATCTCCTTAAAAAGACGCAACACAAGGTTCGAACCTATAAATCCTGCCGATCCCGTTACTAATATTATCTTCATAAATTCCTTTTCGTTACTTTCCGTATTTCTCAACGGCCTCGTAATATGTATCAAGACTTCCAATATCAAATCGTCCGGCACTCATCGGCCACGCATGCATCGTGGTATGCTCCACCATATAATGCGCCAGATTCCCTGGTGCATCCTTCCCACACCCATTCTCCACTGAATGCCTCACGAGCTCCAGATCTTTCTTCAGATAGATATAGAACGGTGGCACAGCCCAATGACTCTTCGGCACCTGAGGCTTCTCCTCCATCCCAAGCACCTTATTATTGGCATCCAACTCCACGACACCAGTCCGCTGCAACTTCTCAATCGAAGGCTGCTCATGGCACATGATACAAGATGTCCCCTTCGCCTTAGCAAAGTCCACAAACGCCTGGAACGAGAAAAACAGCAGATTGTCCGCTGCAACCACCAAGAGATCGTCGTTGAGAATTGACAATTGAGAATTGACAATTGAGAATTCTTTATCTCCAGGAATAATGCCACCATTTATTGCATATATTAGATCCCTGACGGCACCTAAACGTGTTTCATTCGTCTCCGTCCCATCATCTACTATCGTGATAGGCTTTGGAGAAATTGACAATTGAGAATTGACAATTGACAATTGTCTTTCTTTTTTCCAATCCTCGAAGATGTGGGCAAATCTGTGGTTGGTAATGATGATATGCTCATCAATCTCCGGAATCCTGTCGATGTCATCAAGCATCCTTCCCAGAATCGTATTCTCTCCGATTTTCAGCAACGGCTTGGGGAAATTCTTCGTCAACTCCCCTAATCTCGTCGCATACCCCGCAGCAATTACTATATTTTTCACTTTATAAATTGATAATTGACAATTGATAATTACTTTTTATCGACTGTATCTTTGAGTTTCTTAATAATTGAAGTAAGCAACTTGATAAGTTCAGCACAGTCCGAATTGATAGACTCATACTGTATATTATCAAGATAATCAGTTGCATGAAGAAGATCAAGCCAGTACTCTGTTTCATCAGCCTCCTTCAAAGCAATATTCAGTTTATTCAAGAAGTCCATGCGCGATTGGGCATTTTTGCTTTCACGTGTATTGGCTCCTATACTTGTACCACATCGAAGTAATTGCTTCGATATTACATATTCACCTTTCTGTTCCGTAAGGAATTTATAGCATCCTATAATACGGATAGCGAAATCTCTGCTTTTTATTTGAATCGCATTCGCCATAATTATCAATTGTCAACTGTCAATTTTCAATTGTCAATTAATCGACGAACCTCGCCCCATCATCGGTACGAACCCAGAATACTTGGAAGGTCTTCTTATATTGCGGGAACAGTTCCAAGTACTTCTCCGTAATAGCCTTTTCAATCTCCAGCTTTTTAGTGGGATCAACCAACGCAATACAAGCGCCCTTGAATCCCGCTCCGGAGAATCTCCCCCCATAGATCCCCTCCGTCGTCAACATCGCCTGATAAATCGCGATCAACTCCGGAGAGCCACACTCATAATTATGAATACTCGACTCACAGGAGGCCTTCGAAAGACTACCAAACCACTCCAGATTACCAGTCTCCCACGCAGTGATCCCCTCTCTCACTCGCTTATGCTCAGAGAAGAAATGTTCAGCCCTGCGAGCAAACCTTGGAGGCATTTTGTCTCGATGAATCTTGTACATATTCTCGGAGACATCCCGCAAGAACGTCTTGTTCTGTTCCTTCAGCGGGATATTCTCATAAGCCTCCACCAGCCACGCAGCAGTCTTACACTCCGCCACACGCAGATTATAATCCGAAGACATCAAACTGCGGGTCAATCCACTAAAGAAGATACCCAGCTCAAAGTCCGGCATGGTGGGATTCTTGGGAATCAATCGGTATTCGTTACTCTCGCAGTCCAGCATCAGCAGATGATCCTTCTTTCCCAAGGCAATACACGCCTGATCCAGCAGACCATTGTTCAGTCCGATATATTCCCGCTCCGCCTCCGATGCAATCTTCATCACCTCAAACGGCTCCAGCGTGATGTTGTTCGCCTTGGCAAACGCCATCACGTAGGCAATCAGTACCGCAGCACTCGAAGACAAGCCACCCACAGGAATCGAGCCCTGGATTACACCCGTGATACCCCGTTTCAGTTCAAAACGTTTACACAGGGCATACTTCGCCCCCCGGGCATAATCCCCCCAGTGATGTTCCTTCACCTGCGTAGGCCCATTGATCTCAAAATCAACAGTACCCTGAAACGTCCTACTCTCAAGGTGTACATGACTCTCCGGGTTCACATTGAACCAAAGATCCACACCTTTATCAATCGCAAAACCCGTCACCAGTCCATGCTGATGATCCACATGCGCCCCCAACGGACACACCCGATACGGGCTAAAAATATGATACTGATAATCCATAAGTTGCAATATCGTCATCTGTTTTGATAGCGTTGTTCAATAACCTCCCAATCGATAATTTGCCACAGCGCAGCCAAGTGGTCAGGACGGCGATTCTGATAGTCCAAGTAATACGCATGCTCCCACACGTCGAAGGTCAGCAACGGCTTCAAACCCTTCTGCACAGGATTCGCAGCATTCGCCTCCTGAGTAATCACCAGTTTGCCATCCTGATCACGCGACAGCCATACCCAACCAGAGCCGAACAGCGTAGCCCCACTCTTTTGGAACGTCTCCTTGAATGCCTCGAACGACCCAAAATCACGAACGATAGCCTCAGCCAGTTTCCCTGTAGGGGCATTGTCAACCTTAGGCGCAGAAAATTGCCCGAAATACAGATTATGATTCAGTATCTGCCCAGCGTTATTGAGCAAACCGCCCGTAGCCTTGCATACTATCTCCTCCAGCGAAGCCTCCTCGAATCCACTTCCAGGAAGCATTGCATTTAAGTTATTCACATACCCCGCCAGATGCTTCCCATGATGAAACTCCAGCGTCTGCCTGCTAATCACCGGCTCTAATGCATCCATAGCATACGGTAGCGCCATCAATTCGAACTTTCCCATATCATTTCCAATTCTTGATTAAACATATTTTCCTGGGCAAATATACGAAAACATTTATAAATGGTTGTAACCTTATAACCATTTTAACCATTTTTATATGGATGATAAATGATATCTTCCATACACAGCCCTGCTATGTCCGTTTCGTACTTTCCGTACTCACCAGTCACCTCCTTGAACCGCTGCATCTTCTCCTCCAGCACCTTCATATCCAGTTCGTCGCGCTGGCGCTTCACTTCGTAGAAGGTCACACGTTTCTCTAGGTCATCAGCCGCAATGATGTCAATCTCATTTTCACCCTTACGATCCCACCAACTATCTATGTGCGTATATTGCTCGCTTTCACGCATCACCTCCTTAAACCAGTGTTCCAACACCTTGCCGGTGTAGGTCTCGTAGTCACGCGCCACAATCTCAGCCAACTTCCCGTAGGCATTTGCCTCAATAAAGTAGTTGTATTTGTATATAAAGCGGAACCAGAACTGCAGGAACAGGTCGCTCACCGCATATACGATGTTCTTGTTGGCCGACTTCTGAAACATGGGTTTGTTCTTGGCTATCAGCCCATAGTCGTTCTCCAGTCTCGTCATATAGCCCGACACCTCCGCATGCAGAATGCCCTCTATTTCACCCCTGGTATTGTGACCCGTGGCTATCAGTTTTAAAATGTCGAAATAGCGTCCGTAGTCACGTCCGAACTCCTCTATCAGCATATTCTTCCCTTCAAGAATAAAATATGAATTCTTGGCGATGATACGCCCCAGCATCTTCTCAGCCGTGGTAGCCCCAGCATCCATCAGCAGTTCCACATACTTGGCCACACCTCCCGTATAGGTATATAGCGCCAGCAAATCCTCCTTGGTATAATCGGGATTGTAACACCCCAGAATCTCCTTCACCACCGAGGGGGCGAAAGGCTCAATTTTCATGAATTCCGTCTGACGTCCATACAGAGGTTCCTTCTTACCCAGGAACAGTTTCGTCATCATCGAGTACACCGATCCACACACGATCAGGTTTATCTTTGCTTCCCCTTTCTTTTTGTCCCATATCTTCTGTATCTGCGAGAAGATGGCACTGTTCACGCGGTTAAAGTCCTGAAACTCATCTATCATCAGTGTCAAGGGTCGCGTCTTCGACAGTTCCATCACGTAGTCAAAGATGTCGGCAAATCGCTCCACCTTTCCCAGGATAGGGATCTGCAGTTTCTCCGTCAGTTCCTGTACAAACTCCTCGCACAGCACACTCTCCGTACTCCTAGTCACAAAGAAATACAGTATCGCCTCATCCTCATAAGCCTTCATCACGAGCGATGTCTTACCAATGCGCCTGCGTCCCGTCAGCACGGTAAACTGAGCCGCACGATGCGAGAAGTCTCTTATTTCCCGCAGTTTCTGAATTTCATATTCCCTGGCGAAAAACTTCATAACCCACTCTATTTATTAACATTACACCCATCCAAAGTACCGAAACCGACAGTTCGGAACTTTCCGTTTCGGTTGCAAAGATACGGTTTTTTCTCCAATTATCACAAATCTACCAGCAATTTTTAATCTTTTTCTCAATATTATCCATCAAACCACCAAATTTACCCACCTATTAGTATTGATTGACTCTCCTATATTTGTTACACAGTTCTAACAGTTCCAGGAACCGACTCAACCTCGGCTCCACCATCTTCCCCGCATTAAGAGCCTTCCTATTTGCTTTCACCCAATTCAACATATCATGCTCCTCTATCCGATGCTTCGACGGATTCCGGTGATTGCTCTCGATAAAAGCCATCACCTCCTGATACCGTATATTCCACCTCTCCTCCTGCGTCATATCCCTCTTCTTGTCCCGTATGTTGCGACGCCGTCGCAGGGTTAATCTTCAATTTTGCCCGATTTTGTTCCATCAGGAAAATACAGTGTCCCATTTTTTATCTTCGGCTGTACATCTTTAATCTTTTTATTAAATATCTCTTCTATATCACTATCATCACCTAAATTCAATTCCACATTCGTTCCCTTCCCATGTTCCAACTCTAAATGAATATTAAATCCCCAACGCAGAAGCAACTCACCGAGCCTTGACAACTTATACTTATTCGATTCACCTTTGGTGTCTATAGTTTCTATTTCTAAAGCACCTGTAGAGAACAACAGTTCGGTATCCCCACTCTCATCATAGAAAGGCTCTTTATATCGGGGCAACAACTTCAAATCCACATATGGTATCCTTTCAAGCAACGAATAAACCCTAAAGAAGTCCTCTGTACTAATAGCTCCATGAATTCTCGCAACAGACAGCTTAGCAAACACCGTTTCTTTATTGATGTTATCCAATCTAGCCACCATCCCAGATATAACATTACCTGCACAGTCTTCTGCTTTCCTCTGAATTTCTTCAGCGAACTTATGCCGCTCTTCTGGGCTTGTATCAACTAATCCTAATAAATAAGTCGCATACTTTCTAAAAAACTCACTTTCTTGGTATCCTATGATAGCCTGTATCTCTGACTCTGCAGCACCAAGATAATCATCACACAAAAGCTTAAAAACAGCAAGGATCTGGTCCTTTACTGCTCCTTTCTTGATATCAGCAAGCTTTTCCTTACTGATGCTATTAAGCGACTGTTCTACAATATTGGATAACGTATCTACTGTCATAGTCAAATTCTATCTCTAGTAAAGAGGAAATAGCTTCTCATCATTCTTCAATAAAACTCACATTTAGCTCTCCCTCGACCGCATCTGGCAATGCTGCATCTACAAGCATCCATTTCAACTTAAAATTCGGGCATGTAGCACTATCCACATATAATGTAAACAAGCCTTGCTGAAGAATATGATTTAACGGTTCTACCTTTTTTGTTATCTCAACCACATCAAGACTGCTCTCCATATCCCACATCTCAATTTGAGGTTTATATTCTCCAAAAATAGAAGGAATCTTCGTTAATCCAGGATGATAGCTTGGCGTTGTAGGCTCTTCATATTCTACCTTCTTCTTAGATACCTTTGAATAAAACTCTATACTTTCAGGGAACTCAACAAAGACATTCATCTTACCTGTTGACGCATTGCCTCCATTGTACACCGCAACGGATATTTTCTTCATTCTATGCTGGAGATCGTCCCTCTCTACTTCTAGGCGAATCTTCCTTTCTGAATCTTCAATAAACTTCTTTCTGGATGCATTATATTGAACTATCATATCTGGAGAAGCATTAGAATACGTGTATCCAAGCACACTATACTGCTCTCCTTCTATTGTTTTCTCTGGCCATTTACAACATAATTCACCAACCCTCTTCTTGACTTCAGCTTCTCTATCAAATGGAGACACTCGCCTAATCTTGATATGATTTTCACCGCTTTCAAATATAAGATAGGGCTTAGGTTGTCTTTTCTTTAATCGCTCCAACTCCTTAATAGCGGCCTGTGCTTCTTTTTCTTCCTTAGTCAATTCCTCTTTGAGCCGGTACTTTTCGTCTAGCCGGTGGATCTTAAATCCCTGCTTTTTTGCTCGCAGAAGCATATTATTGTCTGATGAAACAACAGTAACACTTTCTTTATCCAAATCAGACCTCATGATATCAAATAGTATCTGATTGTCATTCCGATCTAAATGATATTGGCGTCTTTCATCCTCAGAAGCATAGGCACTCTCTAAATACATAACAGGGAACTTACTTGTTGACCCATCAAGTAATATCTCACCTATTCTGCTTGATACAGTTTTTGCTCTTTTCTGTATTTTTCCCTTCTCATCATCCTTCTTATGATCAATCTCCTCTATAACCATTGCTGTTAAGACAATGGTCACCTCTTCACAGCCTAGTTCTTCCAGCCATGGAATATCCTCAAAACTTTTGTAATGAAGAAGTATGTTCGAATCTAATACTACATACATAACTATCAACTCAACCTATTCTTTTAAACCACAAAGAGCCATAGCCTCATCAGTCACGCCCCTTCATCAATCTTTATCTTACCATTCCACCTCTCCTGTATACTATATCTTCATCCCCGACACCATACACAACATCAATTTCACTTTTTCTTAATAGCTTTCAATTTCATCATTATTTTGTTTCCGTATGGCGTCAAAGTCCAATATTTGTGCACATTACCTGCGCTTTTCTTCCTTTGACTTTCTTGTATTAATCCCAACGCAATGAATTGAACCTTTACGTCCTGAAAACAATCGCTATACACATTTTTTATTCGCCCGAAAGATGAATCCACATTTTTACGAACAAAGTTGTCAAACAATATTTCAAGACTTGTTTCCTCGCATTCAATCAACAAGTGTGGCGATAGAGCAGCAAATATCTGATTCCAGCTAAACTCATCGCTTCCATCTTCATATAATTCTTCATAGCCATCATAAGATGATTCATAATAGTCAAAATGTACAGAATACAGATCATCGCCTTGTGACAAATCTTCAATCCCAGCAGGAGCGCTTTCCTCCATCTTCTTTATCTTAGCACGAAGCTCTTCATTCTCGTCTTTTAACCGAATTATCTCTGAATTGGATTTTTCAGAAGTCATCACATCGCCCTGTATCCAACCTATGCGCGGATTGGTTTTAATCATGGATGTAAGACTTAACACTACCTGGGCTGCTAAACCTTCTGGTGTTGTCCAAAACTTACACATCTTCTTCTTTGCTTCGTCTGTAAAAGCTTTCAACTTCCGTTTCCCTTCATCAGTATCTTCCAATTTGTCGCCTGTTAGCCTTTTAATATCTTCATGCACGAACCGCAGAACAGGTATTCCTTGTTCTACGGCATACTCATATTCCTTCTGAGTATAGCTTTTACCGCTTTCTTTCTCGATGGAGCCATAACGACCAGCAATAATGATAATATAATAATCACACTCTTTTATAAGGTTTCTGATTATATTCCATTGAGTTTCATCCTCTGCATTGAAGTATTCCATCCCAATAGGGAAACAGTTCATCTGGAGAAGTGCATCTATTACCTGCTTCCTCTCCACCACCAAATCATTATATGTAGAACTTACAAAAACAGAATATTTTTTATCCATATGCATATTATTTCTTCAGAAACGTCTTATAACACAACTCTTTGTTATTGGCATCCAATAAAGATAGATTTCTATTCATAGGCTTAAAAACTTTTATCAACCACCTCTCTTCCTGCGTCATAACTTCTAGTATTTGTCTATCTCCTTGACAAACTTTCTCGCCTCTTCCAGATTCTTGTCGTTTGCCAAATCTTTTTCCATCACACCATTAACCCATTTCGTGCCATGAGTAGAATTAGATGCCAATGGCCTATAGAAGTACTCTAGTTCACCAACTGGAACTATAAACAAGCCATTTTCCTGGCATATTCCCATAATCTCTTCCAAATCCGTATATTGTTGCCCGTGGAAAAAATCTACACCGACCTGCTTCACAAACGACCAAGCAGTCGATGCTTTTAATTTCGCTTTGAGTGCACCAATATCATCATTCGACAATTGCTTCGTTGTTATATTATCAAAGATCTTTTCTATTTCTTTCCTGACCTCCTCCGTATCGAGTTGTGCCTTTTGGTTCTTAACGAATTCTGTTATCGATTTCCATTTAGCCCTAATCGAATCCCAAGCTATGCCCATCTTATCACAGATTGTTTTAAACGTCTCCTCTTTGTCTAACACATCTATATCTGCGACAACAACTGTTTTTACATTAAGTTCTCTTAAGGCAGGTATTACTGTCTTCAACCGTTCTTTTCCGCCACAATGAGTAAATAATATGTCTGGACTAACCATATCCTTACCCTCGTATAACGCATTCAGAATTGCCTGATAGAAACGGCAATCAGTATCACTTTCACATATCACCACCTTCGAATGAAACAACCCACTTAAGATATTTGAATACCTAAGGATAGAATCCTTCCAAAGCTTCTTTACACCGTCATTATTAAGTTCTTTGATATAATTGACATCACCATCCCTTTCTATTCTTACGATTCTCACATTCTCCGAATCGGCATCAAGCAGTCCTTTCAAGAAGTCTTCACTATGAGTGGAAATAAAAAACTGGCGATCATTTGGCTTATTCTTCACCAACATCCTTCCCAGCAATCTTGCCTGAGGTGGATGTAGGAATGCCTCAGGTTCATCAATCATTGTGATGGTCTTTTGGCTTGTGAACACATCAAACAGAATACCGGCAAAACTTCTCATGCCATCACCTTGATTCTCCAAGATCGGGAGTTTGTAGAGCTTTTCTAAATATCCGGTAGACACTCTGTCTTCATCATTCTCTTTCTTCGGTGGTTGACCTACATGAATAGGAATCTGATTTCCGCCACCATAATTGACTATCAAATACTCATTAAACGCCTCGTGAAACAAATTTGATATTGTCTTCGCAAGGTCACAATCCACATACAATTTTTGGACTGGTGTTGATGGGGCTTGGTATGTTCTGTCAAAAGAAGGAGCCGTCTTCGACGCATTTAGCCTCGACTCTGTATCAAGTCGATTCTTATATGGAATAACAAATCTGCGATCCTTTTTTCCCCACAAATATTCTATTTCCATAAAATCACTGAAAATATTGCCTCCTATTTGATATTTTCCATTTTTATTTATAAAGTCTTTACTTTTTTCACTAATATCACCCGCAAATTCTATGTTCATGGAAGTTAGCACAACTCCTTTCACACCAATGTTTTCCAAATGTAAGTCTATGTCCTTCAGCACCTGACTCTTACCTGCATTATTGGCACCAGTAAAGATAACGATGTCCGAATGCCCTAACGACATTTCATAGCCATCATTAAAATGAAGCTTCTCTACAAATATTTGTGGTTCTCTCTTTATTTTAGAATTCTCCTCCATAATTACATACGACCTTAGTTCATTCTTTCCGTATATTCACTATTCACGGTACGCCAACTTCCCTACCATTCTCAGCCCATCTTTAATTCCATGATTATATGCATCTGCACTTTGCTTCATTCGGTGCTTCTGCTCTTCTTTCTCTTGATCTGAGAGTGTCAAATCTTCTATCTTACTTTCGCAGCATCTTGTTATAATTTCCTTGATGACATCTACCTGACTTTCCGATATTGCCCCATCCATAACCTCTGCGATCATAATAGTTCCGTATAACCCTCTGTAATAAATCTCACTCATACTATTCTTTAATTAAACGTTTCTGAGTGCAAAAGTACAAAGATATATCCATCATGTCTAACGTTACTGATAAATTTTACAAAGCACTATGTATAAACAAGTTACGACATACAAACGATGCTTATATTGACGGCACACGACCACACTCAATCCCTCTGCTTAAACCGCAAACTGTTAATTATAAACGAGTTATAAGCAAAAGCCATGATAAAACATCATACTCGGGATGACAATTTATATCGAGATCCCTTTACGTTGGCAAATATAGGAAAATCTTTCGTAACCACCAAATAAAAAGATAGAAATCTTACCACAAAAATTTAAATTTCCGAAGCGGTTCAACACGTATGCATCGAACGAAGCTTTAGACAGCTGCAACCTCATATCGAAATTCCAACTGCTGTTGTTTCGCCAAGAAAAATATACAATTTCTCTAAAAATCAGCAAATTTAGGCACAAAAGTTGCTCTTATATCAGAAAAATAGCTATCTTTGCACCAGAAATGGTGCGAAGTCATCCAGAAAACGATATCAAAATGAGTAAGTCAAG
>Ga0256407_10013528_pt1 | contig 10900 bp, 9 predicted proteins | sample RumenRJG_04DNA_FD_193489 | JGI IMG/M metagenome (GOLD analysis project Ga0256407, IMG submission 193489) | Bovine rumen microbial communities from Lethbridge, Alberta, Canada - RJG_04 | ecosystem: Host-associated > Mammals > Digestive system > Stomach > Rumen | place: Canada: Alberta | collected... | reverse complement strand
TCTGATGCTACATAGTTTCAAGTGCCCTTAGTTAGATTTGCCACAAAGATACGAAAAAAAGACAAATAAACAACCAAAATAGCAAACTTTTCATACGAAATAGAGAAAAAAACAAAATCTTTCATCACATTTGCATACTTTTTTTATATCTTTGCAACATTATCAGTAACAAATTTAAAACTATAACAGCTATGAAGAAAGTAACACTTATTGCCCTGATGGCCATCTTCTGCCTGTCAGGTTTTTCCTTAATGCTCACAATTTTTCCCCTTAATGGGAACAATTGTTAGGATTAATAGGTTTTTGGGAATGTAAAGAAATTTTTTCGCTTCCCGATTAACGAGATTGCTCAACCCTATTGAACTTATCCACCATCACCATACCTACGAGGATGAGGAGGGTACCGATGAGGAAATAGATGGTGATTTGCTCGGAGAGGATGAGCCAGGCAAAGATGATGGTGGTGACGGGATTGAAATAGACATAGTTAGTGGCTACTACTGCCCCCAACTTTTTTAATACCCAATTCCAAGCCAGGAAACAGAGCATGGAGGCTACACAACCCAGGAAAAGCAGATTCCAAATAAGGTCTTTGTGGTCTATGAGCTGCTGGATGCCTAACCCTGGATAAAGGATGAAATAGGGAATCATGGCCAACAGTCCATAGAAAAACACTTTACGGGTAATAAAGAGGGTGTCGTACTTGGCATTGGCATAAATCATCAGCAGACTGTAAACTGCCCAGCAGAGAGCAGCCGAAAAAGCCAGCACGTCGCCCTTGGGAGAGAGGTGGAGCACGAAATGGCCGTTCATCACTACCATCACCACACCAACAGCAGCCATCAGCGAACCAATGGTCTGTATCCTGTTGAGGCGCTGCGACTTGTAGAACAGGCTGATAAGGGCTGAGGCGAAGAGTGGGCTGAGACTGACTATGAGCGAGGTATTGGTAGTGGTGGTATAGTTCATAGCATTGTTTTCTGCCAGAAAATAGAGCGAACCACCCGCAATGCCCAATATGGCCAGCAACACCTCGTCCTGCCAACACTTAGCCACCCAGCGGATGCCCTTGTACAGGCAGAAACCCAGCATCAGAATGTAGGCTATGATGAAGCGCAGGGTGAATATCTGGGCTGCTGTCAGTCCACCCAATAGCAATAGCTTGGTGAACACGAATGTGGACCCCCATATAGCCACCACGATAAAGGCGACAAAGTGATAGAATACTTTACTGTTTTGCATTTTTGTGCGTGCAAAGGTACAAAAAGAAGTGAAAAGTGAAAAGTGAAAAGTGAAAATTATCTATCATTTGCATTGCCTTTGGACTTTTTTTCATAATTTTGCAGCCAGAAATAAACGTTTATTTAAAAGATGTCATTAAAATGTGGTATTGTGGGACTGCCTAATGTGGGCAAGTCTACATTGTTCAACTGCCTGTCGAGCGCTAAGGCTCAGGCAGCTAATTTTCCTTTCTGTACGATTGAACCTAACGTGGGAGTGATTACTGTTCCTGACGAGCGACTCACGAAATTGGCTGAGATAGTACACCCAGGACGTATTGTTCCTGCAACATGTGAAATAGTTGATATTGCCGGACTCGTAAAGGGTGCCTCAAAGGGTGAGGGTCTGGGCAATAAGTTCCTTGGTAACATTCGCGAAACGGATGCTATTATCCATGTGTTGCGTTGTTTCGAAGACGATAATATCACCCATGTGGATGGTACTATCGACCCTATTCGCGACAAGGAGATTATTGATACGGAACTGCAACTGAAAGACTTGGAGACCATCGAGTCGCGTCTGGCTAAGACGGAGAAGGCTGCTGCTGCCGGCAATAAGGAGGCTAAGGTGGAGGTGACTGTGCTGAAAGCCTATAAAGAGGTGCTGGATCAAGGTAAGAATGCCCGTATCGTGGAATTCGAATCGAAGGAGGAACAGGACTGTGCCCGCAATCTGTTCCTGCTCACTGCCAAACCCGTGCTCTACGTCTGCAACGTAGGCGAGGCTGATGCCAAGTCGGGTAACGACTTCACCAAGCGCGTTGAGGCTTTGGCTAAGGAAGAAGGGGCTGAGGCTATGATCATAGCTGCTAAGACGGAAGAGGATATTGCTGAACTCGACAGCTACGAGGACAAGTTGATGTTCCTCGAAGAACTGGGACTGGAGGAGAGTGGTGTGAACCGCCTCATCAAGAAGGCTTACGCCCTGCTTAACCTCGAGACTTTCATCACTGCCGGTGAGATGGAGGTGAAGGCCTGGACGTATAAGAAAGGCTGGAAGGCTCCTCAGTGTGCTGGTGTCATCCACACCGACTTCGAAAAGGGCTTCATCCGTGCTGAGGTTATCAAATATGACGACTATATCCAATATGGTTCTGAGGCTGCTGTTCGCGAGGCAGGCAAGATGGGTATCGAGGGCAAGGACTATGTGGTGCAGGATGGCGACATCATGCATTTCCGATTCAACGTTTAATTATGAACTGTGAACTGTTTATCCATTGGAATCCAGATTTGGTTTTCTTCCATTTAGGTCCGCTGGCAGTGAGGTGGTATGGACTCTGCTGGCTGGTAGGTTTTGCTGTGGCTTATCTGCTGGTGCGCAGGCTCTATCGTGAACAGAAAATCAAGGACGAACTATTCGACCCCCTCTTCATCTATTGCTTCATGGGCATCCTGTTAGGTGCCCGATTGGGACATTGCATTTTCTACGAACCCGACTATTTCCTGACCTCTGTCAGAGGCATCATCGAGATGTTTCTGCCCATTAGATTTGTGGATGGTAACATAAACTATGCAGGAAACTGGTTATTTCAGTTGACTGGCGGTGCTGCAGCATTCGTTGGCTATGAAGGATTGGCCTCACATGGTGGTACCTTAGGTCTGATGACCGCCCTCTGGCTCTATGTCAAGAAGACTAAATTAAATATCTGGACCGTACTCGACAATATCGCTATTGCCACGGGGTCTATGGCCTGCTTCATCCGACTGGGCAACCTGATGAATTCTGAGATTATAGGTAAGGTGACGGATGTGCCCTGGGCTTTTATCTTCGAGCGTGTTGACCAGATGCCTCGCCACCCAGGCCAGCTCTACGAGGCTATTGCCTATGCCATTCTGTTCGGTATCCTGTGGTATCTCCACAAACGAATGCCCGAAAAGATTGGCACTGGCTGGTATTTTGGTTTCTGCTTGGCATATATCTTCACCTTCCGCTTCTTCATAGAATACACGAAGGAGGTGCAGGAAGCCTTCGAAGCCTCTCTCCCACTCGATATGGGACAGATTCTTTCGATTCCCTTTGTCATACTCGGTGTATGGTGTATGGTCAGGGCGCGACAATCTTCTTGATTTCGCTAAGCTTGTTCAGGGCTTCAAGAGGCGTCAGGTTATTGACGTCAAGTCCAAGTATTTCGTCACGTACCTGACAGAGCACAGGGTCGTCCAATTGGAAGAACGAAAGTTGCATACCCTCACGACTCTGGGCTATCTCTGCTGTAGGCTTGCCGGCCTTGCCCACCTGGGCATTGTCGGCCTCCAACTGCTGAAGAATGACATTGGCACGCTTCACAATACTCTTGGGCATTCCGGCTATCTCTGCCACATGAATACCAAAGGAGTGCTCCGACCCGCCTTTCTCAAGTTTACGCAGGAAAATCACCTTGCCGTCCACTTCCTTCACACTCACATTGTAGTTGCGAATACGATTGAAGTGCTTCTCCATCTCGTTCAACTCATGATAGTGGGTGGCAAAGAGTGTACGCGCCTGTGCCTTGGGGTGTTCGTGCAGATATTCCACTATAGCCCAGGCTATCGAGATACCGTCGTAGGTGGAAGTGCCTCGGCCTAACTCATCGAAGAGCACCAGCGAACGAGGTGTGACATTATTCAAAATGTTTGCTGCCTCTGTCATTTCTACCATAAAGGTCGATTCACCCAACGAAATGTTATCTGACGCCCCTACCCTCGTGAAAATCTTATCCACCAAACCGATTCTCGCACTCTCTGCTGGCACAAACGAACCTATCTGGGCCAACAGCACGATAAGGGCTGTCTGACGCAACAGTGCCGATTTACCTGCCATATTCGGACCTGTAATAATGATAATCTGCTGACGTTCATTGTCGAGCAGCACGTCATTAGGCACATAATGCTCGCCCATCGGCAACTGGGTCTCTATCACAGGATGGCGACCTTGGTGAATGTCTATCACATTGCTCTCGTCTATCTGCGGACGGATATAATGGTTCTCCTCTGCTGTCTTGGCAGCACTGAGCAGACAGTCGAGATGGGCTATGATATTGGCATTTTGCTGTACCTGAGGAATAAATTCCTGCAAAGCTACCACCAATTGGTTGAAGAGTTGCTGCTCAAGGGAGAGTATCTTATCCTCGGCACCCAGAATCTTCTCTTCATACTCCTTTAACTCCTGTGTGATATAACGCTCTGCCTGGGCCAGTGTCTGCTTGCGCACCCAGTCGGCTGGCACTTTATCCTTATAGGTGTTGCGAACCTCCAGATAATAGCCGAACACATTATTATAACCTATCTTCAGCGAGGCAATACCTGTTGCCTGTGTCTCGCGCTCCTGAATCTGCATCAGATAGTCTTTACCCGAATAGGCTATATGGCGCAACTCGTCGAGTTCTGGGTTTACCCCATCACGGATTACCCCACCCTTCTGCACCAACTGTGGAGGGTCGTTGGTAATCTCAGCAGCTATGCGGTCGCGAATGCTCTCACAGAGCGACAGTCGCTCACCTACCTGACGGATGGCGTCGTTCTTGGCATGTTGACAGGCTGTTTTTATGGGTTCGATAGCCTGCAGAGCTATCTTCAACTGCACCACCTCACGAGGTGTCACCCTGCCTACTGCCACTTTCGAGATGATACGCTCCAAATCACCTATCCGATGCAAATGGTCGTCAATACACTGTCGGAACTCTGGCTCACGGAAAAAATAATCAACAATATCCAATCGGGCATTGATGGGTTTCACGTCCTTCAGAGGGAACACCAGCCAACGGCGCAACAAGCGGCCACCCATAGGTGATACTGTACGGTCAATGACATCCAGCAACGACTTACCACCCTCCTGCATCGTGCTTACCAATTCCAGCGAACGGACTGTAAACTTATCGAGACGCACATAGCGCTCTTCCTCTATACGGGAAAGGGTTGTGATATGACCAATCTGCGTGTGCAACGTCTGGTCGAGATACTGCAGGATAGCACCTGAAGCAATGAGACCGCTCTTCAGATGATCAACACCAAAGCCCTTCATCGACTTCACTTGGAAGTGCTTCAGCAATTTCTGATGGGCTGTCTGCTCTGTAAACACCCAGTCGTCCAGTTCGAAGGTGCAATAGCGCGAACCAAAAAACTTAACGAAATCGGCCTTACGCTCTCTGTCGTAAAGCACTTCCTTAGGTTGGAAACTGCCCATCAGTTTCTCTACGTAATCGTAAGTACCCTCACCTGTCAGAAACTCACCCGTCGAGATATCCAGAAAGGAGACACCACAGGCACTCTTTCCGAAATGCACTGCACAGAGAAAGTTATTCTCTTTGTAATTAAGCACATTATCCTGCATGGCCACACCAGGGGTGACGAGTTCTGTAATACCTCGCTTCACCAGTTTCTTGGTGAGTTTCGGATCTTCCAACTGGTCACAGATAGCCACTCGCTTACCTGCCCGAATCAGTTTGGGCAGATAGGTATCCAGAGCGTGATGGGGAAATCCTGCCATTTCGTCGCCTTTCACACCTGCACCATTGTTTCTGCGAGTCAGCGTGATACCGAGAATCTGAGAAGCCGTTATAGCATCTTCACAATAGGTCTCATAGAAATCACCACAACGAAACAGCAACAAGGCCTCTGGGTGTTTCGCCTTGAGGTCGAAAAATTGCTTCATCATGGGAGTGAGCTCCTTGCCGTTGTTTTTTGCCATTACCTAAAGAATTTGAATGCAAAGATACGCATTTTTCTTGAAAATTTTGCATTTCAACCAATTTTTCGTATCTTTGCATTCTATAAGAATGAAAATAATAAAAACATATCGATATGGAATACAATTTTAGAGACATTGAACAGAAGTGGCAGAAGCGATGGGTGGAGATGAAAACCTATCGCGTAACCGAAGACCCAACCAAGAAGAAATTCTACGTACTCAACATGTTCCCCTACCCCTCTGGAGCAGGATTGCATGTGGGTCACCCCTTAGGCTATATCGCCTCAGATATCTACGCCCGCTACAAGCGTCAGAAGGGTTACAACGTGTTGAACCCAATGGGTTATGATGCCTATGGACTGCCTGCCGAACAGTATGCTATCCAGACAGGACAGCATCCTGAGAAAACTACTTTCGATAATATCAACCGCTATCGCTCTCAGCTGGACAAGATTGGGTTCTCCTTCGACTGGGAACGTGAGGTGCGCACCTGCGACCCCATCTACTACAAGTGGACGCAGTGGGCATTCCAGCGTATGTTCAAGAGCTACTTCTCCACTGCATCACACAAGGCTCAGCCTACCATTAAACTGATTGAGCACTTCGAACTGATGGGTACTGAGAACTGTAATGCCCTGGGCACAGAGGAACTGCACTTCACAGCCTCTGAATGGGCTGCTTTCTCAGAAAAGAAGAAGCAGGAGGTACTGATGAACTATCGTATTGCCTATCTGGCTGATACGATGGTGAACTGGTGTCCGAAACTGGGTACGGTATTGGCGAATGACGAGGTAGTTGACGGTGTCAGCGTTCGTGGCGGCTATCCCGTCGTACAGAAGAAGATGCGCCAGTGGTGTCTGCGCGTCAGTGCCTACGCACAGCGCCTGTTGGACGGTTTGGAGGAGATTGACTGGACTGACTCTCTGAAGGAGACTCAGCGCAACTGGATTGGACGTTCTGAGGGTACTGAGGTAGAGTTCAAGGTAGCTGACTCTGACAAACACTTCACCATCTTCACCACTCGTGCCGATACGATGTTTGGTGTCACCTTCATGGTACTGGCTCCTGAGAGTGACCTCGTGGCGGAACTCACCACACCCGACCAGAAACAGGCTGTTGATGAATATCTGGATTATGTGAAGAAGCGCACAGAGCGTGATCGCCAGATGGATCATAAGGTTACTGGTGTGTTCTCTGGCAGCTATGCCATCAATCCGTTCACGGACGAAAAGATACCTATCTGGATTGCTGAATATGTACTGGCTGGCTATGGCACAGGTGCTATCATGGCTGTACCTGCCCACGACTCACGTGACTATGCCTTTGCCAAGCACTTCAACCTGCCCATCATCCCACTGATTGAGGGGGCTGATGTCTCTGAGGAATCGTATGATGCCAAAGAGGGTATTGTATGCAACTCTGCCAGCAGCAAATTCAGCCTCAACGGACTGACTGTCAAGGAGGCTATTGCAGCTACTAAGAAATATGTAACAGAACAGGGTATAGGTCGTGTAAAAGTGAACTATCGCCTGCGTGATGCCATTTTCTCCCGTCAGCGCTACTGGGGCGAACCGTTCCCTGTATATTATAAGGACGATATGCCCTATATGATTCCAAAGGAGTGCCTGCCCTTGGAATTGCCTGAGATTGATGAATACAAACCCACTGAGACAGGCGAACCCCCATTGGGACGCGCCAAGAAGTGGGCGTGGGATACGAAGACCGACACTGTGGTCGATAAGTCACTTATCGATAATAAAACCGTCTTCCCCTTGGAACTGAACACCATGCCTGGCTTCGCCGGTTCCAGTGCCTACTATCTGCGCTATATGGACCCAAAGAACCAGAAGGCACTTGTCAGCCGTGATGCTGATGAGTACTGGCGCAATGTCGACCTCTATGTTGGTGGTACGGAACATGCTACAGGTCACCTCATCTATTCGCGTTTCTGGAACAAGTTCCTCTATGACTCCGGTTATAGCTGTGAAGACGAGCCTTTCAAGAAACTGGTGAACCAGGGTATGATTCAGGGTCGCTCTAATTTCGTTTACAGAGTAGAGGAGGGGAGTGACAAGGGTAAATTCGTCAGCTTCGGTCTGAAGGATAAATACCAGACAACTCCTATCCATGTGGATGTCAACATCGTATCCAACGATATACTGGATATTGACGCTTTCAAGGCTTGGCGTCCTGAATACGAGAAGGCTGAGTTCATTCTCGAGGATGGTAAGTACATCTGCGGATGGGCCATCGAAAAGATGTCGAAATCGATGTTCAATGTGGTCAACCCGGATATGATTGTCGAGAAATATGGTGCCGACACCCTGCGTCTCTACGAGATGTTCCTGGGTCCTGTAGAACAGTCGAAACCATGGGATACCAACGGTATCGACGGTTGCCACCGCTTCCTGAAGAAATTCTGGGCGCTCTTCTATGGCAACAGCCGCCCCACCACTTCTACTGAACCTGCCACATCTACCGACCTCATCATCGACAACAGCGAACCCACAAAAGAAGCCCTGAAAAGTGTTCACAAACTCATCAAGAAGGTCAGTCAGGATATTGAGGCTTTCTCTTACAACACCTCTATCTCTGCCTTTATGATTTGTGTCAACGAACTGGCTCAGCAGAAGTGCAGAAGTCGTGAGGCACTGAAGACACTGGTCATCCTCATTGCACCGTTTGCCCCACATATTGCCGAGGAACTCTGGGAGGCTCTGGGCGAGAAGGGTAGTGTGTGCGACGCACAATGGCCTGAGTGGAACGAGGAATATCTGGTTGAGAACACTGTGAAACTGGGTGTGGCTTTCAATGGTAAAGCACGCTTCGATATGGAGTTCCCTGCCGATGCCGACAATCAGACCATCCAGGATGCCGTCCTCGCCGACGAGCGCTCTAAGAAATACATTGAGGGTGATATTTTAAAGGTTATCATCGTCCCTAAGCGTATGGTGAACATCGTTTTTAAGAAGTAAATGACAGAACAACATCGCATGATATGGAACGAAGCCAAGGACTATATGTTTATAGCCCTTGGCCTTGCCATTTATACAGTGGCATTTACCGTATTCCTGATGCCTTACCAGATAGTGGCTGGTGGTGTGACAGGTCTGTCGGCTATCATCTATTATGCCACTGGATTCCATTTGGAAAACACCTATATCATCATCAACGGTATTCTGTTGCTGGTTGCCCTGAAAATTCTTGGTGTGAAGTTCTTGATGAAGACTATCTTTGCCATCTTCGCACTCTATTTTATGCTGATGTTTGCACAGGAAATCATTCCTAAACAAGCGAATGGACTGCCGTTCAAACTGATGGGTGAGGGCCAGGATTTCATGTCGATGATTATCGGCTGTGTACTGACGGGTATTGCCTTGGCAACGGTATTCCTGCATAATGGTTCTACTGGCGGTACTGACATCATAGCAGCCTCCGTCAATAAGTATCATAATGTGTCGCTGGGATCAGTACTCATTGCTGCCGACTTCTGCATCATCGGCTCCTGTATGTTCTTCCCTCAGTTCGGAAGTTATCTGGAACGCGCCCATAAGGTGATGTTCGGCTTCTGTGTGATGGCAATGGAGAACTATGTGCTTGACTATGTGATGAATGCCAGACGACAGTCGGTTCAGTTCTTTATCTTCTCCAGCAAATGGCAGGAGATAGCTAATGCCATTGGTACACAGATGAACCACGGTGTGACGATTCTCGACGGACATGGTTGGTACACAGGTAAGAAGAGTAAGGTGCTCTGTATCCTGGCAAAGAAAAACGAGAGCGTCAACATGTTCCGACTCATCAAGATGATCGACCCCAATGCCTTCGTCTCTCAGTCGAGTGTCATTGGTGTCTATGGTGAGGGATTTGAAGAAATGAAGGTTAGGATTAAAGAGACTAAGAAGAAAAATGAAGATAGTATTCGCAACCAACAACCAGCACAAACTGGAGGAAATACGTAGCATCTTAGGACCTCAGTTCGAGGTGGTTTCTTTGAATGATATCGGATGTCACGAAGACATTCCCGAGACAGGGCAGACGCTTGAAGAAAATGCCCTCATGAAGGCTCAGTATGTGTACGACCACTATCACGTCAGTTGCTTTGCCGACGACACCGGACTGGAGGTGGAGGCCCTGAATGGCGCCCCAGGCGTCTATAGCGCCCGCTATGCGGCCCTAGAGAGTGTTGCGATTCCCTCGCAACACACCTTAAGCCACGACAGCGAAGCCAATATGGACCGTTTACTGCGTGAATTAGGAAATAATAACAACCGAAAGGCACGATTTCGCACAGTGATTGCGTTAATAGAGAAAAAGGATGTGTGTCCCTGTGGTTGCACCAGCATCAAGAATGTCACTCAGTTTGAAGGTATCGTCAATGGTGAAATCATTCGCGAAAAGAGGGGAGGGGAGGGCTTCGGCTATGACCCCATCTTCCAACCTGAAGGCTACGACAAGACCTTTGCTGAACTTGGTAACGACATCAAAAACCATATCAGTCACAGAGCACGCGCAACGCAGAAACTGGCAGAGTATCTGAAAAGATGTAAGAAGTAAGATGTAAGAAGTAAAAGGTATGAAAAAGTTCGTCATCATCCTATTATTGTCAATTGTCAATTGTCAATTGTCAATTGCCCAAATCGGCAGATGGAAAGCCTATATGGCTTACCATGAGGTGCAACAGATTAAGAAAGCTGGTGACGACCTTTTCGTTATGGCAAGCAATGACCTCTACCAGTATAATCTCAACGATCAGAGCATCTATACCTACGACAAGACGAACGGACTGAGTGATACCCATATCACCCATATCAATTGGTGTCCACAGGCTGAACGATTGGTTGTGGTCTATCAGAATGCTAATATCGACCTGGTGGAGCGTGATGGCAACGTCATCAATATCAGCGACCTCTACCAGAAAGTCATTACTGGCGACAAGACTGTCAGCAGCATC
>Ga0256407_10013526_pt1 | contig 10901 bp, 5 predicted proteins | sample RumenRJG_04DNA_FD_193489 | JGI IMG/M metagenome (GOLD analysis project Ga0256407, IMG submission 193489) | Bovine rumen microbial communities from Lethbridge, Alberta, Canada - RJG_04 | ecosystem: Host-associated > Mammals > Digestive system > Stomach > Rumen | place: Canada: Alberta | collected... | reverse complement strand
TTTTTTTTTATTATATTTTTTTTGATTTTGGATTAGGTTTTTTTTTTTTTTTTTTTATTTTTTTTTTTTTGTTTTTTTTTTTTTTGTTAATTATTATTCAAGGAGTTATTTTTCTAAATTTATTATTTTCATTTTTAAGAAATTTTTATTTTTTTTACTTTTTTTTTATTTAATTTTATTTCAATAATTATTTTATTTTTTTTCATTCAATAACCATTTTGAAGAAATAAATTTTTTTTATTCATATTAATAAATAATAATTACTTAATTAATTATAATAAAAACTACTATACTTTAAAGAGTTCTTAAATTCAATTAATTTTAATATTTGATTAATATATATATATATATATATATTTATATATATAAAATAAAGATTTTAGTTATCATGGAAATATCATAATATAATAAATTATTCAATATAAAGCAATATTAATTTTAAGTTACATTGATTCTATCAAATATTTTGCTTTTTTTAAATAAATAAAATTGACAATTGTTTAAAATATATTATTCTATTTAATATATTGATTATATAAATTATATTCATCTATCCCTGTATTAAATTTTGAAAATAATATTTATAAAATAACTTATTCAAAATGTTAAATATATATACTTTATTTTAATTATGGAAATACCTAATATTTTGATATTATTAATTTATAAAATCATAATTTAAATTAAATTTGAATAGATTAAATTTCATAATAAACTTTTTTCTATATCTTAATTTTTTATTATCAATTTTACTTAAAATACTTTTTATTTAAGACAAATACTTTAATATTTAATCAAAATAATTACAAGTGATCCATATTTTAATATTATATTTATTTAAATTATAAATTATCTTACATAGTTAAATTATTAAAAATTCAAGTTATTATTAATAATAAAAATATGAAACGTTGAAATTGAATAAAAAAAATTTAAAATAACCTATAATAATTTATTATATATTTTATTCCAAAATAAAAAAATTTAAAGAACAAGTAAACTTAATAACAAAACCATGGAATATTTAATAAAATTTGAATTGCTTATAGCAACAGTTACACCAACATCTGTATAATCTGATACTGAACCTCCTTTTGCTTTAATATCATCAGAAGTATCGCAATAAGTAGTATAATAATATTTAAATGTCGGATTATCTGAATCTGCACGACAATTTTTCCCTTCAAATTCACATTTTACAGTTGATGTGCCTGTACATGAGCCATAACAAGTTTTAGTTCCATTAGTTAATGCACAACTTTTATAAATAGTATTATCTCCATTTACAATTGTTAAAGATTGTTTATCATTATCAAGCCAATCAAAAGTTACATATGGTTCTGTTTTAATCCAATTGATAACATCAGCTGTTTTTATAAAGGATAATGTTATGCATAATGTGATTAAAAGTAATTTATTCATTTTATTTACTTTTTATTTTTTATTTAATTATATGTTAATTGTTTTATTTTCATATATTGTAAATTATTTTTTAAAATATAAAGATATATTTTTGTCTGTGTGTTTTTATGGAAATTGAATTTATTTGAATAATATAATGAAAAGTAAGATATTTTTTTATAAGATTTAACAAAATAATTATTTAAATTAAAGGGAAAATATTTTTCTGATTTATTTCAAATCCTGTATGTTTGGTTTTAAATGAAAAAAAAATAAAATTAATTTAAAATTTTGTGTATTTTAATTGTTTTAATAAAATATCCAATATAATAAAGATATAATATATTAAAAAATTAAATATGTTTATTATAAAATATCAATTAATAATAATTCTTTATCTTTAGAATATCTATTAATTATGTTATAATATATTATTTATTTTATTTATCAATTAATATGAAAATTATTTTTTGTTAAATAATCAATAATATACAAATTTAATTGATTTTATCAATAAACTATATTTTCTTTTATGGAATTATTTATTAAAATATTATCATTTCATTGTTATAAATTTAAATGTTGATGTTTTTAATTTTTTTAATAAATAAAAAAATAAATTAAATAATAAAATATTAACAATTTTTTCGAATTAAATTAACTTAAAATAATGAAAAAATTTAAAAAAGTTAATTATATTTTGAATTTTCATCCAATAATAAATATAATAAAATAAAAATAATGTATATATTAAAAAAATGAACCAATCAAAAAAAAAATCAAAACTGGCTCCATTTTTAACAAAACTTTATGAAATAGTATCAGTAAAATATAATATATAAAAAACATTAAAAAAAAAAAAATAGAATCCAAAAAACTCAGAAATAATTCAATGGAATGAGAAAGGAAATGGTTTCATAATATTAAAATACAATGAATTTTGTAAATCAATACTCTCAACTCATTTTAAAACAAACGTATTCACAAGTTTTGTTCGTCAATTAAATTTATATGATTTTCATAAAATAAAACCAGAAAAAGGAGAATATGAATTTTACAATATAAATTTTACAAAAGACAAACCAGAAAATTTAAAATTAATAAAAAGAAAAAATAAAAATGAAATAGAATTAAAAGGAAATGAAATTCAATTAAAACAAGCAATGAATTTAGAATTATTACCAAAAAATAAAAAATTAGATTTAGAAGGAATAAGAGAAAGAACAAAAGATATAGCTCAAAAAATTAATTCTTTAAAAAAAAGAATTGAAATTTTAGAAGGTAAACATGATTTTTTAGATTATTGTCATAGTGAATTAGGTGCAAGAAATCAAAAAATAAAAAAAGATTTAATTTTACTTTTAGATAAAGAAAAAATTTTAGAAAATTTATTTTTTTATGTTATTCAAAATTTTTTTCCTAATTTAAAAATTATTGATAATGATAATTCTCTTCCTGATAATAATAATATTAATCAAGAAAAAATTGTTGATATTTCAAAAAATGAAATTATTTCTCAAATTTATAAAAAAATTCAAAATTATTATTTAAGAAATGGACAAAATTTAAATAATATTGAAAATTTTATGAGTGAATCAAGTAAAAATAAAATATCAAAATTAATTCAATTAATTGCTGAAAAAAATAGAAATACAGAAGCTCAAAATGAATTAAATTATTTTACACAAATTAAAGATTTTCAAGAAAAATATTTAAGTGATTTAGACGAAAATTTAAATGTTGCTAAAAATTTTAATGTAAATCAAATTGATAAAAATGAAAATGAATATATAGGAAAAAAAACAGAAAGAGATTTGTCTAATAGTAGTAATAACTCTATTGATAAAAATAAAAGTGTTGATAGTGATGGCTTGAAAGATTTAATGTAAATCAAGATTTTTTTTTAAATTAAATTTTAATTTTAATGAATATTTAGTGTTAAATTAAGAGTAAAAAAAAAATATTTAATTGTTGATTTGAAAAAAAATTTGTTTAAAAATTTAATTAATTATATAAATAATAAATTATATATAATATAGAGATTAATATCTAAAAGGTATAAATATTATTTTTTTATTATAATTAAAAAAATTTATTTATTTATTTTATAATAATAATATAATGTCATGTATAGTTAATGGTCAAACATTACTTGAATATGAATCAATATTTAATGAAATATCAAAAAATAAATTTGAACAATTTTTGATTTATTTATTTGAAACTATTTTACCAAGAAAATTAACAATTGATAGAGATATTTTTAGTAAATTGTTTTCTAAAATTCCTTATTTACCTAGAATGAAATTATTTGATTATTTAAGAAATGATAGACATTATGAATCACATCTTATTAGATTAGAAGATTTAATTCAAAATCTTCTTTTAATTATTTTTGGAACAATTGAAGAAAAAATTCATTTTGTAATTAATTTTTTTAATTTTAATAATGATAAAAAAATCTATTATAAAGATGTAAAACTTACTTTTTTTTATTTTCATTTATTTTCATTAAGAAAAGATGAAATTAATTTAGATAAAATAATAGATGATTGTTTTACAGGAAAAGAATATTTAACTCAAAATGAATTTTTAAATCTAATTAAAACAAAAAATTCAGATTTATTTTATTTACTTCTTTTTTCATTTAATCAACATTTTTTCTATAAAAATGATTTAAAAATAATTAATCATAATATTAATAATATATATTATAAATCATATACACAAGTATCATTTCTTTATGAAACTTTATCAAATCCATCAAAAGTATTATTTGAATATATAAATAATAATTATAATTTATTTTTACAATATTATGATAATTTAAAAGAATTAGATGAATTAAATGAATTAAATAGTTTTGAAAATGATTTTAAAGTTTTTAGAAGTACTTTAATGTCAAGTAATTATATAAGTGAAGATGAAGATGATAATAGAAAAGGAAAAAAAATAACTTCTTTCTCTGAAACAAAATGTAAATTTAATAAGAATTCTTTATCAACTTTATCAAATGATTATAAAATAAATAATCATAATTCACCTACTCAACATATTTATAGTACTTGTTTAAATAGTACAATTAAAAATTTAAAATTAAATGAAGATAATGACTTTAAAAAAATAGCTATTGAAATTTATGGAATTAATTATGAGTGTAAAATTATTTATAGTGAAAACTATTTAATTGTTAAATATAGTAGTGAAAAAAAAGAAAGAAAATTTTTAATTATTCCTTTTAATCTTTCATTTCCTATTAAATTAAATAAAGGAAATAATCAAAATAATTATGAAGTTATTATTAAAAATCAAATTCCAAGATATGAAAAAGATTTTATATTTAAATTTATTTCTGAAAATGATAGAAATATTTTTTATGATAAAATATATCTTTTAACTAAAAGTTTTGAAATAGAATCTAAATTTAATTTTATTGAAGAATTAGGAATTGGTGAATTTGGAACAACATATTTAGCAATAAAAAAAGTTCAAAATAGTAAAAAAAATTCATTTAATTTAGAAGCATTAATAGAAATAAAAAATATAAAAATAGAAGAAATTTTAGGAAAAAAATATGCAATAAAAGTATTAAAAAAAAAAAATTTACAAAAAAGAGATAATATATTTCATAGAAATGAAGTAGAAATATCAAAAATTTTAGTAAGAGCAAAACATAAAAATATAATAAATATTCAAAAAGTTTTAGAAGATGTAAATAACATTTATATAATAATGGAATATTGTCCAAAAAAAAATATAAATATAAATATAAATGAATTATCAATTAATGAAAAATTAAAACAAATAACTCAAATAATAAATGGTATTAAATTCTTACATAAATTAGGAATTATTCACAGAGATTTAAAATTAAATCATTTATTAATTGGTGAAGATAATAATATAAGAATTATTGATTTTGGTTTTTCTTTAGTTACTTCACCTTATTCTTATATTAATGATATTTTTGGGAGTTTTGGTTATTTTCCACCTGAAATTTTAGAAAAAAAATCATATTCTTTTCCAGTTGATTATTGGAATATAGGAGTTATTTCTTATTTTTATTTATATAATAATATTCCTTTTGAAAATTTAAAAAATGTAAATGATATTAAAAAATTTAATTTATATAAATTTTTATTTGATAATTGTGATAACAATAATATAAATAATTATGCCAATTCTATTAAAAATATTATTTTATCATGTATGAAAATTGATATGAATAATAGAGGTAAAGATTTAGATAATTATTTAAATATAAAATAGAATCAATTATATAGAATTTTATGACTTAATATTTTATTTTATTTTCTATATTATTGATTTTATTATATGAAGTAATTTGTATAATATGGTAAATTTTAACTTAAAATAGTAAACAAAGTTTTATAATAATATTAAAGCATAATGTTAAAAATTATTTTTTATTTTTTTTTAAAAATAAACTAAATTTAAATGGAAAGAAAAAAAGAAAATATATCATTAAAAACCAATTTAAATGATATTCCCATAAACAAAAATTTAAGGTCATGGAAGTGTCAAAATTATTCTGGAATAATAAATATTCAAAAACCAAATAAACCAAAAAACAAATTAAATATATCATTTATAGGATTAAAAAACACATTAAAAAATAATTCATCACATATAAAATCAAATAATATAACAAATGATAATTTTTTACAATTTACAGGAAATGAAAATTTTAAAATGGATTTTGAAGGAGAATTATCAAAATCAACAAATAATATTCAAGGAAATACTTTTAAATCTCTTTTAAATCAAAATTTTTCAAAATATATTTTAATATTAAAGAAATTATATCCTTTATTTAAATTTAACCATTATCAAAAAATGAATGAACATTCAAATAAAGAAAATCAAATTAAAAAAAATAGAAGAAATAATCTTAAAAATAATAAAGATTATATTCAAAGTACTTTATTAGATATTTTAGGTCTACAAGAAAATATTACAATTGATCCTGAAAAATTTTTAATTAAAAAAGATTTTTTAGAAAGAACAAGTTTAGATGAATTAATTATGATTAAAGATGATTTAGTTATGAAAACTGGAATGATTGATAAAGAATTAAATAAAATTGTTGCTTATAATACTAATAAAATTTATATTTATATTGAAAATAATATTATTATTGGACATAAAATTGATTGTTATTTATTTTCTATGAAAGGGAAAAGAGAATGTAAAATGAATTTAAAAGAAAAATTTATTGGAAATTCTGCAAAATTATTTCTTATAGAAAATAAAAAACAAAATATGATAAAGATTAAAAATTATTTTTTAGAAATTAAAAATATTAAAGATGATTTTATTAAATTAGATTTTATTATTGAAGAAAGTGAAAGTGAAAATAAAATTCAAGAAATTAGTGATTTGATTAATATGATTAGAAATAAAATTAAGGTTATGAAAAATAAAGATATTTTTAAATCACTTAAAATTATTTCAGAAATGGAAAAAGAATTAATAAATTATGAAAATAGAGGAGAAGAATTTTTGATAATTGAATTTAATAAAATTATAAATAATCTAATTCAATTATGCTTAGTTTATGATAAGAAATTAGATAATAAAATTCCAAATGAAAAAATTGAATTAAAAAAAACAAATTTTAATTTAAAAAAAGAAATTGATAAAAAGAATAAAGATTTATTTGTAGATTTAGATTTTGAATATGAAAATTTTGATTTCATGTTAATTTATAATAACATAGAAAATAATTCAAAAAATATAAAAATTAGAAATAATTTAATTTCAATTATGGAATTATTAAAAATAATAATAAAAGATAATGTAGATATAAAATCAATAGTAATAAAATTAAAAGAAACATTTAAAAATATTTTAAAAAATACATTTAATAAAATACAATCTTTCAATTTAAATGAAGTTCAAAAATTATATTTTATATCAAATTCTTTTACAATAATTTTATCAAATTATTTTTATTTATTATATATATTCCAAAATAATTTTGGATTAGCCCCAAAAATTTTTAAAGAATTAACAATATATATTAGAAATGAAATGGATATAATAATAAAAAAACCAATAAATGAATACTTAATTCAATTTGTAATAACTGGTGATTTAAAAATATTTCATGAAAAAAGTTCAATATTAGAAAGAAGATGTAATTCATATTTAAATTATACAAATTTAGATTGGTATGAATTTATAGGAAATATATATCAACAATTTTTCCAAAAATATTATGATAAACAAGTAGATAATTTAAAAGAAAAATTAAGAAAAGAAAATTGGGAACAATTAACAAATATTAAACAAATATATCAAGATGTATTTGATTTAATTACAAATAGTGATACTGATACAATTGAAGATGATGATGAAAAATATACTATTTATATTGATTTAGATATTGATAATTTAAATAATAATAAAAATGAAGAAGAAGATAATTTAATAAATGAAAAACAAAATGAATATATTTTATTTAAAACTGAAGCAGAAGAAAATAATTCAAAACATAAAATAATTCATTTTACTTTATACATAATAAAATTTATATATGAAAGTTTATTTATGTATTCAAATTTAGTAGATGAAAATTATCAAAATATAATTGTAGTATGTACATATAAAACAATAAATGAAATTCTAATAATGGAAAAAGATATTATAATAAATTCAATTGATGGAAAAATAAATGGTATAAAAATAATAACAGAAAAAGAATCTGCTTTATTAAATTCAAATGTTTTAGTTACTAAAAGAGCATTACAAACTTTTTTAATTAAATATCCTTATGAAGAAATTAAATTAACTTTTGAAGATGTAGAAAAATCATCACAATATTCAATGATTCTTTTATTAAATGAATTAGTTTTAGAAATGATTAATTTATTTAATGAATTAGATTTTGAAAATTATCCTATTTTCCAAGGTAAAAATTATAATGAATATATTATTAAATTTTCAAAAATGAAAAAAATTTATGATAATATGAAATATGCTTTTTTAAAAAAGGATATTGTTGAAATTTTTATTATGGAATTTAATAATATTATTGATGCAATGGAACAAATTGTTGAACAAAGACCAAATATTGAAGATGATAATCAATTAAAACAATTTAGAAGAGAAATGTTTTATATGAAAAAAGTTTTTGAAATGTTTGATTTAATTGATGTTAAGGATTATCAAGAAAGAATTGAAAATATTTCTTTATATGTTAATCCTGATAAAATTGTTAAAAAGAAAAAAAAAATTGATAAAGATAAAGAAAAAGATAATAATAATAATAATGTTGAAAATGATGAAAAGTAATTATTTTTTTTTTTTGAGTATTTTAATGTATATTTTTTTAATGTTTCATAATTTTTATTATATATTAAATTAATTTATTTTAAATATATTAAATTGTTTTTTTAATTATTAATATTTTGTAATTTTAATAAGGTAAAAAGATATTATTTTTTAATAATTTTTTAAAAAGTTTTTTTGATAAAATTATCAAAGATTTTTTATTAGTTGAAATATTATTTTATTTAAATTAAATAATATCTAATAATCAAAGTAATAATTCAAATATCTATTAACTTAATATTTATTTACATATTATAAAAAAATAAATTAATGATTTATGAATATAAAAAATTAATATTTTTATAATTAAAACATCTTTTTATTATATTTTTATTATTTCTAATAAATTTTTCAAAAAGAATATTAAAAGTATTATTTTTTAATTCATTCTTATGTTCTTCAAAATGTGCCCTTAACCAACCAGAAGAAGAAAAAGTTCTTCCACAATTTGGAAAACAGCATTTATGAAATAATTTATATTTAACCTTCTCTAAATAATCTTTTGAATTTATTTCATAAATTTTAAAAAATTTACTTTTTAATTTACTTTTATAAGCTTTAATAACTTTTTTATTTTCATTACTTTGATTCATTCCTTGAATAATTTCATTTAAACTATTAATTTGATTTTGAGAATAATTAGAAAAAATATTTATATTATTATCAAAATTATAATTATAATCAATAATATTTGAAAGATTTGAATTAGAATTTTGATTATAATATAATTTGAATTTATCATTATTAAAATCAGACCAATTTTCTTCTTCTTGTTGATTATATAATTCTTTATCTTCAGCTTCGTAAATTTTTTTTTGATTAATTTGTTCTTCAATTGGTAATTCTAATACTGCATTTGCAGATGATATTTTTCTCATTGGATTTTTTTCTATAATATAAACTTCTTTTTTTATTTCTGAAAAAAAATTTGGAGAAAAACCAAAGTTTAAATATAAATTTTTATTATCTTTTATATCTTGGTTTTTTGTATTATTTAACATTAATATTTTATAATTAAATTTTATTTAGATTTATATGAAGCAGATTAAATTATTTTATTAAATTATTTCTTCTGAAAATTTTTCGAAATTAAAAAAATATTTTTAAATTTTTTTGAATAAATTTAGTATGAATATTAAACATTTTATTAATATATTTTATTTTTTAATGAATTTTCAAAAATTTTTTTTAAATTATCAAATAGTAAAGCAGATAAAGAATTCATGCATTTTTTAATTGCATTTTTTTCCATTTCTGGAGCTAATTTAATTGTTAATTTATCTTCATAATTTTTAATTAAATATTTTTCATCTATTATAAATGTATTATTCCCATTTATTAATTTATCATTTGCTCCAACGAGTGCTTTTTTGCTTAAAGACTCAGCTTTTTTTTTAATTATTCCATTTAATCTTTCATTAAATTGTTGATAACTTTTTTTAAAGTATTCACAAAAAAAATTTCTAATATTATTTTTTAAATTTTGTGAGAATTCTTTTTTTTCTTCAAAAACATGTTTATTTAAAATTGTAATAATTTCATCACAAATTTTTTCAATATATAATTCTATAGAATCTATTTGAAAAAATTTTTCCAATATTTCTTCAGTAATTGTAGCAATTTCTATTTTCATTATTTGAAGATTAAGATCAATTTTATTTTTTATTTCATTTAATTCATTAATACTTAATAATTTTTCAGAATTATTAAATTCATTTTTCATTATATTAAATAATTTTTCTTTTCCAAAAGCATTAATTGTCTCATTTCCATTATCAATTTCAAGTGAATTAACAAAACAGAATTTAAATCCTAAATTTTCAACTTTTTTTTTAATTTCATTATAATTATCTTCTTCAATATCTTGACTATAAGTATTAACAACAATAATAGGTAAATTTGGAAATTTTTCTTTTAATTTAATCAATTCTTTTTCTTCTTCATCTGGTAAATCATTATCTTGAATTAAATAAAATAAATAATCAACTTTATCATTTGTATTTAAAGAATTATCTTCTATAAATTTAATTGTATTTTTCATTAAATTATCACAAGAATAATTTTCATCTTCAAATCCTCTTGTATCAATTATACTAAAATTAAGTTTATTTTTTCTTCCTTTATAAATTTTATTTACTTTTGTA
>Ga0256407_10013525_pt1 | contig 10902 bp, 10 predicted proteins | sample RumenRJG_04DNA_FD_193489 | JGI IMG/M metagenome (GOLD analysis project Ga0256407, IMG submission 193489) | Bovine rumen microbial communities from Lethbridge, Alberta, Canada - RJG_04 | ecosystem: Host-associated > Mammals > Digestive system > Stomach > Rumen | place: Canada: Alberta... | reverse complement strand
AAAAAATAAAATAAAATAAAAAATGAATTCATACAACATGCATCATCAAGATCCAACCTTATTTAAAAAATTAGAACAAATGAAAGAACAAAATTTCAAATCTCAAGCAAGAGAAGCAACATACAATTGGAGAAATCATGTTCCAGTATATGGTTGGGTTCAAATAAATTATCCAACAGGAATTCAAAGACCATTAAGAGAAAAATATAAAGAAGAGGAGTTACAAAGACAAGCAGAAAAAGAAGAAAAAGAACAAAAACAAAAAGAAGAAGAAGAAAAAAAATTAGAAGAAAATGAAACTAATAAAATTAATCCAAATCAAATTCCTTTTAAAAGAAATAAAGCAAGAGTAAATCCAGAAAATGTAAATGAAGCTGTATTAAAAGATATAGAAAATTTAGTCCCTATTGATTATTCAGAAAATTTTTTACATAATTATCCTAAAAATGATTTTGGTTTTTTAAAAAATCAATTTCGAAATTATGAAATGGGAAAAAGAAAATTTGATATTGATGAAAAAGTACCATATTCATATAATAAATTAATTTCTGAAGGAGAAAATAGATTTTTATATCAATTAGGAATTAAAAATGCTTCTACTTATTTATCTACTATGGATTATGAGAAAAAATGTAAATTTATTGATATGAATTTATTAATTGATGAAAAATATTGTACTATGTTTCCTAAAAGTGCTATGTTAGGACCTAAACCTGATAAAAATTTTGAAAAAAATGTTAAAAAAATTGGTGATATTTCTTTTGAAGAAGATAAAACTGAAATTGAAACTGTTAAAAATTTAAGTAGATTACCTCCTGAGAATATTACTGAAGAATGGGTTAAAGATAATTTAAATCAAAATGTTACAAAGATTAATTTTGAAAATTGTTATTGGTTATCTAAAGATTTAATTTCTAAATTAGGAAGATTAGATTCTAATCTTAAAAAAGTTTCTTTGAGAAATTTAGATTTATCAAATTATATGATTGAAAATATTTTACAATATGCTAAAGATGTTGAAGAATTAGATATTAGTAATTGTACTGGATTAACTAAAGGTTTATTAGAAATTATTGCTGAAAAAGGAAAAAATATCACTCATTTAAATATTTTTAATTTACCTGATGCTGTAGATGATTATGGTTTAAATCAAATTGGACAAAAATTAATTAAATTAAAAAGTATTAATTTAGGAAAAAATTTTAAAGTTACTGATAAAGGAATTGATGGTTTATTATGTCATAGAGAAAATGAAAAAGTTAATAAAGAAGATGAAGAATATCCACCTTTACTTAAAATTGAAAAAATTGAAGTTACTAATTTACCAAATTTAACTAATGAAGGTATTAAAATTATATTAAAAAATACAAAAAATACATTAACAGATTTAACTTTAAATTTCTTACCAAAAATTACTGGTGATGGATTAGAATTTTTAAAAGAATGTAAAAATTTAAAAAATTGTGAAATAATGGGATTAAATCCAAAAGCAAATATAGGAGAATTAATACAAGGATTAACAAATTTATACACATTAAATTTAAGTGGATGTACATTAATAAATGATAATAATGTTATAGGAATTTTAAATACAAATCCAAATTTAAGAATATTAAGATTAAGTAATTGTACAGAATTAACAAATAATGTAATTGATTCAATGTTAGAAAAACCAAATAATTTATTATTAATGGAATTAAATAGAACACCAAAAATTTCAGATGCTAAAATTAATGAATTAGTAAATAGTAAAAAACCTAATATGAGAATTATAAGAGCATCAAATATTGTTTGGTCTAAAAAAAATTTAGGTATGACTGTACCTTATCCTAGTGATAATTATGTTAAACCTAATATTAAAGGAGTTAAAAAAGCTGCTCCTAAAAAAAATGATGATAAAAGTCCAGAAGTTCAATTAATGAAATTAAGAGAAGAAATGAAACCTAAAATGATTTTTGAATTTTTTAAACCTGCTGAAAAAGTTAAAAAGAAAGGAGGAAAGAAAAAATAAAATTGAATAATTTATGTTATTATATTTTTTGCAAATTTAAAATATTATTTTTTTAAATGTTAAATAATAATTTAAATAAAACTTATTTGAAAAGTTTATTTATTAAAAAATATATTATGAATAAAATATATTATAATAATTAATTAAATAAAAATAACTTAAATGGCTCAAAGTGAACTTGATAAACTTTTAAAAGCTTTTGAAGAAAAAAATACATCAATGGAATTTTATATTTTAGTTTCTTCAGAAGGAATACCATTTAAGTCTAATATTGAAGATAATGCTTTAGTTGTTAAAATAACAGGACTTTTATTTGATTTAATTTTATATTCAAAAAGAACTTTAGATGATTTAAAGAAAATAAATGAACCAGGAGTAAATAAAAATTTGACAATTAGAATGAGACTTAAAAGTGGTGAAGAATTAATTATTGTTCAACAAAATGAATTTTATTTAATTACTAAACAAATATGTAAAATTACAGATGCTCCTTCTGAACCAGAAAAAAAAGCTGAATCTTAAATATTATAATTATATTTTTTAAAATTATTGTTGAATATATTTTTTAAAATTTAAAATTCTAATTTTTAACATACTATTTAATAAATAAATATATTTTTTATAATAATTATTTTTTCAATTAATATTTTTAGATTGATTATTTGATATTGAAAATCATTCTGAAAAATTATCATTTTGTGAAAGATTTGCTTCTTTAAGCATACTTTCAAGTAATTCAATTTTATTTTTTAATCCAAATAAAGGATTTCTTTTATTTATAATAAATTTATTTTTTACTTTATTACCTCCTTTAACTAAAGATATTTTTTTTGGAGAACACTCATTTTTTTTAAACATATTATAACTACTTATAGATTTTTTTTCTTGATTTAATTTATTTATTAATATATTATCTTGACTATTTTGTGAATTATTATTTAAAATTTTAGAAGAAAATTGAGTAAATGATTTATATTGAAAATTATCTTTTAATTTTATGTTATTTTGAGGAGAAAGAGGTTGATAAAATATTTTTGATATTTTATTATTATTAATCCTATCAATTGAATTTGAATTTTCTTTTGTTTGTTCAGTAGTAAATTTATTTTTTTCTTGAAATTTTAATTTATGAAAATCATTTTTATTATCATTATTATTGTTAAAATAAATGAGTTTTGGTTGTTCTTTTTCTAATTCAATATGACAACTTAATTGTTTTATTATTGATTTTAATTCATTTATTTTTTTATATAATAATTGATTTTCTGATATTAATTTGTTTATTATAATTCCAATTAATTGAATATCAATTTCCTCATTTTTTAAATTTATTTTTATTCCTAATTTTAATAAAATATCTTTTTTACTATCAAGAAAAGTGTTAATTTCTTTCATAATTTGTTTATCTTTTTTCAATATTCCTTTATCCTTTTTTTTATTAATACATATGTTTTTATAATTATCATTTAAATCTTTGAAATTTTGTTCTTTTATTTGTTCAAATTTATCAATTTTATTATTAAACTTTTCTAAGTCATTTTTTATTATCTCAATTTGTTCATTTACTTTTTTATTTTCATTTTCAAGAAATTTATTTTGTTTTTTAAGATAAAAATTTTCATATTGAAGATTAGAATTATCTAATTGATATTTTGATATTAAATCATATAATGATGTTTCTTTATCATTACTAATATTTGATTTATCATCATTAATTCTTTTTGTATAATCCAATAAAGGTAATTGTAATTTTAATTTAGAAATGTTTTTATCTAAATCTTCTAAAATATTTTCAAAATTATCTTCATTTGAATTTATAGAAAACATTTTGAATATTTTATTTTTTAAAAAAAAAATTAGTTAAAAAAAATATTTGAAAAAATTAAATATTAATAAAAAAGATTATACAATAAATAAAAAATGAAAGATTCAAAATCAAATATCGAAACTCAAATAAAAACAATGTTAAATAAAGTATTAGATGATTCTAAAGAAGAATGTGATGAAAATTTTCAATTTAGTGATGAAGAAGAGACTGAAGATGATAATTTATCACATAAGATTTTTAATCAATCAACAGTAAACGGTAATATTGATTTTAATGTAGGATTAATGAATAATAGTAATTGTTTAAATAAAAATGATTTTGTAAATTATGAAAATAATAATTTTATAAGGAAAGATGTAAAAAAAAGCTTAACTATAAATAATCAAAATTCAATTTCCCAAAATAATTTTTATATTCCTATAAATAATAGAAATTATTTTCAAACTCAGATTATACATAAACCTTTTTATTTAAATAATAATTTTTTTTCAAATAATACTCAATTTATCTTTCCTAATTATGTAAATCATCAACAAATTGAAAATCCAAATAATATTATTTCTCAAAATGAAATTATAAATAATTCAACTATAAATAATAATTTAAGAACAGAAAAAAAGAAAAAAACATATGAAATGAAACCAAATACATTATTAAAAAGTCAAATTCTTAATAAAAAATTTGGTTCAGTGACATTACCAAGAGATATGAATGTAAAAATAGAAATGTTATTATTTGAAATAAAAAAATTAATTTCAAAAGCAAATAAAATAGATTATTTAATATACAGTAAATTACAAGGGAATTTTATAAATATAATAAAGGATCATAAAGGAAGTAGAATATTTCAAAACTACTTAAAAAATACACATAGTGATATTTTACATCAAATTTTAATGGAAATTTTACCTTATTTAAAAGATTTAATAATTGATCCATATGCAAATTATTTTTGTAGAAGATTTTTTACATATTTAAATCAAAAAGACAGAAATGAATATTTAAATTCAATTAAAGATTCATTAGTTGAATTAAGTTGTAATATTATAGGAACTTATCCAATTCAAGGAATTATTGAATTTATTGGAAGTAAAACAGAAAAACAATTAGTTATTAATTCAATTAAAAATTATATTTATAAATTAGCATTTGATCCTTATGGTTCTCATGTTATTGAAAAAATTATTTCATGTTTTGAAGAAGACTTAAGTTATTTTATTTATGATTTTATAATAAATAATTTTATAAATTTAGCATATAATTCAAATGGTATTTGTTTAGTTAAAAAAATGATAATTTTTATTCATAAACAAAAATACCATCAACAAATTAAAAAAATTATACAAGAAAATTCATTTAATTTAATTAAACATCCTTATGGAAATTATGTTTTTCAAGTTTTAATTAATAATTGGAATGAAAAAGAAGTTTTTGAAATATTTAATTTATTTAAAAATCAATTATCAACTCTTTCATTAGAAAAATATGCTTCAAATGTTATGGAAAGATGGATTGAAAAAAGCGAATTTATTTTATCTTATTATATAAAAGAAATAATAAATAAAGGAACAATAAGTGAAATTATGAAAAGTAATTTTGGGAATTATGTTATTCAAAAAGCACTTAAAATTGCTTTAGGAGAAAATAAAATTATTTTAGTAAATGAAGTAAATAATAATATTTATAAATTAAATGATAAAAAATTAATAGAAAAATGGAAGAAAATTATATTATCATTATTAAATTGAAATTATTATTTTTCTAAAAATATAAATAAACATTCAAATGACTGAAAAATTATAAGATAAATAATTGTATAAATAAAGAACATAAAGCATTAAATGTTTTTAGATAATATAAATTGAAAGAAGATATTATTAACAATGTATGGATTTTATTAATTTACTGGGTAATACTAAAACACTTTTTTTATTTTTTTAAATTATGAATTTTTGGTGTAGTAATAAATTATTTATTCCTATTTTTTTTTAAAATAGTATAAAATATATTGTATAATTAACTATATAAATAACAAATCAAATTTAAAAAAAATTATTACAAAAACTAAAAGAAAAATTATATTAATCTGTATAAAAACCCTACATTATACAAGTATATTATAATAATATTAATTTTGATAAGTATAATATAATTATCTACTTAGTCATCCAACCAAGTTTCAGTAATTATACAAACTTATTAATTTCTTTTTTCTTTCAAATAGTTCATAATGAATTATTCAATTTAAATCAATTTTAAGTTAAATTATTAAAATATTATTCTTTTCTCAAACTGACAAAATTTTTAGATGTTTAATCTATTAGTATAATACAAAAAAAACAAAAATTGCTTAAATAATTCTTTAGTCATGATAATTTTAAAAAATAAAATATTTAATTAATGTGACTTAAAACAATAAAAAAATGAATAATTTTTATAAATAAACATATTTAATATCAAAATATTATTTTTAAATTAATATAATGTTTTTTATATAAAAAATTCATTTGAATATTTTTTTTTGGAAAAATTTTCTTTTTTATAAAAAGGAAAAAATAAATATAATATTATTTTTATGTTTTTAAATCATAATATTAATATAATTTTAAATATTTTTCTTCAAATGAATAAAAAAATATGATCAAATAATTATTTTTAATTTAAAAAAAATGGAATCTAATGAATGGGGAAACATAAAAATTCTCCCAGATGATTATCCAAAAAATGATTTATCATTTAAAATAATAATAATAGGTAATTCAGGAGTAGGAAAATCATGTATTTCAATAAGAGCAACAAAAAATGTTTTTGAAACGGAACATATAGCAACAGTAGGATTTGAATTATTTTGTTATAATATTTTGATAAAAGAAAAAATTTTAAAATTACAAATTTGGGATACATGTGGAAGTGAAAATTATAGAAGTATTACTACAAATTATTATAGAAATTCATCTTTAGCAATAATAGTTTATGCAATTGATGAGTAAATTTATTATTTAAAAATAGTCAAGATAGTTTTAATAATGTTGATTATTGGCTAAAGGAATTAAGAACTTATTCAAATCCTGATATTCAAATTTTTTTAATTGGGAATAAATGTGATTTAGAAGATAAGTATATTATTCTTTTTTTTATATTTATTTATAGAAGAATAATTTCAAAAGAAGCAGGAGAAAAATTAAAAAAAGAATATAATTTGCATGCTTATATGGAAACTTCTGCTAAAAATGGAAATAATATTAATGAGTTATTTATTGAAATTTCTAAAGTTTTATATACAAATTATTTTAAATATGAAAATGTAAAAATTATTTAAATAATATTTTAGAATGCAATAAATAACAATAATGAAATTAGAATGAGTAATACAAGTGAGCAAATTTTAATAGAAGAAGAATCTACAAAATGTTGTAAATAAAAAAATAATTATATTAAATAAATTATTAATTATCTTTGACTAAATTAAATATAAAGAAGAATATAATTATTAAATTGAGTTAATAAAAAAATATATATACAATAAGAATTATTATTTAATATTTAATTTAGGAACTCCATTATTATTTCTTCCATTTTTATTATCTGAACTATTACTATTTATTCTATTTTTTTTTCCTAAAGAAATAATTGAATTTGTATTATTATTATAAAGAATATTTTCTCTTTGAGGAATTGGTTTAGTTTTATCATTTGTTTTTTTTCTCATTGCTTCCAATTCTTTTACTATTGTTGCAAATTGTTCTCTTATTTTATTTAATGTTTTCTCTGTATTTGCTCTAAAATTTTCTGAATGTTCAATTTCTACTTTTAACATTTCTCTTAATTTTATATTATCATCCATTAAATTTTTTTTTATTTCTTCATTATTACTTTTTTCATTAAATGATTTTACTTGATTTTCTAATTCTGATAATTTTTCTGTCATTATTTTTAATGATTCAAATGTTTTTTCTGAAATACATTTTACACATTCTCTTTGATAAATTAATTCTTCAATTGAATTTAAACTTAATAAGCTTTCTTTAAATTTAATTATATAATTATTGTGATTTGTGTTATCATTAAAATCATATAATTCAAATTTATCCTCTGATATATTAAATTGAGAAGAACATAGTTTTATTATTTCATTTTTATTTGAAGAATTAAAATGAAAAGCAGGAAGAAGAATTGAAATATAAGACATTGTAATTTATTTTTCCAAATTTTATTAATTTCAATTTTAATTAAAAGTAAAATTTATAAAATAAAAATATTTTAAAATCTTTATTTAATTTTTTAATTTAATAAATAATGTTAATTTTTATATAATAATAATATTTAACATTAAATTGTTATTTATTAGTTTTATTATATTATTCGTTATTTATATTTAATACTACTCATAATATTATTAAAATGATTGATATAATAATCTACATGAAGAGCCATATTTTTTATATAAATTTTATTATTATTTACATATTTGTTGTCAGCTATCTTTTATTTTACGTTAAATTAAAATTTGAATTTCTTTTATAATATCATATTTACCATAAAATCTTAAATAATTACTATTATAATAACTCTACATTTCAATTGAATTTATCATTTCATTTAATATTGGATATTTTTCACTTAATTTGCTTATTAATTTTTTACCAAAAGAAACATTATTTATTAATATTATATTTTTTGATATAGAATTTAAAATTCGAAAGAATAAATTTTTATCTGTGCAAACATTTAATATTTTTTGAATAATATAATTACCATATTTATTAGTTACTAATTCTAAAATTTTATTATCTGTTTTAGTGATATAATCTATTAATTGATTTACTATAACTATATTATTAATTTCAAATAATTTTTCTATAACATTTGATGAATATTTTTCTTTACAAAGAGGAATAATTGTATCATAGATAATGTCAATAATTTTATAATTAATTTCCTCATCATTTAACAAAAGAACACATTGATAAACATAATTCCCAAATTGATCTCTTATTAAATAAAAAGTATTTTGTAATACTAAATAAATAATTTTTTCTTTTTGTTCTTTATTACCATTAATTAAACATTTTTGCACTACACAACAACCATATTTTGTAATTGAAATATTCATAAAATTTTGATATAATTCTTCATAAATAAAATTATTATATGGAAATTGAATATTAACAATAAATTTTTGTATTATATGATTTGCATTTTTATCATTTGATAATTCACATACTTTTCCTTTTAACATATTAATTAAAGAATTTAAAATTAAATTATTTCCTTGTTTTAAATTTGATGATTTTTCTATTAATTTTTGAATTACTCTAGTCCCATTTTGAGAATGACTAATTTCATTAAAATTATTTTCTATTATTATTAAAGAATTAGTTAAATTATTTTGATTTAAAACTTCAATAAATCCTTGATAAATTAAATTTCCATATTGATCATTTATTAAACTTATCATATTTGGAAAGAGAAATGGAAATAATATTTCATTTGCATAATTTGGATTTGAAATAATTTTCATTTGCAAATAATGACAATTATTCTCTATATTTTGAGGTGATGTGTCATTTATTATTATTGAATTAATTGCATTTAAATCTTGTTTTGTAATTTGAGAATTTATTATTTTATTTTTTAGAATTTTTGAATTATAAAATTTATTAAAAAAAAAAAGTTCATTATCATTTGAAAAATTTTGATTAAAATTGATTTGAAAATAATTATGTGTATTTATGATATTATTATTTATTATTTGATAATTATTAAAATTATCATTCTCTTTTTTAAAATTAATTTGACTATTATAATTATTAAAATGATTATTATAATTAATTCCATTATTATTATCAAATTTTAACAATTTATAATTAATATTATTATTATAATCATCATCAGTATAATATTCATTTTCTTCTTCTTTCATCATATTAAATGATTGATTTGAATAACTAAAATAATTAATAAATACAATTTTACTATGATAAAAGGAGATTATTTTGTTGATTATAAGAATTTCTTTGAGATAAAGATGAAGTATCATCATTTGAATTCTCACTTTGAGATTTATTTTTATTTGAAAAAAACAATTCTTTTGAAATATAATTTTTACTATTTTCAAAATAATTTGTATTTATATTTACAGAATTAAACTTTTTGATTTCTTTTTCATTGATTACTGATGATGAAATATTTTTTATATCAATTTGATTATTATCAAAGTTGTTTTCATTTTCCATTAATAAACAATTTTAAAAAAATTATATTATCATTGATAAAAAATATTAAATATTCAATTAAAAATTAAAATTCATTTATAGAATTATAAAAAAAATATTAATTTTAAAATATTTGATAATAAAACAATAAATCTTAAATTTTAAAAATTTTAATAAATTTATTAATAAACTTATTTTATAACGTTTTCAAGAATTTATAACATTATATTATCAATATTTTTCATGATTACTTAAATCAAATCTAAATTCTTTCATATTTCTAATCGTCCATTCAGATTCATGATCAAAATATCCAAATTTCCCTTCAATTAATTCTTCAGTTCTATTTTTAGGAGCACCCACCAATTGGAAAAAAGTAGAATATTCTTTATGAAACATCCATCCTCTTTCTTCCAATTGTCTAAAAGCCATTTCTCTAGCTTCAGGATCTTGTTGAATAAAAAAAATAAAAAATAAAGTATCATCATTAAATTTTTTAATAGTATCAGGTTTTAAACTTAAAGGATAAACTGGATATTTTGTTGGTAATAAATGAATATTTTTAGGATTGTAAACTATTGAATCTTCAGGATGAATGCAATTATTTACTGAAGCACTTAACATTTCTGTTGTGTTTAAATTCTTATTTCTTATTTCTTCTGTGTAATTTTGATATTTTTTTATGTCTATTTGACATGCTTGAGGTACTTGTTCTTTTTTCTTTTGGTTTTCTATTTGAGATGTTGATGATGATTGTTGAACTGGAGGATTTTGCTTTTCTGGATTTGAACTCATTTTTTTTTATATGTATTTTTTATTTTTTTTTTTTTAAATTTTTTAATAATTTT
>Ga0256407_10013522_pt1 | contig 10903 bp, 8 predicted proteins | sample RumenRJG_04DNA_FD_193489 | JGI IMG/M metagenome (GOLD analysis project Ga0256407, IMG submission 193489) | Bovine rumen microbial communities from Lethbridge, Alberta, Canada - RJG_04 | ecosystem: Host-associated > Mammals > Digestive system > Stomach > Rumen | place: Canada: Alberta | collected... | reverse complement strand
GTAACCTATACCTCTGGCACAACTGCCAAGGCCACCGTTACAGCCGCAGGTCTGGTTGAGGGTAAGGCCGTAGGCTCTTCAGTGATCACCGCAAGCATCACCGTGGACGGTAAGTCTTACACCGATACTTGCACCGTGACCGTTGAGGCCGCAGAGTAATTGAGTGAGTGGATTTTCGTAAGTCATAGTGTTTTAGGTTGAGATTATGGCAGTAGTGAGTTTGGAACTTTTCAAAAAGCACGTCAACGCTGATGATTTCACGTCCGACGATGTGTATTTGCAGCATCTTTTAGATACGGCAGAGGCACACGTTATCCGTTCGACGCACCGAACCCAGGCAGAATTGGCGCAGATGGGAGGTGGGAGTTTTCCCATTGAACTGAAACACGCCATTATGATGATCGGTGCTCATTGGTACAACCAACGTGAACCTGACAGCATCGGCCAGATGTACCAAGTTCCAGATTCGCTACAGGCCCTAATCAAACCCTTTAGAAAATTGGTAGCAGATGATAGCGGGACGAATGAAGTACAAACTGAAAATCCTGGAGCCGTCAACGGCCCCGAATGATTTCGGTGAAGAGGAAACAACCTATACGGAATTGCGAACCGTACACGCCGAGCGCGTGAAGAATACGGGCAAACGCAGTGAAGAGGTGGGTGAGCATTTCCCGGACTATCACGTAGAGTTTAACGTCAGGGACGCGCACCCCGTAGCCGAGAATTGGCGAGTGGAGCAGTTAGGCGGTTATCTCTACAACGTCGTAGCCGTTCTGCCCAATATTGACAGAGGGTATAAAACCCTGATTTGCGAGAGAGTGAACGAATAGGCCACATGACATGAATACAGCCCAATACACAGGCGATTGGACGCAGTTAGTGAGGGAGTTAAGCCCCAAGCAAATGCGTAACGCCCTGAAAAGATCGTACCGATCAGAGACAAAGACGGTGGTGGGCATTGCCCAACGCTATCTGAGGCAGACGGGAATGACCGTAAGGGGTGATCGCTCAGATTGGGAGAAAGGTATTAGAGGCCACATCTACAGCCGTGGTGGCGGTTTCCTGGTTACGGTCAAGGCACACCGGGCAAGTCTTAAACAGATGAGCCAAGGGCACCCAGGATTGAGTATGCACAAGAACCGCCGGGGATGGTACAAGCCTGTTTTGATGTGGGCAGAGGATGGTACACAGCCGAGAACTCAGAGATACAAGAGGAAAGGCTACACACCCGAAGCCCGCAAAGAGAAGGTAGGTTTGAAGAAATCCGGGGCCAGGCACTATGTAAAGACTACAGGATTATCAACGGGCCGACTGAGACGTTACGGTTTCCTGGATAAGGCAACGCCGGAAATGTACAGAGTTGTAGAAAACGATCTGGCCAACGATCTGAATGTAGCCGTTGAGAAGGTGGCAAAGAAATGTGGTTTTATTAACTGATTTAGGACATGGCAAAAACATCTTTAAGCGCAGGTATTATAATCCGTGACATTCTCACAAAGGATGCCGACGTGATGAGCATAGCAAGAAAGGTTTTCCCCGTTGTTACGGACAAGGCCGAATTGCCCTATGTGGCGTACAGGCGCACACGCTTTGAACACAATGCAGTGAAAGGGCAGAATCCCGGTGCTGATAGTGTACTCATTGAGGTGGATTGCTTTGCAAAGACATACGAAAAGAGCATTGAGTTAGCCGAGGCAGTCCGGGCAGCTCTGGATTACCAACAGGGAGAGAAAGACGGCCTGGCTATGCGCAGTTGCACGATGGCAGATGCAGAGGAATTTTGGCAGGATGATGCCTACGTCCAGGGATTGACTTTCAAAGTACAGATTTAGTAACCAATAAAAAGTAAGAATTATGGCATTACCACAGACTGGCTACATTAATGGTAGCGATCTTTTGTTAAGCGTAGGCGGCAAGGCCGTTGGCCATTGCACAAGTCACACGCTTACTTTCAACAGCGAGACCAAGGATCGTGCCGTAAAGCCCGCTGCATCCGCAGGCTATTCAAGTGGCTTGTGGAAGGGCAAGGGTGTTACGGGACTTAGTATCTCAATCAGTGCTGAGGGTTTGCGCTTCTACGGTGAGACCGAAAACGGCTATGATGAAATTGCCGCCAAGTGGGGCAAGGGCCAGGCCGTTGAGGTTAAGGCGTTCCAGCGTGAGGGCGACGAAACTCCTTACGTGGTGGGTAACTTCGTGATCGCCTCTTTGGAGGAAACAAGCCCCGCCCAGGATGATGCAACCTACTCTATCAGCCTGGAGAGCGACGGTGAGCCTTCTACCTATCCGGGTAAGGCGTAATCTTTTAATTCCGAGAGAATGAAAGATGTAAAAGTGATCATCAATAACGAGGCATACCCCTGTAGGCCAACTATGGGGGCACTGCTTCGTTTTGAGAAGGAAACAGGAAAGGACATATCAGAGGTGTTTGTGGAAGGAAAGCCCGTAGGTCTGACAGACATTTGCACTTTGATGTGGTGCTGCATTGTATCGGCATCCAAGCATGACGGCAAGGATTTTAACCTATCCCTGATGGAGTTTGCAGACAGCGTTACGCCAGAGGTTGCATTATCCTGGAATAGTGAGGTGATGGGTGATCAGATTGCCGACCAGGGCGAAGGTGCAGACGGTAGCGGTGCAGCAGGCGGTGAAAAAAAAAGTCAGTAAGCGTTACTGAGGCCCTGGCATTTGCTATTGGAGTGGTAGGGCTGAGATACGATGATTTTTGCCGTCTGGAATTGAAAGAGTTTCGCGCAGTCTGTAAGGTATTCCAGGAGCAACGCGAAGCCGACGATAAGGCTGAATGGGAACGCATGAGGCTATTAGCCACTATCGTAGTTCAGCCGCACGTCAAAGGCAAACTGACACCTCAGAAACTTTTGCCTTTCCCGTGGGAAAAGAGAGTTAAGGCGAATCAGAAGCCCGTAACAAAGGCAGAAGATAAAGCCAGGTTAGAAGCACTAATGAAACGAATAAAGGCATAAACATATAATGGCTAAAGATGTAAAATTTAACATCAAACTGAATGTGGACGGCAAAGATGTTGTCGTGCAGGCATCTACTAATGTTCAGCAACTTGCAGACAAATTAGGTGTTGTGCATGATAAGGTGACAGCCGCCGATCGTGCATTTTTTCAGTGGAGCCAGAGTGTGCAGGGCCTCAGTTCAGTTAGCAACGCCGTTGGCCAACTCAACAGCGTTTTGCAGAATATAACGGGTGATAGCATGAACTTTGCCAAGGCCATGAAACAGGCAAACACAATGGCAGGCAAAGACGCGGAAGGATTTGACAGGCTGAAAGATCAGGTAGCCGATTTGTCGAAGGAAATACCCATTGCCCGTGATGAGTTGGCCAACGGCCTCTATATGGTTGTCTCAAACGGTGTGCCGGAAGATAATTGGATTTCCTTCTTACAGAAGAGTGCCAGATCATCCGTCGGAGGTGTAGCCGATTTGGGACAGGCCGTAACCGTAACCTCTACTATCATCAAGAACTATGGCCTGGCATGGGAAGCCGCCGGGGATATTCAGGACAAAATACAATTAACGGCCAAGAATGGCGTTACGTCCTTTGAGCAACTTTCCGAGGCATTGCCAAGCGTAGCGGGTAGTGCAGCGCAGTTGGGAATTACCATTGATGAGTTAATGGCGATCTTTGCCACCTGTACGGGTGTGACAGGTAACACGGCAGAGGTGGCCACCCAATTAGGCGCAGTATTAAAGTCGCTCATTAAGCCAAGCACAGAGGCAGCGAAAGCCGCCGAAGAAATGGGCATTAGGTTTGATGCAGCCGCCATCAAGGAAGCCGGAGGTTTAGACAATTTCCTGAAATCTTTAGACCAGGCCATCAACGAGTATGCAGCCCGGACGGGTGAATTGAGCGAAACGATCTATGGCAATCTGTTTGGCAGTGCCAGGGCTTTACGTCTTTTAACCTCACTGACAGGTGAGCAGTCTGCAAAGTTTACTGAGAATATCGGTGTAATGGCTGATAGTGCAGGCACTATGGATAAGGCGTATGAGGAAATGGCAAGCACTGGCAGCGCGACCACTCAGATGCTAAAGAACCAAATGGGAGCGTTTACCGATCTCATTGCCGGAGTTGTAGGTGGCATTATGCCGTTTGTCAACTTTACGGCCCAGACAGGTATTGCCGTGATGAGCCTGGCAAGCCTGACAAAGAGCATTAAGGCCCTGAATATCCAACACGCCGTTTTGACGTTGAGAACTAAGGCCGCAGGTGCTTCAATGTTGCTTTTCGGCCTCAGTGCCAACAGGACAGCCGTATTTACCAGGGTGTTCAGTGCCGCTTTGAAAACGGGTGCATATTCGGCTACCGCTTTCAAGATCGCATTGAAGGGCCTGATGATTACGACGGGTGTAGGAGCCGTGATCGTAGGCGTTACAAGCCTGATCGAGTATTTTGTTACCAAGACAGATGAGGCTACCGAAGCCACAGAGCAATTCAATGAGGCAGAGGAAGCATTTAAGGATAAGTTTGCCGAAGTCGAAGTAGCCCTGAATCAGGAAATCCAGAATCTTTCGGAACTGATCAAGGCCAAAAAGGACACCACCGAAGCCGTTAACCATCTTAATGAGGCATACGGTGACATTTTCGGAACCCATAACACAGCAGCCGATTGGTACGACACTCTGACAAAGAAGAGTAAGGACTATTGCACCCAACTTGCATTGGAGGCCAAGGCAAGCACCCTAAACGCCCAGATCAGCAAGAATAATGCTGAAATCCTGGTTAATGCGGAGAAGAAAAAGGCATTGCAGGCAGCAGGCAAGGATAAGGAAACCCATTTCATTTCTAATGGTACTGCAACAGGTGGCATTAAGACTACATCATATTCAACACCTACAGCAGAATGGGAAGCCTTAGAGGATGCAGATGCCAAACTCCTTGCAGAGAATAAGAAACTACAGGCTGAGTTGGCCAACACTGAGGGAGCCGCCAAGAGACTTGCAGCGAGCATCCAGGGTGCAGGAACCCAGGGAACGCAGGAGTTGAAGGTGGCACAAATGAATCTGCAACAGGTGAAAGCCGCCCTGGAACGTAACGAGGAAAAGGGTAAGAAGATCACCGATCCTAAAGAACTTGCCGCCCTCAAAAAGTCCAACGATGAACTGAAAGCCAGAAAGAAATACTTAGAGAACTTGCAGGGCATTGGTACAACCACCACAGGAGGCCATAAGAAGGTAGCCGTGGCGAATCCAAAGACCTATGAGGAACTGAGTACCAATATTGAAATCTACAAAAAGAAACTGACCGGGGCAGACAACGCCGAGCAAAGATCAATCCGTGAGAAAATCGCAGGTTGGGAAAAGCAGAGGCAGGCCATTGAATTAGCACAGAAAGCCGCCGCCCGCCCCGCTGAGATAAAGACCTTACAGGACGTTAGCAAGGAACTTGAATATCTGAGGGCATTACGTCAGCAGGCAGCAGCCGAGCAGATCAGCGACATTGACAAGCAGATCGCCGCCGTTGAGTTGTTGCAGGCGCAGATGGAACGCCCGGCCAAGTTGGAAACCTTGCAGGACATTGATAAGGAAATCGCCTATCAGCGTAAGTTGAGGGCGCAGGCCAACCGTGAGGCCCTGGCAGGCATTGACGCAGAGATCAGCCGCCTACAGGTTTTGCAGTCGCATATTGAACACGCCGCCGTGATCGATACGCCGGATGAGCAACTGAAAACCTATGAGCAGTTGAACATCAAACTTTCGTACTATAACGATTTGCTCAATACTGCCACCGTCGAGAGCCGCCCGAAGATACAGGCGCACATTGACAGCCTCAATAAGATCAAGAAAGGTTGGGATGATGCTTTGGCCGCTATGAATAAACCCGTAACGGTTGGTGCAGCCAAGAGCATTGAGGAATTAGACGAAGCCATTAAGTATTACCAGGCTTTGCAGTCGAAGCAAAGCACCGATGAGATTGCCAATACTCAGAGGATCATTGAGGCGTATGAGGCCAAGAAAAAGGCTATGCAGAGAGGTATTGAAATTCCCTCTATGCAGAAAGAGATTGCCGAGATTAACGCTTTGACGGGCCGCGAATACAAGTTGAAGATCAAATCAATGGGCTTTGACGAACTGACTGAGAAGATTTATGAACTTCGCAGGCAGTTGGCCGATCTGGATAACCCTGTAACGGGTGAACAGAGAAAGGACATTGAGCAGATCATTGCAACCTATGAGAAATGGCGCAGTCAGACGATTAACACTTTCAGTACGTTCAAGTCTGGTTGGGATGGAATCAAGGGTGTTGGCAGTGGCATTGAAAGCATTACAAACGCCCTTGAAGGTAACGGTAACGCCTGGCAGGTGGTAACGGGTATCGTTGATGGTTTTATCCAGATTGCCGAGGGAATCCAGACCATTATAAGCATCATTGATCTGTTGACAACCGCCACCACAGCCCACACGGTAGCGAAAGCCGCCGAGAGTGCAGCCATTGTTACGGCCACCACAACGCAGGGTGTTGAGGCAGCGACACAAGAGGTTGCAGCAGCCGCCGCCATTCCCACGATCTTAGCAAACAAAGCATTGACGGCAAGTTATGTGCAGCTTGCATCCGCTATGTATATGGCCGCACACGCCTATATCCCGTTTGCAGGTTTTGGAATCGGTGCAGGTTTTTCAGCCGCCGCCGTTGCATTGGTACAGGCTATCGGCCTGATGCCGTTTGCAGAGGGTGGTGTGGTTTCAGGCCCCACGATGGCCCTGATAGGTGAGTATGCGGGTGCAAGCAATAACCCGGAAGTGGTGGCCCCTCTGGATAAGTTACGCAGTATGATCGAGCCGAGCGTTTCACACGTTGAGGTGACGGGCAAGATCAAAGGCCGTGACATTGTGTTAGTTCAGGAAAAAGAAATGAATCACCGTAAGCGCAGTTAGTATATGGCAATGGCATTACGATATATGGGTGAGTTTCTGAGCCGCAAAGGTGTGGTTTGGCGAGTAGAGATATTGCAGGATAATTATTCTGGCAATGTCGGCCAACTTACTTTTGAGGCTGATGAGGCTTTGGTGATTAATTGGAAGCATACCGACAAGGAAGAGGTTATTTGTGGCAGTGAGGCCACCTTGAAGATAGAAAGCCCCGGTGATCGCACCTATGAGGACTTATATACGATTGAGGTTGGCAAAATCCGTATGGACGTTTACCGTGAAAACAGCCTCTATTGGAGTGGTACGTTAGACCCTGAGTTTTACGAAGAACCTTATGAGAAAGCCAGGTACTATGTAGTGACTTTGACGTTTAGCGATTTCGGTATTTTGGATCGTCTGAAATACAACCTTTCAGGGATGCAGACGTTAGAGGCCATTTTGCTTGATGCCATAGACCGTAGCAAGGTTTGTGCAAGCCTGTTGGCCAATTCGTATTGCACCACCTACTTTGCAGGTACGAACACAAAGGCCATGCTATCCGCTTTGTCAATGCGCAGCGAAAATTTCTACGATGAGGATGCAGAGCCAAGCACCTTGAAAGAGGTAGTGGCAGGCATTTTGCAACCCCTGGCTATGAAGATGATACAGCGTAACGGCCACATCTACATTTTCGATCTGAATGGTTTGTACACCCTGGCACAGAGCCGGGCAATTACCTGGGACGGTGATAGTCAGACAATGGGAGTTGACAAGGTGGCCAATAACGTAAAGGTCAACTTTTCGCCTTATTCGTCAGCAGAGTTATTGAGCGGCGAATTGGAATACGGCGGTGAGTATTCCGTAGAAATGGTAAACCTGTTAGCGGAACCCGGACACGGCTATTATTCTTACTATCCTGACTATTCGGAAGAACACAGGCAGGGCGGTAATTGGGATTACAACCTAATTAACTTTACCATCTTTTTGAGTACACAGGGTAAGGGCTTACGCTATTTAAACCCAATGTGTAGGTATTGTCATATTCTGCCTTTGGTGGGAGGCCCAAGTGAAACGACGGCCATAGCTTATGATTTCCGTAGCGGTGGGCATGGTAGCTTAGATACAGGTTGGCCAAAGCATATCTTACAGAATGGCGGTGTTACCAAAGAACAGGCAACACAGATAATGCAAACGCACAGGGTGTTTTTGCCTACGCTATCGTCAGAGGGCCAAAAGTCATACTATGTACGTCTTAGCATGGAAATGCTGTTGGATGCGCGTTATAACCCATTTACTGACGGTACAAACGAGGGTAACGAAGCCGGCAACTATAATGAAATGAAAGTCTATACGGGCTATGCTTTCGTACCTATTGCCGTTAACCTGTATGATGTAGAGGGTACAGCCATTTGCCATTATGTCAATAGCCATAATGCAAAAGGCGCGTGCAAGGGCCACTTAGGATATGCTAAAGGCCGTTGGGATAGCGGTGCGGCCTCTTTTGGTGATGCTTATTTGGAATATTACGACCCTAACGACCTTGAAAATAACGCTGGTATCTTAGGTTGGAAAGCCAATAGGCATTGCATTGGCAGGCCAAGTCAATTTAATATATCCATCTATGACAGCTTTAAGAAGATGGCAGACGGTGAGTATATACCATATCCTACGCAAGGCGGTTATTTGGAGATAACCGTTTATAAGGGCGTACAGTGCTTTGACTATGTGAGTTGGCGCAGTCCTTTTGATGGTGGTTTTGAATCCGATTGGGATGCTTGCGAAAGATGGACTGATAGGGGCCTGTATGGTAAGGCGCGTTGGTTGCTTTATAAGGCCCCAAAGATAGAATTGGTAAAGAACAATTTGGTATTTGATGCAGCCGAGTTGGACGATGTGGAATATTCAGGTTACATCAACAAACACGCCAAAGAGGAAATCAGCATTGACACGGTTTGCGGAACGGCCAACACAACTTGCCCAACGGCAAAGGGTATCTATTGCCGTGCATCTGACAGCCTCCAAATCCAACAACTGAAAAGGGCAGGTGTGACAGATCACCCGGAGAAACTTTTGATTGGTACGCTTTACAGCCAATACGCCACCAGGCACACGACGTTGGAAGGTGAGGCCGTCATTGATCCAGGCGGTTTGTGCAAGTACACAGAGCAGAACCAACCGGGCAAGGTGTTTATGATGTCCGAGGAACAACAGGACGTTATTACGGACACTACGCAGGCCGTCTATACGGAACTAAGTCCCGATGAGTACGATGCAATAGAAGAGGTTAACAATTAGAGCGTAAGAGGTATGAATAAACATTATACATCAGTAACTACCAACCGAACACCACGCCCCCGTAGTAAGAGACTAAGGGAGCAGGGTATTGGCAGCACTAACAGCACGGTAGTTTTGAACGCTGAGACGGGAGGCGGTGGCACATCAGGCGACGGCCACACCCACCTCAACAAAACCACGCTCGATAAGATTGTCAACATTGACGGTGACGGTTACGAGTATGTAGAGCACTTGCAGGAAACTACTACAACCGATCCTGAGACAGGGCAGCAGACAACGGAGTATGAAAAAAGGACTGACAAGGTTAAGGCCGGATATGCTGATCTGGCTTATGACCTGGCAGAAGATAGCCCCGCCGCCCGCCGTTTCCTCAGTCGCATAGCCGATGATATTGCAGAGGGCCGTATCACTTTCCAACAGGGATTGACCACTATAGGAATCGCCATATTCAGAGGCGAAGCGCACTATGGTACTTTCATCAGATCGCTATATGCAGGATCGGGCGCAGGTATTGACCCACAGGGAAATGCAGAATTTGAAAGTGTCAGGGTACGCACATACTTTGAGGCAGTCGAATTGATCATTAACCGCCTGACAGCCATAGACGGTGATCAATTATTAACTGAGGGTGATACCATTGACCGGGTAGAAGATTTGGGTAATGACACTTACGGCCTCTACCTGCATCCGAAATGGGAGGGATATTTCACCGCCATTTCAGCGGGCAGTGTGTTGAAGGGTATTATTAACAACCTGGGTGCAATGGCTTTGGGTATGACAACCGGGAGCCAGAACGCACAACTTTACACAAGTTGGCTGAGAGTAAACAGCGTAAACCCGTCACTCAACTATATTGAGGTGACTATGTACCCCGACAACCAGACACCCGCAGGGCAGAATTTCCCACCATGCGAGTTGATGAAGATTGCCAGATGGGGCCACCAGACGGACACCACCCGCCAAAGCTGCCTCTATCTCAGTAGCACAGAGGGACGCATTGTTAAGTACGTCCACGTCACAAAACCGATCATTGACAGAACGAATTGGGGAGCCTCATTTGGTACATTGCCGGAGTTTGTTAGGGAACTGACATTTACAGGCGACGATGGGCAACAGCATCCGTTACCTATCCGCGACGGCCTGGATTATATGTATATCCCTGGCATTATCACAATGGATATTATCAAGATAGATTGGCAGGGAAAGCCGATCTGTGAGATAGTGGATCGTGGCCAATGGTCGCCCTATGAAAACTACTACTTTGAGGCACAGAACCCGGACACGGGAATTTATGAGATTTCCGATGTATGGTATGAGGGATGCAAGTACAGATGTTGCGCGAACCTCACTACATACGCCCCCGGTTGGAACGTGACAGATTGGGCCATGATTGAGGGCAACCCCGATTTCACGGTAGAGTTCAATGAGACTGAAACCCTCTTTGATCCTGACCGCTTCGATCTGACTTTACGGATCATTGCCAAAATCTACAATCTGGACGTAACGAGCGACATTTTAGATACCGATGTGATCTGGACGCGATACAGCGAGGATCAAAACGGCATCGAGAGAGTGGCCAGTGATAACGCCTGGGCTATCAGACGAACGGCACAAGGCCCCATTGGTAAGAGCATCCATTTGACGGTAGAGGACTTAGACCTAAACGGCTATGTTCCGAGAAAGGTACGTTTCACGGCCACCGTGACCCTCAGAGACGGTATGAATAACG
>Ga0256407_10013520_pt1 | contig 10904 bp, 6 predicted proteins | sample RumenRJG_04DNA_FD_193489 | JGI IMG/M metagenome (GOLD analysis project Ga0256407, IMG submission 193489) | Bovine rumen microbial communities from Lethbridge, Alberta, Canada - RJG_04 | ecosystem: Host-associated > Mammals > Digestive system > Stomach > Rumen | place: Canada: Alberta | collected... | reverse complement strand
GCTTAACCATCCAGATGAAGGAGGACGCGCAACTGCTCAGCGAGGTCGTGGTGAAAGGGCAGTTGCCAAAGACGTTTGTGAAGGGCGATGCCATGCGGACGACGGTTGCAGGTACGATACTTGAGAAGGCCGGAACAGTCAGCGACGCACTCTCCAAGCTGCCGTCGTTGGAGTGTGAGCGCGACGGTGGTGTGAAGGTCTTGGGCCGTGGCGATGCCGAAGTGTATATCAACGGACGGCGCGTGCAGGACATGAAGGAACTCTCTCGCCTTCGTTCCGACCAGATTCAGCACGTAGATGTGGTGCAGAATCCCGGTGCCCACTATGCCGCTTCGGTCAAAGCCGTGGTTCGTATCACCCTGAAGAAGGCCCAGGGCGAGGGCCTGAGTTTCAATAACAGCACACAGTTTATTTACCAGTACGGGGGCTCGCTGAGCAACAATCTCACCGCCAACTACCGCACGGGCGGATTCGACGTGACGGGCTCGTTCTGGGTGAGCACCTATAATCACTATAAGGGATTGCAGGACCGCGACCTGCTATACTATGTAGGTCAAGACCGCATTACGAGTCACTCAGTCCAGGAGATGAAACATCCCAGGCACGACCTGTCGCCGCAGTTGCAGGTGAACTATATGGTGGACGAGAACCATACCTTCGGTGCATACTACAAATTCGACCGTATGCCAAGCGGTAAGACTAAAGGTGACTTGCTGACTGATGTGTTCGAGAACGACATCCTGACAGAGCGCTCCGTGAGCAGTCTCTGGCAGGATGAAAGTATCAAGAAGCACATCTTCAACGCCTATTACAACGGAAAGATAGGACAGTTGGGCATCGACCTGAACGTTGACGGCCTCTTCGACAACACCAAGACTCCCGGTAGCACCATCGAAACGACGACCCCTGCATCGGACGATACTGGAACCGTCCGCACCATTGAGAACAATACCAATAGCACCAATAATTTCTGGGCCTCGAAGCTTGTCTTCAGCTATCCCGTATTGAAAGGCAACCTCTCTGTTGGCGGCGAATATAGTTACAACCACCGCACGGATGCCTATTCATACCAAGCTTCCGACTATGTGCCGGTGAAAGCCACAGACACGGAGATTAACGAGAAGTCGGCAGCGGCCTTCGTTGAGTACGGTCGACAGTTCGGCAAGGTGTTTGTCCAGGCAGGTCTGCGCTATGAACATCTGACTAACGACTACTTCGATTTCGGCAAACGTCAGGACGAGATGTGCCGCAACTACGGCGACTGGTTCCCCACCGCAACCATATCAGTTCCCATAGGAATGATGCAACTGAGCCTGTCGTATCGCCGCGACATCAAGTGCCCGAATTACTCAAGCCTGACCAGTTCGACGATTTATGTCAACCGATACACCTATCAGAGCGGCAATCCCTATCTGAAACCGACCTATACCCACAGTCTGGTGCTGAACGCGGCCTATCAGTGGGCAAACCTCACCGTAGCCTATGGCCGCATGAAGAACAGCGAGACCGTTTCCACCGAGCCATTCCCCGGTAGTACGGATCCGCTCATCAGCCTCGTACGTCTCATCAACAGCACCGAGGACTACAATCAGCTCTCTCTGGGGCTCTCGGCTCGCCCCGTTATCGGCTGTTGGCATCCCATGTGGAATCTCTTCACCGTCTTCCAGAACTATAAGACACCAACGGCTGACGGCAGTTTCAAGACCCTCAACAAGCCATACGCCACGCTTGCATGGAACAACGACTTCGAACTGCCTCATGCTTTCCGCCTGGGTGTCAGCCTCCAGTGGGCCATGCGGGGCGACTACAACAACTTCCACGTCACGACCCAGCGTTTCAACCTCAGTATCGGAGTGCAACGCGACTTCAACCTGCGCCGCCTGGGTATGCTGTCTGCCGACCTCCGCTGCTTCGATGTACTGAATACCAACAAGACTGGGGCCGTCATCTATGGCATCCGCGAATTGTCGACAGCCAATCCTGCCCGCCGCACGTTCATGGTTGACCTCACGTGGAAGTTCAACGAGGCCCGCTCCAAGTACCGCGGCTCCGGTGCCGGCGAGAAGCAGAAGGCACGTATGTAATAGCGTTCCGTTCTAATGTGATTGTTATGGTTGGTCAGGACGTTTCCATTTCTTGAAAAAGTGAACCGAGCCGACAAGTCGCTGTGACTTTGTCAGCTCGGTTTCTTGCTTTTTCTGTTATGGGGTGTTCTAAAAATTGTCGCCAAAGAGATAATTAATGCAATGTAAGCTATTGAGATAGTTTCACACAGCCCATGGAGTTTGTTTCTGCAATTTTTATTTTGTAGTTTTTGCGGTTAACATACATTTTTCGATGTAAGTTGGTGTGGCGCAGTTTGTTGCAGCAGTGTATGTGAATTTATGCTCATACACTTCACTTGGCGGCTCCAATGGCTGTGCAGATCAGCTCACCAATTGGGATGGAACGAGGAAACTTGGTTTGGGGGTTATAACGAAGAAGAAAGGACAGTCTTATTGAACTAACGGAGCAATACTGCTGGAGCGATTTGCAGGAAATTGAGCCTGCAAATCGCTCCAACTGTTAAAATGCAGCAAAAAAGCAAAGAATTGTAGGAGTTTTTGATGGTATTTCGATATTTATCATTATCATTGAAGTCAAATTATGACAATTCAGAACAAGAAAGTCCCAACAAAGCACAATATATGGTCAATGAATTATGGGTGGTTTATTAGCATTCAGAGTAGGGAACTACGATAATACTGCAGAGCGAGAACAATTCAGAATCCTCTGTCAACAGCTGAAGACTCATTATGAAAATTCAGGTGAATTTTGTGTGTTTGTTGGCAACTACAATATTGGATGCGAGTTAGATGCTCTCTTTATAAAGAAGGATGCTATTATTTCTATAGAATTCAAGAATTATGGAGGTTGTGTTGTTGCCAATGAAAATGGTGAATGGACTTGCAATGGTAGAATTATTAAGGGTGGTTCGAGAAAGACAGTTCTTCAACAAGCACGGATAAACCATTCCACGGTTAAGAAAGAACTTAAAGTCTTAGGTATTGATAAGAATCAAATAAAGGACGTGCCTCATCTTATTATATTTCATCAGCCTATAGAACTGGAGAACAATTTAAGTGCCACTAACAAATCTTGGCTTCACATAACAGACGACAATCATTTTGTAGAAAAGTTGGATGATATTACTTGTCCTCGAACAGACCTAGATCCATTAGGAATAGTTAATCTTGCAGAATTATTAAACCTTAATTCTTTCTATCTGGCAGAGTATAGTAATGCCAATTATGAAAAGCCGGCAACTTCTCCAAAGCAATTAGCCATATTCGAAGATATTAAAAATTCTAATAGCAATCCTACTCATGCTTTACAAGAAAGCGAAAATTCAACAATCAACAAACAAGATTCTGAAGAAAAGAATGAGGAGTTTGAAATAGAATCTGAAGAATGTGATGCGCTTAAGGGGTTTGTTAAACAGATACTCTCTTCTGTATTAAAAATATCTGATGCTATCATAACTGTTCTAGATGGATATTCTTCACAGTCAATATATGAAAAATATGGTATTACTATCAATAAGAAACTATTAGTCAAAGTCGAATCATCCGGGATAGGAGCGTCATGCTCTAAATTGGCCAAGTTTATCAATCGTGATGTTAGAGCTATAAATCCTGATGTGATTTGTTGGCAGGAGGGTGATGTAATTGATGAAAGGAAAGAGGACGAACCTCTTCCGAAAGATGTAAATGAACTGCCTGATTCTACTTCGGACAAATCGACTATAAAGTTTCATAAGTCCAAAACTATAATTCCGCACTGGCTTGACTTAGCTTTGTTCAATCATCTCAGTGCCGTTTATTCTCCAGAGTATAAAAAGTTTGAATACAATTTGGACATTGACTCTGAGGATGTTAAGGTTTATTTGGGCACTTACTTTCCTCGAAGCTATGCAGAGGCATTTTGTATATTTGATGACCTTTTTAAGTCTCGTCAATATATGGAAGAGTTAAAAAGAGTCCCAGTAATCAATATATTAGACTATGGATGTGGCACTGGAGGAGAAATAATAGGTCTTGTTGTCGCACTATCTAAACATATTTCTACATCAAAAACAATCAACATTTTTGCCTTTGATGGAAATAACAATGCCATTAATGCATTGAAAAATTTGATTGAGATATTGTCTTCTAATGTACGACATAAAATCTCTCTAACATGTTTGAATAATACTATCTCATGTGAAGAGGATTTTCAAATCTCAGGAATTCCACAATGCCATTTTATTCTAAATAGCAAGATGGTTTGCGAACTTATTTCAAAGAAGATAACTAATGGAAATTGCTACTATAAAGTTGCAGATAGTTTGGCTAAATTGTTAGCGGGAAATGGCATCCTCTATATTTTGGATGTAACTACAAAAGATGAACATTCAAATCTTTTCTATCCACAGCTAATGAATCAAGGTTTAAACAATTTCGTGTCGCAGAATAAAGAGTTTTCGACTCTATTACCATTGGCATGTGAAAGTTGGAAAGATTGCAAGGATGCCTGTTTCATACAGCAGACATTCATTGTTAGTCATTCTCGAAAAAGTAATGACGAAAGTAGAGTATGTTATCGCCTCATTTGTAAACAAGCAGTTAAAAAGATGTTTATACCTGACGATACCTTAATTAAAGGATGCACACACATTATACATCCTCTAAAATATAAGCAAAATGATGCTTCATCAATCTGCACAAAATCAACTCAGGGCAATAAAGAAATAGATTCATATAACATAAAACTATAATAGTATGGCAAAACGAAGTTTTTATGTAAAAGATTCAGAACTTGATGACTATCAAGTAAAAGTAATCAACAAAAAAACAGACAATTCTTATATTGTTAAGGGCTGCGCTGGAAGTGGAAAATCTATTCTTGCACTTTGGAAAGCTAAACAAATACAGGAACAGAACAAAGGTTCTTATTTGTATGTTGTTTACACAAAAGCATTAAAACGCTACATGAGCGACGGCATTAGGCAGGTAGGTTTGCGAGAAAGCAATGTCGCTAATTTTGATGCATGCTTTAGTTGGAGTCGAAATGATTATGGAGAGCTTATAAGGGGCTCATGGAAGAAAGGTTCTTATGATTATATAATCGTTGATGAAGCTCAGGATTTTTCTCGTGAGGACATAGAACTTCTAAGGTCGAAGGCAAAGAAAGCATTCTTGGTTTATGGAGATTCCGCACAGCAGTTGTACAAATTCCTTAAAGACAAACAGACTGTTTCAATGGAAGATATTCAATATTTTACAAAATTTCCTGTCGAACAGTTGGTTTTCAATCATCGTTTACCAAAGAAAGTCGCCCGTGTCGCACAGTATCTAAACTCTGAAAGCGATGAATTAGAAGAGCGCTGTACTGAGGAAGGCACAGAAAAACCTAAAATTCTACAATATCCTAATAAGGAAGCCCAATTCTCTGCAATAGCAACTCTAATAAAGAACAAAGGAATGGAGGATGTCGGTATATTGTTCCGTAAGAATTCGGAGGTCGACGAAGCCTATGATTATTTTACCAATGCAGGTATTGAGGTTGAGGCAAACTCATATAGGCATAAGGACGAGCTTGACTTTAACTCTGATAATCCCAAACTCATGACATTCCATAGTTCAAAAGGTCTACAGTTTGAGAATGTTTTCATACCAGAATGTACAGTTGAGGGGGATGACAATCGGAATCCGTTATATGTTGCGATTACAAGAACTTATCGAGCTCTTTATATTATGCACTCAGGTAATCTATCTTCTTTCTTTGATGATGTTCCTATTGATTTGTATGACCAATCTTTAACTTCAGGACCTACATTGAAACTCTAAGTGTTATGAAATTATATATTCCAACTTGCACATTAAATTTTAATAATATCTTTTCGACAGAATCCATATCACCGGCTGCTTTCTATACCAAAAGAAATTTTGGGAACAAAAGATATTATAAGGTTGAAGCTAACGATTTAGACAATGTCGTTATGCTATATTCGAAATATCCATTATTTAGAATAAATGATGACGATATGGAAAATTCACCGATGGTTATAGAGATTGAATCTGATGACTATCATAAAGAACAATTTGTCAAGGTCGGAGAAAAAGATGGCGTTGAATCATACGCATCCAACACTTCAATTTATCTAAATCCTTTCCATTGCCTCATTTATTTCCAAAGTTATCAGGATATTCAATCAGTAATGTCCAAAGCCGAACAAAGTCTTGAAAACAAATATAGTAAACTATATGCAAGAAATTGTATCGTAAAAAAGGAAAAAAGCTGGGCTACGTCTTTTATTGGAGACCTGTCTTCCGGCTCCAAAGATGAATTCTCATGGAAATCTTCATATTTAGGAGATGCCCCCAAAATACCATCAGGAGATATTTCAGAAGATGCCATCATTGATAAAGTCAAGGGGTGTCTTACATGTTACTTACTTGGAACCAACATGTCGGTTAGTTCTGAAGTTAGCCGTCTAAGGCAACTCGCAAGAAAAATGAAAAACACTCTTTCTGCTATTGTTAACTCTCCAGATAACAAGCCAACTGATAAGCAGGATGAGACATTACTTGCGTATATCACTGAATTTAATGAAATACTTGAAAAAGTAGATGATAATTATAAATTCAATAATACACTCATCCAGAATCGTTTAGTTAGCCCGTCGACCAATTTAGATTCAGCCACCTTAATAAAGGTTCTTAAAGATTTACAATTGGAAGATGCCTTCTATCGGTCATTGAATCTTCGCCCGACATATAATGCACATGAACTTTATACTTGCCTGGATTCACCATTGCCGATTTCTGATGCCTATAATGCAGTTATCAAGAAACTATACGAAGTTGTTCGAAGAATTGAAATCGCCGAACAATCAAAAGGCTCAGATAACGAATTGAAAGATCTAATAAAGTTCACCAATGGAAAAATTGAAGTGATCGATAGTCATTCAAACAACCATAATTATTACAATACCCTTTTGAATTCTCAAATAGATGGCGAATACAAAAGGTTTATGGAGGAAAATGGATATGGTGAGCTACTTTCAATCGCGTTTATCGCTGGAGCAAAATTAAAAGGATATATGCCTGATAAATGGGAAGGTTCAGAATATCAACAATACCTTAATGGGTTACTATCCAATATTCAGCAAGGAGATAGTTTTGATTTATTCTCTATAGAACAACCTGTTCTTCAAGCACTGTCTGCATTTTGCCAAAAGGGAGAAGATGTAGATAGACTGATAGATTACATGAAACAATGTGGTTTTAGTGAATTCAGGTATGCTCTCGGATTATATGGAGCGACTCGCGGTTTTGCATCTCTTCCTAAGACCTTTACCAACTCGTTAATAAATTCTTCAAGAGATTATTATAAGTCATATTATACCGAACTTTGTCAAACTTTGCTTGGTTTAGATTACTCCTTACAATCTTTTTATCAAGGTTCTAATGGAGGTTACTCTGAGAGTTTTTTAGGTGAAATTCCTTCAAGGATTATTAGTAATATAGGAAAGATTGAACCAAAGCCTCAAAAACAGGAAAAAATCATCAAAGCAGTTTCTGAGGCAGCTATACTTGAGGATGCCGTTCAAAGTCCAAAAGCTTTCATGTATATATTTGACAGTTTCTCGCGTATTACAACAACTAAAGCCTACAAAGCTCTTGCAGCAGCTAATTTTGCAGAAGACCAAGGTTTTTATACACCAGAACAATTCCGTAGCAGAATTTATTCGATTGTAGGTAAGGAAGGATTAAAGACCCAAAAAGATAATATTGACAAAGCTATTGAACTTGAAGGTAAGAGGCAAGATCCAGAAGCTTTTTTAAACATACTTGATAACTTCTTGAAGCCAACTGATGCTCCATATAAGAAGATTGTAAAACTGATTTCAGTTCACGTAAGTTCTAATATGACTTCGAATTCTCGGTCAGACAATAAGGTTGTTTCGCAGAATAATATAGGAGAGCGGAACCTTAAACCTATTAATCCGACCTCATCTAAATTTGTGGAGGATGTAAATGCTAGCTATTTTATTCTTTCAAGAAGCTACTTACCTATGCAAATGCGAGAGACACTTTCGAAAAAGGTTATAACATTCCAAAAAGGTTATGCTCCTGGTGGCAGATACTATTCTCGTCCATCGGATAACCCTGTAGATAATAGGTCAACCATAGATCATTTTAAGCATTGGTGTTTTTATGACAAAGGAGGTTATCCACCTATAGTAGAAGGAAGTACTGAAAACAAACAGTACTTCGAGCAGTTAACACAAGATTTACTTAGTCGTTATGCCCATAGATAAAATCTTTATTACGAATGATGCTGCCGAGCAAGTTGAGGCTACAGCACCTGTCATTATATCGGCCAGTCGTTCAACAGACATCCCTGCCTTTTATGCCAAGTGGTTTTTCAACCGCTTGGCTAAGGGTTATTGTGCTTGGTACAATCCTTTCAACCAACAGAAAATGTATATTTCGTTCAATAACTGCAAAGTTGTGGTGTTTTGGACAAAGAATCCAAAGCCAATACTGCCATATCTACATGAACTGGACGAAAGAGGCATCCACTACTACTTCCAAGTAACATTAAATGACTATGTAAAGGAAGGTCTTGAACCAAATGTGTCCTCTGTTGAAGAACGTGTTGAGACTTTCAAGAAACTGTCAAGCCTCATTGGCAAAGAGAAGGTGATTTGGCGATTCGACCCTTTGATCATTACACCAAGTATTGGGCCAAGAGAACTGCTCACAAGAATTTGGAATGTTGGAAATAAACTGAAAGGATATACAGATAAGTTAGTGTTTAGCTTCGTTGATGTAAAAGCATATAGAAAAGTTCAGAATAATTTAGTAAAAGGAACTATGCTCTTCACGAAAGAAGATGTTGAAAACGCTGAAGCAAATTATGCTCAACGGATAGAAATCGTAGAAGGATTAAAGAAGATTCGTGAAACATGGCGTGGTGAGGGATGGAATATTGAGATGGCCACATGTGCAGAAGACATTGACTTGGAAGCTTACGGCATAGAACATAATCGCTGCATTGATGGTGAGTTGATGAAGCGCATTTTTTCAGATGACAAGGAACTTGTTTATTATCTTCATACCCTGAAATGGCCTGAGAAAGATATGTTTGGTGAGATTCCTCCCATACCACAGAAACCAAAGAATGTCAAAGATTCTGGTCAACGGAAAGTTTGTGGTTGTATGGTAAGCAAAGATATTGGCATGTATAATACTTGCCGCCATTTTTGCGTTTATTGCTATGCGAATACAAGTAAGGAGCTTGTTCTAAAAAATGCGCAAAGACATAATGATGATAGCGAAAGTATTATAGAATAGCAGGTTCATGCCAGAACTCGAACTATAATAAAATCAGTTCAGTGGTATTAACAAGAAAAGGCTTGGTGTAACTTAAGAATTTAAGTTCTATAGTCTTTGCATATCAGAATAATGTAATAGCTATGGAACTGGCAATAAACATAGAAGACCTGCTGAATAAGCAGAAGATAGAATCAAATACGATTGAGTTCAAGAAGAAAAAAGAAGAATATGATAGGAAATATTGACATTCTTCGCTTGATAGGCGAAGCTACAGAATATGATAAGAAACAGGCTCTGGAGGTGAAGAAGCCAAAGAACTGGTGCAAGAGTGTGAGTGCCTTTGCCAATGGCATGGGTGGTAAACTTGTCTGGGGCATTGCGGACGATGACACGTTAGTTGGACTCGCAGATGCAAAGGGCGATGCTGAGAAAATCAGTGAAGCCATCAAAACGCACCTTGATCCAATCCCAGACTTTAATCTTTCGTTTGTTAATGCTGACGGGAAAGACTTTGTTGTACTGGATGTTATGCCAGGAGAACAGACTCCTTATTACTATATAGGTGATGGTCAGATGCAAGCGTTTGTTCGTGTGGGCAACGAGAGTGTAGTGGCAAGCATGTCGAAACACAAAGAGTTGGTACTAAAGGGGTCTAATATGTCGTATGACAGCCTCGTGTCACGTTGGAGATTTGAGGATATGGCTTTCACCGTACTGCGTGCTACTTACTTTAAACGCACAAATCGTTCGTTTGAAGATAGCGACTATGAGTCGTTTGGCATCGTCAATGAGAGGGGCGAACTGACTAATGCCGGTGCTCTGCTTGCTGACTATTCCCCAGTGCGGCACTCTCGCCTGTTCTGCACACGTTGGAATGGCCTTGATAAGGCTAATGGAGTGATGGATGCTTTGGACGATGAAGAGTATTCGGGAAGCTTGGTTACACTCTTGCAATCAGGACTTGACTTTGTGCGTCGTAACTCTAAGAAAGCATGGTGCAAGACCGCTGATAATCGTCTTGAATATCCAGAGTACCCAGAACGTGCCGTAGAAGAAGGATTGGTAAATGCTCTTATCCATCGTAATTATCTTGAGTTGGGCAGTGAAGTACACATCGATATGTTTGATGATCGACTTGAAATATTCTCACCTGGTGGTCTCCTTGATGGAGGTTCTATCAAAGATATGGATGTAATGAATATGGCATCTCGCCGTCGCAATCCTGTGCTTGCCGACATATTCAGTCGCTTGAAGTATATGGAGCGTCGTGGTTCTGGTTTCAAAAAGATTGTCTCGGCATACAAAGGGCATGATGGCTACACCGAAGGGATGGAGCCTAAGTTTTCTACCCCTTGGAATAGTTTTGTCCTTACTCTGCCAAAATTTAATGTTGATGGAGTAGAAGGTGTTTATCCTCAAATCCGCAACCACCCTCAAAAAATGAAATAGAACTGAAAGAAAAAGAGGCTACGCAGAAAAAGAGGCTCAAAGAGGTGAAAATCGCCACAAGGAGGCATAAAATCCCCTTACCCCACAATG
>Ga0256407_10013517_pt1 | contig 10905 bp, 9 predicted proteins | sample RumenRJG_04DNA_FD_193489 | JGI IMG/M metagenome (GOLD analysis project Ga0256407, IMG submission 193489) | Bovine rumen microbial communities from Lethbridge, Alberta, Canada - RJG_04 | ecosystem: Host-associated > Mammals > Digestive system > Stomach > Rumen | place: Canada: Alberta | collected... | reverse complement strand
TTAAAAAATTAAAACAAAAAAAAAAAAAATAAATTCCAAAAAAAAAAATATTAAAAAAAACAATAAAATATCATTAAAAAACTTCATTAAAACTTAAAATTCAAAAAACACAACAACAACATCTTCTTCTTTTATGTTTCTTAATCTTAACTTCTTCATCCACACTTTCCTCAAGTTTAATCCCTCTATTATTTAACATAGAATCTTCTTTTCTTTCCTCAACCTCATTACTTTTATCTTTCTCATCAACAATAATATCACTAAAACTATTTTTCTCTTTTTTCTCATTATTCCCTTTCCCAAAATTAGGATTTGCATCCTTAACCCAACTTTCTTTTAAACTATATCCATCAAACATTTCTTCGATTTCTTCATTATTATCTTCAATTTCCTCAATAATAAAATCATCTTTATTCATTTTATCAAAATGTTTTTCTCCATTACCTAAAATTTTATCTGGTGTAAAATCATATGGACTTTTAATATGATTTTCTTCATTTTTATCAAAACCTGCTTTTATAAAATGTTCTTTTAAATGAGGATAAAATGAATTATAAGCAGCAAAAAAAATATTAAATGAACTTTCAACTGCAGGATCAGTTGGACAGAAAGTAAAAACTTTTATATTTTCACAATCACGAAAACGTAATTGACGAGTTATTGTTGATAAAGAACAATTTTTTGATGTTCTCATAAAAATTGATCCACTACATGGTCCTGTTATTATTTTACAATTTATACAATCATCAATAAACATTCCTGATGTATAATCTAGGATGTATATTGTACAATTTGTGTTTCTACGTATTTTAAAATCACATCCTTCTATCTCACCGTTATGCTTGTATATTGTTTCGTTTTCACGCTTTTCTATTATGTATTTTGTACGGTCACGACGAGGTTGAGTTTGTGGTTGGATTCCTTTTTGTATTGTATCACTTGTTATCATTTTTTTTATTTTTTATTTTTTGAAAAATAAATTTTTTAAGATAATTGATTTTTTTTAATTTAATAAATAAATAAATTAATAACTCATTCTTTTAATATTATAAATAAAAATTTTTTTTATTATTTAAAACATTCATCAATTTCATCTTGTAATTGTCCTTCCCTAACTTCAATAATGGGAAGATGTCTATTTCTTTTTTCCTCATTTTGGTATTTCCTAGCAAAAGCAACACCAAATCTTTTGCCAGAAAAATTACTATCTTTCCCAACCCAAATAAATAAAACATCTCCTCTATCAATAAGAAAGCATCCATTACTTTTCAAATTATCTTTATTAAATTCAACATCCTTAATTTCCAACTTTTCATCAACATCAAATAACTCTTTCATTTTTTTAACACATCCCTTCTCCATATCTTTTGGTAACCCTAAACTCATTTTAAATCTAGGATTTCTACTTTTCAAATTAATTTTCTTATTTCTTTTCTTAATTCTCTCATCTAAAAATAATTTATCAATCTCATCTTGTTTTTCTCCTTCTTCAACTTCTTCAATAATAGGTTTCCCATTTCTATCACTTTTAATTTTCTGACAAACACTACTTCCATGAAATTTCTCAAAATTATTAGATTTACTTCCTCTCCAATTAATAATCCTTAATCCCATATCAAAAATAAAAACATCTTCATCATTAATAGAATCTTTCTCAAATGGAATTTCAGTAGTTTGAATACATTTCCCAATACCACAAACATGAAGTAATTTAGGATTATATTTTTCAATGGGAACTTTTTTAAATCCAGTTTCAATTCCTCCTAATAAAATATTTAAATTTTTAAAATAAGAAAGAAAAATTAAAGATTCAAAACCTTGTTCTTCATAAATTAAAGTAATTTCTCTATTAAAATAATCATCTAATTCTACAATTTTATATGCTGCTGTACCACTTTCATCACATGAAGAATCTTGACCTACCCATTCATGTGCTGTGTATATTAGAGAATCATCTTTTTTTTTTATTGAGAGGATTATATATGTGTCACCTTGGTAGAATGTACCATATGATTCTTCCGGCCAAGGTATTAAAGAAAATTTTTCTATTCTCCAAATGTAGATTCCTGGCTCTTTTTTTATTTTTTTCCATTCTGGTTCAGACTCTGCACGCTGCATTCTAAGGGCTTTTTCGTATATGCTACCTAGGTTGGCAAGGTTGGAGTCTTCGAAGGATATTGGGTTTTCCATGATTTTTATTTTTTTATTGTTTTTTTATTAGTTTTATTTTTTTATTTTTTTAAAGAATTTAATATGGATTTTTTAGTTGAAAATTATTATTGTTTGAAAATTCATTCTGCTTGGATTAATAAATTGATTTTGGTGGAAAATGAGGATATTGTTTCTTGTAGTGATGACCTTAAAATTTTTGTATTTGATAGTATTTTCTTTAAAAAAAATTACAAATAAATGAATTTGAAAATATAATAATATATATTCAAAATATATTAAATAATTGTATAATAGCAACATCTCAAAAGATAATGAAAATAATAAAATTAACAAATTTAAATACAAAATATGAAATAATTCAAAATATATTATTAGAATCTTTAATATTTAAAGCAATTCCTTATAAAAATGAATATTTAGTTTCTTGCTCAAATAATTCATATTTATATTTTTATAAGAAAAAAAATTCACAATTTAACTTAATAAAAGATATAAACACTGAAACAGGGCCAATAACATCAATTTTAGAATTATCAAATAATGAAATAGTATAATCATCATATTCTTCAATGATATTAATTTTTTGGGATGTAAATACATTAAATGAAAAAGCAAGAATTGGAAGAATAAAATGTAAATATATTTCACTTCATGATTCTATTATTCAATTAAATAATAAATTTTTAGCAGTTGGTTTAAATGAAAATAATATTTTATTAATTAATTATTTATCACATAAAATTGAAAAAAAATTAATAAATAATACTAAAACCTATACTACATAAAATAATTTAAAAAATGATTTGTTTTTTTTAACATGTTGTTATGAACCAAATTATAATCATAAATATTATATATATACAGATATTGAATTATATAAAATTGAAGAAAATAATAATTTTTAAAGTTAATTTGTATTAAAAAAAAACATAATGAACCAATATCCTCTTATATTGAATTAAATAATGGAAATATTTTAAGTAGTTCATATGATCAAACTATTAAAGAATGGAAAATTATGAATAAAAATATATTTTAATAATTAATTTTAATTTTTTATAAATGGAAAGAATTAAAAAATTATTAAAATTTTTTGATTTCTTTGGAGTTGATATAACTTTTCATTATCAAGGAAGAGAAAGATATAATTCTCCTTTTGGTGGAATACTTTTTATTATTTTTATATTAATAAGTTTAACATATTTTTTATTGATTTTAAAAAGTTTTATAAATAAAGATTATTATTCATTTTTTATTTTTGATCAGCAATTAAATTCAATTGAAAATATTTCATTAAAAAATTATTCATATGATTTTTCATTTTCTTTGAATTGTGATAATTATGATATTGATTTAATGATGTTTTTTGAAGTTAAATTAAATCAAATTATTAAATTAAAAAACAATTTAAGATTAAATGAGATTGATTATCAAAAATGTAGTAATTCAAAAATTTTATATAATAATGAAAACCTTTTTTGTCTGGTTAATACTTCAAATATTTTTCTGAATAAAAATCAAAATGAATCAAAACATTTTGAAATTAATCTTATATCGAAAGAAAATAAAAATAATACATTTAACTCAATAAAAAATATTCTTCAAAATTATAATTGTCATTTAAATATCCATTTACAAGATATTATATTTAATCCTAAAAATCATAATTATAATATTAAAAAATTTTATATTTCAAAATATATTTCTTTATTATATAATAGTCAATCTATATTAAATGTAGATTTAAAAACATTATCATTTAAAAATATAGATAATTATTTATTTGATCTATCATCAATTAAATATTATTTAGGAATCAATTCATTAAATATAAATTATTATGATAAAGGATATGATAGATTTGAAAATCAAAAAAAAGATTTTAATTCATTTAGTAAAATTATAATTAAATCTGATAATTTTCATACAAATATAATTAAAAAAAATGAACAATTATCTATATTTATTTCAAAAATATATTGTTTTCCTAGTTTTATTTTTTTATTTATTTCATTATTTCAAAAAAGATTTAATAGAAGATTATCATCTCAATCAGTAATAAAAAGAATATTTAAAATAAAAAGAGAAGATTATAATTATATAAAATTAGAACATATGAAACAAACAAAAAAAAGTAAATCATCACAACATATAAGTAACCAATCAAAACCTAAAAATTCAGTTCAAGGTGATATTAGAAATAGTAATTATGAACATTTAATGGGATCAAATAAAGTGATAAATCAAGTTCAAATGATATCTTTTTATGATAATAGTGAAAATAAACCAGCATTAACAATAAATTCAAAAATGAGAAGATCATTAAATTTAAATAAAACAAATAATATTTCTATTTATAATAATAATATGACTATTAATAATAATAATTCAAAGATATCTGATACAAATATTTCAATTAAAAATAAATTAAACAATACTTTATTTAATAGATATATTTTATTATCGAATGATAAAAAATTAAAAAATCAATTTGTTGAAAAAGAAAAAAAATATAAATAGTTTTCATATAGTTGTTTCGATAATTTTATGTTTCATTATTTTCCATGTTGTTTATCGAATAATAAAAAATTAGTAAGTAAATTATTTAGAAAAGCAAAAATACATTTATTTCTAGAATTAGATATAATTACTTTTTTAAGAAGAAATCAGCAATTAGATATTTTAATGTATGTTATTTTAAATAAAGAATGTAATCAAATTATAAAATATATTTCACAACCAAATTTATCTAAACCTGAACATTTAAATCATTTTTATAAAAGTATTACTAATCATTTTAATTTGAAATATAATGGTATTACAGTTGATGATTTTTATAAACATTATCAAAATTTAAACTATAAATCTAAATTAACCTCAATAGAAGAAAAAATTTTAGAATTGGCTCAAACTTATATACATACTTTGATAAATGCATAATAAATATTATTTTTTTGAAATAAATAATTTTATTTTCTTTTATGAATTTTAATTAATTATATAAAATATCATAAAAAAAGTTAATTATTTTATTATGATTTTTAGTATTTCATTTATGTTTTTGATAAAAAATATTTAAAAAGATTAATATCAATTTAAACTTTTTTTGAATTTAAATATTATTATTTTAGAAAATGAATGAAAAAACTATTCTAAAAAAATTTTCAGAAATTAGCCCTGACAAAATACGTCAATTTATTTCAAAAAAATTAAAAAAAAGAAATATGATTGAATTAAAAATAGAAGAAAAATCAATAGAAATAGATTCTGTAAGAAAAGTTTTTATTTTAGAGAATTTAGATATAGGAATATTTAAATATAATTCATTTATAATATATGATAAAAAAAATATAAATAAAATTAAATTAAAATTCGAAGATAATAATATCACCAATTGGATTTATATTAATAATAATATAATACTTACTTTTTCAAATATAAATGGAAAATCTTTTTTATATAAATTGTGTGATAATAACACATCATGTGAAATTTATGAACAATTTTTTAGAGAAAATAAATCTTTATGGAGTTTATTTTTAACTTATTTACCAAAAAATGAAAGCTGTTTAATAATAAATAAAACAAAGATGAAATTTTGGCAAAAAATAAAAAATATAGTATCATTTCAATCAAGTTTAATAGTAGAAAAACCTAATAACAAAAGTTTTAATTTTTTAGAATTAGATATTGGAGAAAAAGTTACTTCAATATATGAATATAATAAAAATACTATTATAATAACCAAACCTTATTCATTTGCTTTTTTTAGTTTAATAGATAATAATTGGTCAAATAAAAAAGAATTTAGTGATTATGGTTATTTTGATTTTTTTAATCTTAGTAAAAAATTATTAGGTATTGTTAGAAATAGTAATATTTATATTTTAAATATGGAAACACAAAAATTTATTAAAAAATGTGAAATTGAACAAAAAATATTAGCAATTACAGTTTGTAGTCATAATCAATTATTATTATCTGCTTTAAATACTTTTAATTCAAGTTCTTCTTTAATACAATTTAAATTTGGTGAACACAGTTTTGAAGAAATTTCAAGAAAAAAATTTGCTCATCAAGATTATATTAAACAAATTATTCAATATAATAATAATTATATTATAACAGTAGGGGATGTAATTAAATTTTGGAAATAATTTTTTATATTATTAATTTTTTATTTAATATTTAACTTCAATATTTATGAAAAAAATATATATATTTAAAATCTAAAATATTAAAAATAAAAAATGAAATGTAGAGAAATTTTTGATAAAATAAATGAAGAAAATAAAGCTCATCAAGAGAAATTATCTCAAAAAATAAAAGAAAGTAACAATAATTTAAAGGATATTCTTAAAAAAATAAAAGTACAAATGGAAAAAATTTCAACTTTTTCAGATATAGATGATTATGATGATGGAAGATCTTTTACTGAAACAACATATTCGGATATTAATGCTAATCATAAATATGATTTTCAAACAATTCATGAAAATGAATTAAATATTTTATCAAATGAAAAAAAATATACTTTGGAGAACGAAAAAATTTGTGAAGAAGATAATAATAGTAATGAAAATGAGGAAGTTACTAAAGAAGAAAATAGTAATTTTGAAAAAGATGAAGAAACTATTTATCATGAAAATAAGAATATAAAAAAGATTATTTTGAATGTACTTAATGCTGATATAAAACAATATTTAAATTCAAAATTAAGATCAAGGAATATTAAACAAGAACAAGAAAATAAAAATGAAAATCAAAAATCAAAAAATTATGATAATGTTATAAATAATATTGAAAATAAAGAAATTAAAAATCAATATTGTGAAAATAATTTAAAAAGAATAAAAATAAATGTTAATGAAATTAAAGATAATAATAAAAATAATCAAATTGATAAAAGGAATATTAAAATAATCAATATTGAAAAAAAAAGAAATGATAATAAAAAATTAATGAACAAAAACAATAATAATGAAATTAAAAATATTGATATATATAATAATAATAATGAACCAATCTTAAAGAATAAACCTATTGAATATATTAAAAATAATAATTATGAAAACATTAAAAATTATGATACAGAAATTAATGATACGAAAAATATGAGACCAATAATAAATAATTCTTCTTTTGATAAAAATAAAAAAAAAAATTTTGAAATTAAAAATATTGATATAGTAGATTCTAATACAATAAACAAACCAATATTATATGAAATTAAAAATTTTGATATACAAGTCAATAAAACTTATGAACCATTAATAAAAAATTCCCTTATAGAAAATAATTTTGAAATTAAAAATATCAATATTGAATTTAAAAATAAAAATAATATCAATGAAAATGATAATGAAAATGAATTAAGTAAACTTTCAATTAAAAATCTTGATACTGAAGTTAATAAAATAAAAAATAATGGTTTAGAAAATATCAATAAACTGCAAAATAATAATTTCACAAAAAACAAATTTGATATACCACTTAATTTAAATCCGGAAGAAAAAGATAATAAAAGAAATTATCAACTAGAAATTGAACATAACATTCCCATAAGTTTAAAACCAAAACAAAATATAATAACAAATGAAGTAAATTATTTTATTCATTCACAAAATGATGATAATATAACTAATTCTTCATCAATAAATAAAAAATATGATAATGAAAAAAATATATTAAAAATTTCTTCAAATGAAGAATTCAATTTTTCACCAAAAAATGTTAAAAATAAAATTTTAAAAGAAGAATGTATAAATTTTCAACCTTTTATTAATAAAAATAAAGCAATTAATTATGAGATTGATTCATTCTCTATTTGCTCACCTATTAAAAAGAAAGTTAAAAATATTATAAATTTTAATGATGGATTTTTTATTAAAGGACATGGAAGAAGAATTGAAAATGTTGTAAATTTATTATATTTTCCTCAAAAAAATAATCAAAATAAAAATATATTTACTATTCAAAAAAATGAAATTATAATTGAAAAAAAAGAAAAGGAAGATAAAAAAAAATATAATGAAAAAAATAATTTTAGTGTTATTTCAAATAATTTGAATTTAATTTATAATAAAACTAATAACAAAAATATGGATGTAATAATTTTAAATAATGAGAAAGAAACCAACAATACTGAAATAAAAAATAATTATTCTATTTATTCAAATACAATAAATTTCATTAGTAATAATAAAGATATTAATCATGATAAAGAAACTAAAAATAATGAAATAAAAAATAATTATTCTATTAATTCAAATGCAATCAATTTCATTAATAATAATAAAGATATTAATCATGAGAAAGAAACTAAAAATAATAATCATGAAAATAATAGTATAAATACTAAGAACACTTTAATAAATAATGATGATAAATTAGTGTTACAAAATAATAATAATAATAAAGATAATAAAAAAATAAATACATTTTCAATTGAAAATAAAAGCAAAAACAATATTATTCCTGAAAATAATATAAATGTTTATTCACTAAATTTATTAAAGGATTACAATATATCAAAAAAACAAATAATTACTGTTAAAAAATCAAAACAAAAAAAATCTTTACATAAAGACAATAATTATATTAAAGAAAAATCTCTAAAATCTAATTCAATAAGGAATAATTCTTACAAAGATAAAAAAATGTTATCAAATAAAAATAAATCATTAATTTCCAATAATATTCAAGAAAAAAGTAATAATAATATCCAAAAAAAAATAAAAGATATTTTCCAAAATGAAGATGAAATACATTATGAAGTGAAAAATTTATTAAAAAGAAGTAGACAAAATACAGAATCATCAACAAGAAGAAATTTCTTAATTCCATCATCCAGTTCACAAATTAATACAAATTCAAGAACATTTTTTAATACTCAAGTAAATTGTATTTCATTATCCACAAAACAAAATGACTCTTTAAATGAAAGTATAAATGAAAATGAAGAAAATGAAAAATCTAATATTAATGAAAATAATATTAGTATTGAAAATATTGATGATATATATGATTATAAAAATGATGATAATTATTATGATAATTACAATGATGATAATATTGATAATTATAATTATATTAATAATTTTAATGATAATTATAATCAAATAATAAATAATATTCATACTTATAAATTTGACAGTGAAAATGAAAAAAAAAATAATGTTAATGAGAGAAAAATTAATTATGAACCTCCTCAAAAAATAATTAAAATAAAAAAAAAAAAAAAATCCCATTCAATAAATCCAAATAAAATGAGAAATACAAGAGAAGAATATTTCAATTTAAAAAATCAAATTGAATTATTAAAAAAAGAAAGAGATTTTATATTAAATCATAAAAATGAATCTCAAAAAAAATTATTTTCGGATAAAAGAATAAAACCAAAATTAAAAAAAAAAAATAAAATAAATTTATCAAAATCATTTGATAATACATTGGAAGCTCAAAAAAGAGCTGATCAATATTTTGAATATAAATTATTACAAGATGAACTTTTTAAAAGATTAGAATTAGATAAAAAAAAAGATGATGATGATAATTTAAGTCAAAATAGTTTATTAAAATCACATGATAGTTTCGGTGAATATGTTGATAAAATTATTAAAAGAAGTTTTAAATTATATACAAATAGACAATGTACATTTTGTTCAAAATTATTATCTCAAGGAAAATCTACTTCTTTATGTCCTAAAAAACATCATAATTTTAAAAAAAAAAATTAAATTCTTATTAATCATAATTATTTATTTTTTTTGAATAATTTAAAAAATATATTTATTTTATTTTAATTATTTTTTTTCTTAAGTAAATAATAAATGGGGAAAAAATATATCAAGAAAAAAACAAAAAAAATTACAAATAAAGAACAAAATCCTTTTAAGAATTTAAATAAATATTGGAGTAAACAAAAAGAAAAAATTAAAAAAGAAATAAAAAAAGATGAAAAAAACCTTAAAAAAACAATTAAAAGTATTATTGGAATAATAAATGATATAAATAAATTAGAAAAATATACTTTTTAATAAATTATTCTTATTTTAAATAAAATAAATATTCAATTAAATTAAGAAAATACAATTTTTAATTATATTTTAAAATTATTTTAAATTATTTCATAAAATAAAAAAAAAACTAAATTAAAATTTATTCAATTTATTATATGATTACCTTTATTGATTTTCAATATCAATGAACTTCATTTTTTAATTTTAATTCTTTTTTAAAAATTAAACTAATATTATTTTTTCAATTTTATATATTAAAACAAATTATCAAAAATATCAACACAATATAATGATAAGTTTAATATATATTAAATCAAAATATGAAATCAATATATTAAATAAAATGTATATCAATATTTAATAAATATATTGTAACTTTAAAAAAAGTAAATTATATCTGAAATAATAAAGTAATGATAATTTTAAATTAAAAATTAATGATATTATATCTAGTTTATGATTTTAAGATATTTATATGATAAAGAAGATAGATAAATAAATAGTTTATGTTTATTATAGTCAAAATTTAGGAATTTTTATAAATATTTTAAATAATTATAAATAATAATAAATTTTGTATAATATTTTGTTTGATAAATTGATACAAATAAAATTAGAAGAACACCTATTTTATAATAATAAATATATAAAATTGGAAATTGGGGATTGGGGAGGGGGATTGGGGATTGGGGATTGGGGATTGGGGATTGGG
>Ga0256407_10013516_pt1 | contig 10907 bp, 6 predicted proteins | sample RumenRJG_04DNA_FD_193489 | JGI IMG/M metagenome (GOLD analysis project Ga0256407, IMG submission 193489) | Bovine rumen microbial communities from Lethbridge, Alberta, Canada - RJG_04 | ecosystem: Host-associated > Mammals > Digestive system > Stomach > Rumen | place: Canada: Alberta | collected... | reverse complement strand
GTACGAAAGCCAGCACTGCCGCCGGGAAATCGTCCAGCCGCACGCCGATGACCGGGATGAAAGGAAGACCAAAATACACAAACAGAAGCTGCAGCATCAGGGGCGTGCCCCGCAGCACATATACGTAAGCCGCCACAATGTTACGCAGCACCGTAAAAGAAGATACCCGGCAGAAAGCCAACAGAATCCCTAAAGGAATCGCAAGAACAATGGTAATGAAGAACAACCGTAACGTATCTACCGTCCCCATCAACATCTGGGGAATAATCGAAATAATATAGTCCATATAACGCTCCGTCAAATAACACGCAAAGGCCGGTGGCGAAAACCATCGGCCTTGCTGTTATTTTTTTATGAAATACAATACCTGTATGCCCATCGTTTCATCAGGGCGTTTCAATAATCTTTCACAAATTTATGCCAGATTATTTTTTGTCTTCATACCGGGTGATATCGGTACCGAACCACTGCATGGAAATCTTTTTGCAGGTGCCGTCTTTTTTCATTTCATCCAGCACTTTGTCGATGCGGGCCGCAAATTCTTTGTCGTCCTTGCGGAAGCCAACGCCTACAACTTCTTTGCCCAGATCTTCTTTCAGCACTCTGTATTTGTCAGGGGCTTTTTTCATGTAATAACGAACCAGGATTTCATCTACAACCAGTGCGTCCAGACGGCCGGAGTCAATATCCAGGAACGCAGCGGCGAAGTCAGGATATTTTTTGTATTCTTTCAGGCCTTTGCGCAAGTCCGCATATTTGCCGTCCAGCAGGTAGCTGCCGGTAGAGTCGTCCTGCACGCCAACGGTCTTGCCTTTCAGATCCGCAATGGTCTGGATGTTGGATTTTACAGGAACCGCCACAACCTGGCAGTTGTTGATATAAGGCTTGGAGAACTGAATTACTTTTTCCCGTTCCGGATTGATGGTGAAGCAGTTCCAGATGGCGTCGATACGCTTGCCGTTCAGTTCTGCTTCCTTGGCGCTCCAGTCAATAGGCTTGAATGTAACTTCCATACCGGCGCGCTTGCAGGCTTCCCGGGCCAGGTCGATGTCAAAGCCCACGATTTCATTCTTTTCATTGCGGAAACCCATAGGAGCAAAGTTGTCGTCCAGGCCGATGACCATCTTTTTGGGACCGCTGTTGCCGCAGCCAACTACCAGCAGCATCATTAAAACTGAAAACAGTACAAGACAGATTTTTTTCACGGTGAAAAACCCCTTCCTCATTTAGATGAACTCATTATACTTTATCTTGCTAAATTTGTAAAGAGGTGAAACGGAAATTTAAATTCCTTTTCTACCCTTCTTTTTCACTCAGTTCCATCCAGCGTTCCGTCAACGCTTCCAGTTCTTTTTCGATGTCGCCTAACTGTTCTGACAATTTGGCAATTTTTTCAAAATCGTTTCCGGCCAGCTCAATTTCCCGGGCAATCATTTTGCTTTCCGCTTCTTTGCCGGCAATTTTTTCTTCCAGTTTCTCCAGTTCTATTTTTTCACTGAAGGTGAGCCCGCTGCTTTTTTCCGTTAGGCTGGCAGGCAAACCGGTTTCAGTTTCAGAAAATTCCTCTTGCCTTCCATCCTTTTTATGATTGCCGCTTTTCTTCGACGCGTTCTTTAATTTAGTTTCAGTTTCCGCTTCTTCCCGTTCTATTGTTTCCAACCGTTTTATATTTTCGTAATCGCTGTACCCTCCCGGATACTGGCGCAGCACGCCTCCCTGTTCCACTGCAAAGATCCGCTTCGCAAAACGGTCCAGAAAATACCGGTCGTGAGATACGGCAATCACAGCTCCGGCAAAGCTGTCCAGATATTCTTCCAGCACGGAAAGGGTGGGGATGTCCAGATCGTTGGTAGGTTCGTCCAGCAACAATACATTAGGCGCTTCCATCAGCACATGGAGAAGATACAGACGCCGCTGTTCCCCGCCGCTTAATTTGCGGATGGGCACCCACTGGAGCTCCGGGGGGAACAGGAACCGTTCCAGCATCATGGCGGCGCTGATATAGGTCCCGTCGGCAGCCATCACATAATTCCCCGCGTCTTTTATATATTCCAGCACCCGCTGGTTTTCATCCGGGAACTCACTGTGCTGGGAAAAATAACCGATCTTAACGGTCTGGCCTACCGTAACCTTTCCCGTATTGGGTTTGAACCGTCCGGCAATAATATCCATCAGGGAGGTTTTGCCCACGCCGTTGGACCCGATGATGCCCACCCTGTCGTCCCGCAGCAGGATGTAACTGAAATCATGGATGTATTCGATGCCTTCGTAGATACAGGAAACATGTTCCAGTTCCACCACGGTCTTTCCCAGACGAGTGGCAACAGAAGCAATTTCCAGTTCCTGATGATTTACTTTTTCTTTTGCAGCCGCTTCGATTTCCGCGAAACGCTCTACTCTGTCCTTCTTTTTGGTGCGGCGGGCTTCCGCGCCGCGGCTGATCCAGGCCAGTTCCCGCCGGTAAATGTTCTGCAGCTTCCGGGCCGCCGCGTTTTCCAGCTCCCGGCGCTCCGCCCGCTTTTGCAGGAAACCGCTGTAGTTGGCCGTATACAAATAAGCTGTGCCGTTATCCAGTTCCAGGGTACGGTTGATGACCCGGTCAAAGAAATACCGGTCATGGGTCACCATCAGCAGAGCCCCTTTCCGTTTCTGTAGCTGTTCTTCCAGCCAGGCCACGGTTTCGTTATCCATGTGATTGGTTGGTTCGTCCAAAATGAGAAGGTCCGAGGGACGGACCAGCACACCTGCCAGGGCCACCCGTTTCCGCTGGCCCCCGGACAAGGTCTTCATCTTCTGATTAAAATCCGTAATCCCCAACCGGTTCAGCACTGCCTTTGCTTCGCTTTCCAGCTGCCAGGCAAAATTTTGGTCCATCTGCTGCTGGATAGCCATCAGCTTCTGCTGGATATTTTTATTTTCCGGATGAAGGGCCGTCTCTTCCAATACTTTTTCGTAATTTCGCAGCAGCGTCATCATAGGGGAATTCCCTTTGAAAATCTGTTCAATGACAGAAGCCTCCGGTTCGTAGGAAGGATTCTGCTCCAGATATTCGATGACACAGGCGCCATTAGGCGCTACCTTTCCCGATTCCCCCGTTTCCGGATCCCGGCCCCCGTCCATTTCCGCAATGTGCCAGAGCAGGGTGGACTTTCCCGTTCCGTTGATGCCGATGAGTCCGATCTTGTCGCCGGTTTCAATATTAAAATTAACATTTTTAAAAAGGATGCGTTCCCCGTAACTGTGGGAAAGGTTTTCAATTGTTAAAAGCAACATAGATAGTTTTCCTTATCACATTTTCTTCAAAAAATTAGCCTGCTGTATTATAAGCAGGCTAATAAACCAACATTTTCATTTCTTAAGGAAACAATGATTAAATGAGTTTGTCGAATTAATCAGTGGTTACTTAAGATTCTATTTTTTTCCGTAGCAATACCAGAAGATAAAGCTGACTGCAAGCCCGCCGATAATATTCCCAACGGTCACAGGCAACAGGTTCCCGGTGATAAAGCTGCCCCAGTTCAGAACGGAAAGGTTCACTCCTGCCTTTGCCGCCAGGGCCTGGTAGGCCGGGTTGGACGCGGCAAAAATTCCCGCAGGCACGTAGTATATATTGGCGATGCTGTGTTCAAAACCACAGGTAACAAAAAAGGCAACCGGCATATAGGCGCCGATGAAACGGCCGATGGCATCCTTCGCCCCCAGGCTGATGAGCACGCCTACGGTCACCAGAACGTTACAGAAAAAGCCAAGGCCTACGGCAGTCATAAACGGCAGGGAACTTTTGGCCGCCGCCACTTTCATGGCCGACACAGCGAAGCCGCCGCCGGATAAATTCAGACAGCCAAGGAACGCCATTCCCGCCGCCACTAAAACGGCACCGCAAAAGTTACCGATGTACACCCAGAACCAGTTGCGAAGCATGGAACCGAAACCGGTCTTTCCTTCGAACACGGAAATGTTGATCAGCACGTTTCCCGTAAACAGTTCCGCGCCAGTTAAGATGACCATAGCCAGGCCAAAGGGGAACAGCAGGCCGCTGACCATTTTGGACAGGCCTGCGTTGGTAATGGCATGGGAAGCCGTACTGGCCGTTGCGCCCCCCATGGCGATGAGGAAGCCGGCCAACATTCCCAGCAACAGCATTTTACCGACCGGCAGCGACGCTTTCTTCACGCCGGCATTGGCATAGTTTTCCGTAAACTCAGCAGGAGTAAATAAATTCATAAAATGGTTCCTCTTCGATTTTTTCAAAATGCCGGAAAACACAGTGTTTCCTTAAGGAAACACTGTGTTAACATAAACTCATTTAATCGGTATCCAGTTACATTTTATCAAATGCAGTGGTCAGCATTTTCATAACTTTCTTGCGATCGATCTTCTGCACGATGTGGGCTTTCTGTGTGCCCGGAGGCGGCGTGCCGGGGAAGGCTACCGTCTGCCCGTAGGAAATGGAATAGGTATCATTTACATCGATGGGCATGAACACTTCGTGGGTGATGATGGAAGGATCCAGCACATAGCCGGCAGCCAGCACGTCCCAGATAAAGTTCTTATGGTCTTTATTCTTACGGAACAGGTCCGTCATGTAATGACGTTCCCACATATCTTTGAATACGGGGTTCTTGATGCGTTTTTCCAGATTTTTGAAATCTTTATAAGTGATGGGTTCGTTCTCGCACACATCCAGCGGGAAGAAGGTCTGCTTCGGCCAGTCGGCCCGGTACACCTTTTTCGCTGCTTCCGGGTCCAGCCAAACATTAAATTCCGCTGTAGGCGTGGTGTTGCCTGCATGGAGGAAGGCGCCGGCCATGTACACGATTTCCTTGGACAGGGACGCGATGGACGGATCCTTTTCCAGTGCTTTGGCCAGGTTACCGCCGGTGCCGATGGCAACTATCGTAATTTTATGAGGATTTTCTTTAATGGTACGGATGATGTAATCGCTGGCGTCGCCGTCTTTGGGACCGATGGTGGGTTCGCTCTTATACCGGGTGCGGTAGGATTCTTCCCAGGAAGCCGGTTCCGGATAGCTGCAGGAACCCATGTAGGTTTCATGGCCGTAACCGAAATTTTTCCGTTCTTCCATAATATTTTCCATACGTCCCGGACGGGTGGGCCGGTTCACCCCAACATAAACCGGAATATCCGTGCGGCCCAGACCTTCCAAATGACGGATGGCACTGGCGGTTCCGTCTTCCGCCCAGCTGTTGCCGATGACAATGGTAACACCTTTCAAGTCCACCTTGGGGGAAGTAGCCAGCATGACCATGGCCACGCCGTCGTCAAACAGGTCCACCATGTCCGCGTCCAAAATTACCGGAATTTTTTCCGGGGCTTTGCTTACAGGCGGCTTCGCCTCCGCCGCAAACACCGTCGCCGTTGAACCGATCAGCGCAATGGCGCAGGTAGTCTGTACAAACCGTTTCCAATTTTTCATCAGGTTGCCTCCCTTCGGATACTGAAACGTACCTAAATATTTTAAAATTGTGTTTCTTTCGCAAAATACTTTGGCAAGGAAACGCAATTCAATTTGTCTGCACGTTTACCAGTGCTTTTTTTAATCAGCATTTCCTTAAAAATATTATACACGAAATCCTTAAATGACGCATTAGTTTTTATGAACCAAAAAATTTCATGAATTTAGGTCTCCACTTTTATCATTTTTTCAATCTGAACAGTAGGATCTGTGCTAATTAATACGAGGACATCTAATATTTATTCTTACCCTTTTTCTTGCTTTTTTTAATTATATCATAAGTCATGTTCCAAAGCATAACTACACACAGTGTGCTGCTGGAATAAATTATTAAATTCATCTATGAACTATTGAAGTGTCTCAACATCCGGTTCCCTGTTAGGCAGAATTTTTCATTTTTTTCGCTTTTCTTTTTGTAAAACTTGTGATACAATAAAACCCAAACAAATGTTTTCCGATAAACAGAATAATACGCATTTGGATAATTCCCAAAATGCTAAAAATCCTATTTATAACCAAAGAAAGGTTGGAAGTGCTAATGTCTAATGTTGAAAAACTGAATGAACTTGTTAATCGCTTCCAAGCAAATTTGTCTTATTACAAAGACGTTAGAAACAATTATAATGAACACTCTTGCCGCATCGAATACATTGACCCACTTTTGAAAATTCTCGGATGGGACGTTGCGAATGAAAAAGGAAGTGCCCCGCAATATCGGGAAGTGATTGCAGAAAACTATTCATCGCCAACCGATCGTCCAGATTATACAATGACATTAAAAGGCGTAGCGAAGTTCTTTATTGAAGCGAAAAAGCCTGCTGTCGATATAGCAAGAGTTACAGAACCGGCCTTTCAGGCGAGAAAATATGGGTGGAATGCTAATCATAGAATTACCGTTCTTACAAACTTTGAATATTTAGCGATATATGATACGTGCTTTGTCCCCAAAGAGGAAGATGGTTGTGCTGTAGCTCGTTATCGAATCTTCCATTTTACAGAATATGCAGACCGCTTCGAAGAAATTGTTTCCCTCATTTCGAGAGATGTTGTTTATTCTGGTGAATTTGACCGGTATTTGGACAGCAAATTCTCATCCACCAACAGGGACAAGCAACAAGTGGATACACTGTTCCTAAAACAGATTAACGAATGGCGAGTATTGCTTAGCAATGAGCTTTACAGAAAAGGTGGACGCTATCAGTCGCTCGAAGTTCTTAATGATGTAGTTCAGGAATTTATCAACCAAGTTGTATTCCTTCGAATCTGCGAAGATAAGAATCTTCCGCTGTATCACAAACTTCAGGATACAATATCTGATCCGGCGCAGTTGCAGGTGAAACTTGAAGAACTGTTACGCTCTGCGGATCATCGCTATAACTCCGGCATTTTTTCCGGTGATGATATTGTTTTCGATCTGTCAAGTTCGGTGATTTCCGCAATGATAGAAGGACTTTATTACCCGCAAAGTCCCTATTTGTTTAACATTATTGAGCCAAACCTTTTAGGAATGATTTATGAAATGTTCCTCACAGAGCAATTGGCAATTCTCCCTGATGGCACGATAGGACTTTGTAAGAAAAGGGAATGCCTTAACCGATCAATAGTTACAACCCCGACTGAAATCGTGAAATATATGGTTGAGAAAACACTAAGCAAAGTATGTGAGGGAAAAACTCCGGCAGAGATTTTGAATGTCCACATTGCCGATATTGCTTGTGGGTCTGGCATATTCCTTGAAGAAGCGTTCTCCTATTTACAAAACTATTGCATCCAAAAATATCTTGCCAATGGAGAAGCGAGACACTTGATTGAAACTGGAAACGGTTCGTATAAGTTACCGCTCGACGAGAAAAAGCGCATTCTTTGTTCTTGTATTTACGGCATTGATATTGATATTCATGCCGTTGAAGTAGCAAAATTCTCGCTCTTAATAAAGCTTATAGAAAACGAAAACGCTCCGTCTGTCGCAGATGAAACGCCTATACTGCCCGACCTCAGCCATAATATACTTTTTGGAAATTCGCTTGTTAGTTCTGAGGAGCTTCAAGGAATAAGATATTCAGCGGAAGAATTAATTGAGATGGCTCCATTTGAATGGAGTTCTATCAACTATGGTAATCCTTTTAGTGTAATTATCGGCAATCCCCCCTATGTTAACACAGAAGGAATGCATGCGCTATTGCCGAAACCCGAAGTAGAAATATACAAAAAGAAATACAAGACTTCTCATAAACAATTTGATAAATATTTTTTATTTATTGAACAGGCTGTGAGAAAGACTGCAAAGAATGGATATATTTGTTACATTGTTCCGAATAAATTCTTTAAAATCGGAGCCGGAGAGAAGCTTAGGGCGCTTATTTCAAAAGAAAAACTACTTGTAAGCATTGATGACTTTGGCGACGCCCAACTTTTTGAAGATAAGACAATTTATAGTTCAATACTTCTTCTTCAAAAAGCAAAACAGGATACGTTTATATATTCATACATTGATTCAGCAAACAGGCTTTGGTCTGGGGAAGAGACTAACAAAATTGAACTAAACAATTCTATTTTGAACAAGCTTCCTTGGAGACTGACAACAGATACGCACTTTCTGTCAATGCTTCAAAGATTAGATCAAATTTCTGTCCCGATTACAAAGTATGCCGACATTTTCAATGGTATCCAAACAAGCGCTGAACGGCCTACGCCAATATATTGGTTTTCTTCTGAGGACATTATTTCTGAGTATCAGGATACAGTAGAAATTCGTAGAGACGGTCACAATTACACTATCGAGAAAAACCTGCTACGACCATATTTTAAGCCAACACGCCAAGATGAGCGAGGTTTGAACTCTTATAGTATTTTGAAAACCGATAAGAGAATAATCTTCCCTTACAACAATGATGGGCAACTGATTCCAATAGATGAAATGAAGGCAACATATCCTGGAACATACGCGTATCTCAAAGCATACTATGACAGATTAGTTCCAAAGTGCGTATCTGCATCCGGTGTTCGCGATGTTCCCAACGCAACAGCGGATACATGGTATCAATACGGAAGAACCCAGGCACTAACTGCGTTCATTAATACACCGAAACTGATTGTCGGCGTGTTAAGCAAAGAGCCGATGTATGTTCTTGACCAAAACGACATATTGATTGCGTCTGGTGGCACCGCTGGTTACTGCGCCGTCAGCAAAAAGGTGGACTGTCCTTATGCATTGGAATACATACAGGCTTGGTTATCTAATCCGATCACCGAAAGAATACTGGAAATTGTCGGCAGCGATTTTGAAGGTGGATTTGTTGCACGCGGAACATCAGTACTTTCAACGCTTCCATTTGTTGAACTTGATTTTGAAAATACTGTTCAAAAAGGTATCTATGACCGTGTTGTTGAAGCAAGCAGAGAAATTTATGACATAAACTCTTCCCTGTCAAACCATCCTCCAAAGCGCGTTTCAATATTGCTTCAGTCCAGAAAAGAAACTCTTATTAATGAAATTAGAGAACTGATTGCAAAAGTTTATCGTTTGGATTTTTAAGTTAGGTTATCATTATGAGACTAAAGAAAGACAGTTCTGAGCAGAAGTTGAGAGGAGCTTATTACACACCATTGCAGCTTGCAAATGCTATGGCGAATCTCTGTGCATCTGAAAATATCCATACTGTTCTTGAGCCGAGCTGCGGTGACGGCGTATTTCTCGACAGCCTTAAACGGTTAAGGCTTATTAAGCAAATCGACTCCATAGACGCAGTTGAAATTGAGCCCGATGAAGCAAAAAAAGTTCAAAATAATTACAGCGACTACCAAAACGTTCATGTTTTCAACGAAGATTTTTTCGATTTCTATTCAGTTGCAGTCAATGACCAAAAGCAGTACGATCTGATTCTGGGAAATCCTCCATATATACGCTATCAGTATCTTACCGAAACACAAAGAGAGTTTCAAGCAAATATCCTTACCTCACATGGTATGAAATCAAACAAACTCATCAATGTTTGGGTAGCTTTTCTGGTAGCGTGTGTTCAGCTTCTGTCAGAAAACGGGAAAATAGCATTTGTTATTCCAGCGGAAATCCTGCAGGTGGCCTATGCGGAAGATTTACGTTTTTTCCTTTCTGAACATCTTTCAAAAATCACGTTGATCACTTTTGAACAGCTCGTGTTTCCAGATATTGAGCAGGAAGTCGTTGTTTTTATCGGAGAAAAAGGCGTAGAGGAAAAAGGCATACGAATTATAGAGATGACCGACCTTTCCGGCTTTGAAAAACTTGACCTTAAACAGAATGGATTCCAAAAGATGCAACATGTGAAAGAAAAATGGACTAAATATTTCACAACAGCAAAAGAAATGGAACTGATTCAGACAATTCGCGCAGATAAAAGGTTCGTAAAGTTTGCCGACTATGGCGTTATCAATGTAGGTATAACGACCGGAAACAATGGTTATTTTTCTATCTCTGATACAACTTGCGATAAATATGATTTGGAAAATGTAACGTTGCCACTAATCGGCAGAAGTTCTCATGCTTATGGAATCTTTTTCACAGACGAAGATTGGAAAAAGAACAAGGCGTCTGGGAAAAAAGCCCGGCTCGTATATTTTCCTGATAGCCCAATTGAAAATTACCCAGAAAAGCATAAGGCATATATAGCTTTTGGCGAATCTGCAGGCGAAAATGTAGGTTATAAATGTTCAATCAGAGATCGCTGGTATATTGTTCCTTCTGTATGGATTCCTGACGCATTCTTCCTTCGTCGAAACAATCTTTATCCCAAATTTGTCCTGAATCGTTGCAATGCAGTATCTACAGATACAATGCATCGGATGAAGTTCAACCCAGGTGTAAAGGCAGAAAATGTTTTACTTTCTTACTATAACAGCATAACATTTGCTTTTACTGAAATATGTGGCCGAAGTTATGGCGGTGGAGTCCTCGAAATATTACCCGGTGAAATGGGAAATATCATGCTTCCAAATCTTGACAATATTGACGATGAGACTTGCCGTTCTTTACTTAAACGGGTTGATGGTATTGTCCGTAAAGATGATGATATTGAAAAGGCGTTGGACATTGTTGATAAGGAAGTTTTGGTTGACTTCCTTGGCGTCAACGCTGAATGGTGTAATACATGTCGGTCTATTTGGAAGAAAATGCAACGTAGAAGATTAGGAAGAAGTTAAGATAAAAGCAATAACCCCACATAAAGATACTCGACGCATAAAAAGAGATAGCCCCACAGCAGCTATCTCTTTTTGCGTGTTAAAAAACTTTTTTTGTTTTTACGCCGCCGGGCAGCCTTTCCGTTCACGTTTCATTTCTTCCTGAAAAGCGACTGCCTTTCCCCGGATCAATTCGCCCCCGGGCACCAGCTTGCCATGCTGTTCCGCGTCTGGCAGAAACCATAAATCCCAACAGGCGTTTGCATCGCCGCTG
>Ga0256407_10013514_pt1 | contig 10907 bp, 11 predicted proteins | sample RumenRJG_04DNA_FD_193489 | JGI IMG/M metagenome (GOLD analysis project Ga0256407, IMG submission 193489) | Bovine rumen microbial communities from Lethbridge, Alberta, Canada - RJG_04 | ecosystem: Host-associated > Mammals > Digestive system > Stomach > Rumen | place: Canada: Alberta... | reverse complement strand
AAAAAAAAAAAAAAATTTAAAAAAAAAAAAAAAAAAATAAAAAAACCTTAAAAAAAAAAAAATGCATTCTCTCCGCATTCTCCAACAAGATAAATGTCATCTTTTTGGTTTAGTAGGTTACATAGTTCAAGGAATATTAGCAATAGCAGCATTAGTAACATTAATAATAAAACGTTGTCAAGAAAAACCAAAACGTCCATGGAAAATATGGTGGTTTGATGTATCAAAACAAGTAATAGCAGCATTAGTTCTTCATATAGTAAATTTAATATTATCATCATGGTTAACAAATGAAGAAGATATTTCTGATGAATGTGTTTGGTATTTTGTTACTTTATTTTTAGATTGTACACTTGGTGCTTTTTTATCTTATATTTTAATGTGGGTTGTTGATGGTATTGCAATTGTTGGTAATTGTAAATATATTAAAAGTGGTTTATATTTTAAAGAATATGTTAAAGATGGTAAAAGAAAATTTAGATTAATTAAAAAAATGTATTTTGCTCAATTAATTGTTTGGTTGGGTATTACTATTATTAATAAATTGTTGTTACTTGCTTTTGTTAAAATTGCTAAGAAGTTTTGGGAAAATTTTGGGAATTTTATACTTACTCCTTTTACTAATGGGAATGTTAAATTAGTTATGGTTATGATTATTTTTCCTGTTATTCTTAATGCTTTATATTTCTGGGTTTCTGATAATATTTTGAAGTTTGATTTAGATGAAGGTGATAAGGATTTGAAAAAGTTTTATATGGATAATAATCAAAATAAAACTGAAAGTGTTAATAATGATAATGATAATAATGAAATTTCTAATAATAATAATGATGATAATTTAGAAAGAGAAGTGAAAAATAATAATGAAAAGGAATTTTTGAAAAATGATATTAATAATAATATTAATAATATTGATGAAAAGGAAAATAATATTACAAATTCAAATGAAATTAATGAAAATAATAAAGATGATTTAATATAATATTTTTTTATTTTATAAAATATATTAAAAAAATAAAAAAAAATAGATTAAAAATTCCTTTTTAAATTTGTCCTAAAAAAATAATAAAAACATATACAAAATAAAAAAAAATTTTCAAAATAAAAAAAACAAATAAAATTAAAATATAAATAAATAAAATTAAATAAAACAAATATATATAAAAAAATGAGAGCTCCAAGAAGACAAATTTCAAATGGAAGAAGAAATTTTAGAGGAAGAAATAGAACAAGATATAATTTAAAAAGAAATAATAGATTTAGAAGATTTAATAATAGAAATAATAATAATTTTAATAATAGAAGAAGAAATAATAATTTTAATAATAATAATAATAAAAGGCGCTTTCAATTTAGAAGAAGATTAGGAAGAAGAGGAAAATTAACAACTGAAAAATTAGATAATGATTTAGATAATTATTTTAAACAAAATAAAGGAGAAAATTATAAAGATTATCTTGATAATGAATTAGAATCTTATAAAAAAGATGGTGAAAGAAATTTAGAAAAAGCAAAAAATGAAAATAATATTAATAATAATAATAATAATAATAATAATGTTGATACTAATGTTAATAAAGAAGTTGTTAAAGTTGAACCAAAAGTTGAAGAAGAAAAGAAAGAAGAAGTTGTTGAAGAATCTAAAAATGAAACTAAAGGTACAAAAGGTAAGAAAAAAAAGAAATAAATTATTAAATAAATTTTAAAAAAAAATATTAAACATATTTTTTGAATTTAAATATTTACTTTTCATTTAAAAAAAAATTTATTTATTTTTTCTTTTTTTAAAAAATAATATTAAAAAAACTTAACTAAGAATAAATCCCATTTCCTTTATTAACAACAACCAATAAATTTTCAACATACAATTTTTTAACTCTTCCAATACTTTCAAAGCAATTTAAATTAATAAAATCTTTAGCTTCATTACAATCATTTTCATTATAAAATTTAATAATCAAACTTCCATTTTCTTTAAGAATTTTTTCATCACAAATTAAATTATTTTTACTTAAATTAAATTCTTTTAAATAATTTAAAATAGAACTTAATTTAACATCTAAAGGTAATCCTCTAATATATAAACTTCTAGTAACATCAGAAGCAGAAATTTTTTCACTTATAATTTTCATCCATTTATTAAATGCTTCAGAAGAAGCAAATTCTTCATATTCATCAAGGGAACTTTCATTTAAATTTATCATATGATTATTTAATATTCTTTCATTTTCTCTATTTAATGCATCTAAACAATCATTTTCATTTTGAAATGCTATTACTGCTTCATTTATATTGTTTGTTGTTCCTTTTAAAAATTTATTAAATTTTATCCCATTTTCTGCTAATGTGTAATTTTTAAAAAATTCTTTTATGTTTTCTTCTTTTACATTTATTGGTAATTTTGATAATTTTAAAAATAATTTTCGAATTTTATTTTCATTTGTGTAAATGTTATTTTTTGAAAATTCTAAACTTTTTTGACATGAGATGAAATCATTTTCATTTGTTTCGAATAATTCAATAATGTATTTTTCATTAAAATAATAGAAATTATAACTTGTTATTATGTCTTTATATGAACCTTGATGATATACTTTTATTATTACATCTCCAGTTTTTCTTCCAAAAATATCATATGCTAAAACTATATCATTTTCTGGAATTGAATAATAATATAATAAATCTATTATATCTTGTTTTACTATATAATCTGGGAAATTTTTTAATCTTAAAAAATATGGATTCATTTTTTTTTAATTATTAATCAATGAGAATTTTTAGAATTTCAAAAATATTTTTTTTAAATTAATTTATTTTATCAATTAAATAATTATTTTATAATAAGAAAAGGAAAATTAGATTATATTTAAATAAAGTTATTTTTTTTAATTTTTAATGGCATCAATATTAGAAACCGAAACATCGAATTTAGGATATAATGGAATAAAAACAGAAATAAGTAGACATTCAAGAAATGTAAATAAAGGATTACAAACAAATAGTGATGATTCAAAAAAAGAAATAAAAAACAATACATTAAGTAGTTTAGCAAATATTAAAATAAAACAAATAAGATTACCAAAAATTTTAACTCAATCAACAGATGTTAATTACAATAAAAAAATAATAAGATTAAAAAAGAATTTTTTAAAAAAAGAAGAAGAAGAATCAAAAGATAAATTTTTAATAACTGGATTAGAAAACAAAGGAATTGATACAAATGAATTTAAAGAAAATGATAATAAGATAAAAAGGAAAGATAGTACTTTATTTGAAGTTGCTGAATTATTATTAAATGCAAATGAAATTAAAAAAAAAGATAAATCAAAAAGTAAAAAGAAATTAAATATTTCTTTAAAAGAAGAAAATGATTTTTTTAATAGAATGAGTATAAGAAAAAAACCAAAAAATATAGAAAAAATTGAAACTCAAAGAGAAAAAAGATTAACTCATTCTTTACAATATTTAAAAAAAATGTCAAATTGTTATTTAGATTATCAAAAGAAAAATCTTAGAAAAGATTTTAAAAATTCAACTAGAAAATTAGACAAAATTGGAAATCAAATACATAATATTTTTGATGTTATGAGAGAAGAAACTGATACACAATTTCAAGAATTACTTAAAAAAGATGGTATTGAATTTTATTAAATTATTTTATAAATAAATTTAGAAAAAGAAAAGGAATTATTTATATTTTGATTTTAATTTAAATTTAAATATTATTTCCAAAATATCATAATTATCATTAAATATAATAGTCAATAAATATAATATAAATTTAAATATCTGTTTCAGTTTTTGATTTTATTTGATTTGAATTATTATTCAATATTTCATTACTTCTATTATTATTCCTTAAAATATCAGTATGAAAAATAATATTATTGTTATCTTTCGAAATATTTAATTGATCAACATCTTCATAAATAGAACTATAAATTTTTGAATTTAAAGAATTATTATTATTCCTAATTTCAATTCTTTTAACATTATCAATATTATTTTCATTATTATTATTCAAAGGCATTTTAATATCATATTCACTTTCACATAATTTTGATTGTATTTTCATATAAATAGAATTACTTAAATTAACACTTTTAGCATCAACTAAAGGAGGTTGATATAATTCAAATTTACTTATTCTTTTAATAAAATTACTCCAACTCTCATTTGGATCAGGAACTTTTCCTATAAATTGACTTCTTCTTTTTTTAGGTAAAGCAAAAGATGGAATTTCATTAATTGGAGTTTTTTGAATTAAGTTTCTATAAAAATTTTCTATATTAAATAATGGATATTGTAATCTTATATTTAATTCTTTATATTCTTCTAAACTTTTTAATGGTTGTAAAATTGTATTTTCTATTAAATAAATACTTATTTCATAATTTCCTCTTATTATTGACATATCTAAACAATTTAAATTATCATTATTTTCTTGTTTTATATTTATATTTTCTTGTTCTAATAATATTTTTACTATGTTAATATAATTAAATTTGCAAGCTAATATTAATGGAGTATTATTATTTTGTATTTCGGGAATATTTATATCATTTTTTAATTCTATTAATAATTTTAAACAATTTGGACTATTATATAATGAACAAAGTTGAATTAAAGTTCTATTTTTTTGGGTTAATCTTTGATCTGTTTTTATGTTGTTTTTTAAGATTATTTGTTTAAGTTGAAATGAATTATCTTGTCTTAATGTTGATAATATATCTTCTTCAATGTTTTTTAATAAATTTCCCATTGGAAGATTTATTTTTATTTAATTAGATTTTTTTTTCATTTATACTATTTTTTTCATTATTTTTTAATTATTTTTTTTCTAAAAATTTAAATTTTAAATAATTAAAAATGTCAAATATTGAAAATCAAAAAAATGAAAATTTATCTAATAAAAAAAATACGAATAAAGAGAAAAATACATATTATTTAAATGATTCTTTAGAAGAAGGAAATGATGATGATAATAATTTAGAATATACAAAAAGTAATTTGAGATCAGATTCAAAGTCATATAGAGTAAGTGATATACCATTAATGGAAAATTATGATAATATTAATATAAAAAATGAGCCTTTAAATAATATAAATAAAAATGAAATTGATGAAATGTATAAAAAATTAATTTTAAATAAAAGAATGAATATGAGTAATAAAAATAATACTCATTTTAATTCTCAAAGTAATAATAATATAATAAATTCAGAATTATTTACATTTAATAATAATAATAATGAAAATATAAAAATACCTCAAAGAAGTAATACTTTAATAAACAATGAATTTAATTTTGATAAAACAATAGAAAAAACATATATTAAAAATAATAATAATACAAATAATCATATTTTTAATAATACAACATTTAGTACTCAACCTAATACAGGAAATCAAAGTGGTAAAAATAATAATAATAAACAATTAAATATTAATAATAAAATAAGTGAATTTATAATAAACGATTCATTATCTCAAAAAAATGAATATAGAGGATTAATTGATATAAATGATAATACAGAAGAAAATAGAGAATATTTAACAAATTGGTTAAAAAATATTGATTTAATTGAATATTATAATAATTTTATTAAAAATGATATTTATGATATACATAAATTATGTCAATTTATGAAATCATATGAAACAAAATTAAAATATGATGATATTGAAAATTTATTAGGAATAAGAAAACCTGGTCATATTTATAGAATATTAATTAAATTAGAAATTGATTCTGGATTAATTGATAGTAAAATAGTAAAATTTATGATAAAACAATCAACAAAAGATTATGAAAAAAATATTCAAATTTCAATTAGTAATGGATATGAATGTGGTTGTTTTAAAAAAAATAATAAAATTCCTTTTCAAAAAAATGAATTAAGAACTTTTCTAATGAGAAAAAATTTAATGAGATTTTATCAGAATTTTTATCATAATGGTTTTGAATTAATAGAATATATTTTAGTTCAAATGTATAGTTCATTTCCAATTAATGATGAAATTTTAGAAAATTGTTTACATATTTATAATGAAAATGATAGAAAAAAAGTTTTAAGAAGTATTGTTAATGAAATGAAAAAAATTAATATTTTTGTTAATACTAAAGAATATGTTAGTACTCCAGATAATATTAAAATTAAATATGAAAATATTCAATTAGAAGATTTAGATGAATATAATAATGATGATTCAGATAAAGAAAATTTAGATATTGAAAATTGTACTTGTAATATTTTTTAATTTTAATTTATTATTTTTTTTAGTTATTAATTATATTATTATTTATTATATAATTAAATGAATTTTAAAAATAAAATTTAAATAATTATTTTATTTAATTTTTAGACGTTATATTTAAAAACAAATTAAATGGATAATAAAAATTCAAATATAAGAAAAATATTTGAATATGAATTAAAAAGAAAATTATCAACAAGAGCAAAAAGAACAACATCAGAAATGCAATTTTTATTAAATTGCTTTAAATTTTATGATATAAAACAAACTGGAAAATGTTCAAAATCAGATTTTTTTAAAGTAATAGATAGAATAGGATTAATAGGTTTTAATCGAAATGAATTAGAAACAATATTTTATAATTATGATCAATATAAATCAGGTTTTATTGATTATGAAAATTTTACTGATTATTTATATAATGATGCAACATTAATTCCTCTTCCTAATAATTCTGTTAATTTTCAACCTGATAATTTTGAAATTGAAAATTTACCTTTTCAACAAATTCAAATTGAAAATAATTTAGATAATAATAATAATAATAATAATTATATACAAAATAATATTATTGATGAAGGATTAAATAATTTTTTCCAAGGAGAAGAAAATCAAAATAATAATAATTTAAATAATAATTATCAAATTCAACAAAATTTTATTTTACCAAATCAGAATTTAAATAATATTAGAATATTAAATAATAATAATAAAATAAATGAATATGAACCAGGTCACTTTAAAAAATATTTTCAATCACTTTTAACATTATTTCAGCATAAAATAAATATAAATAATGGAATGACATATTATACATTAACTTCAAAATTAAAATCAAAAGAAGATAAAATACGTAAAACAATAACATATCAAGATTTTCATAATTCAATTTTAGAAACAAATATTAATATTGATATAAATTCAATATTTGATTTTTATAATTCTCTTGATTTATGTGATTTAAATGTAATTTCAACAGATGAAATATTAAGAGTAATAAGAGGAAATCTTTCAGAAGAAAGAAAAATGATAATTATTGAAGCTTTTGCAAAAATTGATTTTAATAGAAAAGGATTTACAGAAATAACATATTTAAAAAGTATTTATAATTCTTCTGAACATCCAGAAGTAAAAATGGGAAGAAAAACAGAAAATGAAATTTTTGGTGAGTTTGTTTATACTTTTGATATTTTTATTAATTATAAAGAAAAAACTTCTCAATGTTCTTTTGAAGATTTTATTGAATATTATTCTGGGATTAGTGCTTCAATTGAAAATAATCAATATTTTAATGATATGATTCATGGTGTTTGGAATATGGAAAATGTGAATAATTCATATTTTAATAGTGATAATTATTTTAAACAACAAATTAATTCAATTAATGAAAATTCAAATGAAGATTTTCAAAAATTAAAAAAAGTAACTTTTAATTATAATAATGAAAATTTAAATAATAATAATAATCAAATTGATAATCAAAATAAAATAAAAACACCATTTTTTAATCAAAATAATCAAAACAATATTAATTATACACCATCAAAAAATAGACATTTATTAAGAAATACAATATCATCAAGAGCAAATTTAAGAAGAAATTATAATTTATTAACAGGTGAAGATTATCCTTTAAATTCAACTTTAAATCCTTCATATCAACAAAATAATAATTTTAATCAAACTCAAAAAATAAATGAAAATGAAGAAAAAGAATTTATTGAATTACAAAAGAATTTAATTCAAAATGAAAATTTCGAAGCTCAAAATTCAATAACAAAATTAAGAAGTTTTTTACTTCAAATTGGTTCAAGAAGTATATTTAATTTAGAAAAAATGTTAGTTATGTATGATAGTGAACATACAGGAAAAATAGATTTTCAATCTTTAGAATCAATATTTGAAAATTATAAATTATTACTTTCATCAAAGGAAATTTTATCAATTTTTAATATGTTAGATTATAATTCAACAGGAAAAATAAATTATGATGATTTAATTAAAATAATAGTTGGAACAATGAGTAATGAAAGAATAAATTTAATAAAAAGTATTTTTTCATATTTACAACCTAATAATAATGGAACAATACATTTTTCTGATTTAAAACAAAAATTTAATGCATTAAATCATCCTGAAGTTTATTCAGGTTTAAAAAATAAAAATCAAGTTTATAATGAATTTGTTGATAATTTTGAAGTTTATAAAGAATATAGTTTAACTAAAAGTGCAACTTTGCCTCCTTGGATTAATTTACAAGATTTTATTAATTTTTATACACAAATTTCTTTTGGTATAAGTGATGATAATTATTTTACTAATTTAGTTTGTAGTGTTTGGAATTATAATTTACAAAAAAATTATAGAAATAATAATAATAGAATTGTTAATATTGGGAATCAAATTGTTCAAAATTATAATAAAAATTTTTAATTAAATTATATTTTATTTTATTATTTATTTCTTTAATTAAGATTTTTTATTTTGTTCTATTTTTATAAATTAATATTTTTGTTCATATAATAATGTAATTAATAAATTATTTAATGGAAAAAAAAAGTCATATAAAAAAAAGAAATCATAAAGTAAATTCTCTTCTTATAGGTTCAAAAACTTTAGATTTAACTATTCCAAAAAAGGAATATAAAACACCAAATAAAAAAAAAAAGATTAATAAATATATTTCAAGTATGATAAGTTATAGAAATAAAACAGAAAAATTATCAAAAAAATTAATGTCAAATAACAAAGATTCAATAAATAAAAATAAATTAATATTATCATTAGAACAAGAATTAGATTATTATAAAAGAGAAAATTATTCATATAGAAGTAATAAAATAAATACAGAAACTATTGTCGATACTTCTAAAAGATATTGTAAAGAAATTGATAAATTTAAAAAATCAGTTGAAGAAGATTTAAAAGACTTTGTTGATAAAATTAATGAATATGAAAAAAAAAAAAGAGAAATAAAAGAAGAGAGAAATTATTTAATTAAAGCAGCTGAATTATTAATAGAAAAAAAAATGAAAGAACAAAAAATTTTAGAAGAAAAATTAAAAAAATTAAATCAAAATATTTCACAAAATGATTTAATAAATCAAAAATTAATAAATGTTTTTGATGAATATGATAAAGAAATAAATGGGAATAAAGGAAGTTTAAGAGAACAAGAAAAAGAATATACAATTAAATATTATACAATGTTAGATAAATATAAAAAATTACAAAAATTATATGAATATTATTCTAATTTAGAAGAAAAAAAAGAAAAAGATTTAATTGAAGAAGATATTTTAGAAAGAGAAAATATAAATAATGAAAGAGAAATTGATGTTAGATTAAAAGATAAAGAAATTAAAGAAGAATATTTAAGAAGTGTTGTTTGTGATATTAGAGATAAAATGGAACAAGTAAAAGAAGCTCAAGAAGAAGAATTTAAAGAAAAAGAAAGAATTAGATTTTTAGGTAAAGCACTTCATGGAAGATTAAAAGGATTAAAGGAAATTAATGATAAAATTAAAAAAAAAGAATTGGAAAGTAAAAAGAAAAAAGGTAAAATTTAATGTAATAAATGTAATTGTTTTATTTAATTTATTATTATTTGGTTTATTTATGTTTTTTTTTTTTGATTTATATTTGATGTATTCTTATTATTTTATAAATAAATAAATTTTTAATTTTTATTTTTTATTGGTATAAAACAATAATTTGTGTATTTAAGAAGGAAAATTTTTAAAAATTTTTTTTAATTAAATAATAAGTTAATTTTAATTTCCCATTTTTTTAATTCAATTAATTTAATATATAAAATTAATTCTTTATTAAATAAATAAATAAAAAAAATAAATATATTATTCAATTTCATGAAAGAATATATTAAAATTTATATAAAAATTTATAATAAATTACTTAAAATTATACTATATACCTCTTTATAATAATCTAAATTTTCAAAATATAAGTTTTTTATATATACTCTTCCAATTTTTTTGAAGTCCAATCTTTAAATCTCAAAAAAACTCTTTCAGCCTTTGATTTTTTTTCATATTTCATTTCTTGAACATATAAATCAACAACAAGAACACAAATAGAAGTTCCAGCAGCAATTAAAAAATTTTTAAAACTTGAATATATTTTTCCTTTATATGAATCTTTCTTTTTTGGTATTATTAACATTCCAGAAATTGGTTCTTTAAAATATAAAACAATTGATTTTTTACCTTTTGAAATTTGAAATTCTTTTTTTTCATTTGCTTTTTTAAAAGGTTCGATTAAATCTTTTATTGAATTAAATTTAATTGAAATTTTTTCTTTTAATAATTCTTTTGTAAATTTTGCTTTCCAAATTTTAGGTTTTGTATCTTCACCATTTAAAATATTAGTTACTGTTATTATTAAATGTTCTTCAGTGAAATTAAAATATAATTTGAATTCTTCATTTTGTGGAAAAGATTCGGATTGAATATTTACATAATCATTTAAATTGATATCATTAATTTCATTTTCTTTCATTTTTTTTATAATTTATTAATATTTTTCATATATATTGATGTAAAATAAAAAAAATAATTATATATTTTTATTAAATAATTTTTTTAAATGTGTTTTTTTTTTTATTTTTTTTTTTTATTTAATAATTATAT
>Ga0256407_10013511_pt1 | contig 10909 bp, 11 predicted proteins | sample RumenRJG_04DNA_FD_193489 | JGI IMG/M metagenome (GOLD analysis project Ga0256407, IMG submission 193489) | Bovine rumen microbial communities from Lethbridge, Alberta, Canada - RJG_04 | ecosystem: Host-associated > Mammals > Digestive system > Stomach > Rumen | place: Canada: Alberta... | reverse complement strand
GACATTAATCTATGTTTAATAAAAAATTTTTAATACCATGAAAAAACATCTATTAAACTTTACAAAATTCCACCATGGGGGGGGGTAAAAAGTAATGTTTTATTGAATTTCAAAACCGCTCTGCTGTTGGCGGCAATGACAATCTTCTCCGCTACATTCTATTCTTGCAGCAAAGAGAATGATAAAGAGCCTGTTACCCCTACGCCTGAAAATACAGAAACCCCAAAAACAAACGAAGTCAGTGTAGAAGAAATATCCACTTCCATCAAGACATTGGCAGATGCCGCCACTGAAGGCAAACCAGTGCAGTTGGTTATGGATGCTAACATCACTGCTCAAGACGTAAGCTCAATTGCCCAAGCCTTGCAACAAAACTCTGACGTAAAAGTAGACCTCGACCTTTCAAAAACTGAAATTGTGAGCCTGCCCGCAGGAGCGTTCAAAGAAACAAAGAACTTAACTTCAGTAACTCTACCCTCAAAAGTTGCTGAAATATCCGACAATGCTTTTAAAGGCTGCACAACGCTTAAATCCGTTACTATAAAGCCAACACTTGCCAAAAGCGGAACAACTATTAAAATCGGAGCATCCGCTTTTGAAAACTGTACTGCGTTGGACAGCGTATTAGTTTCAAAAGCCGGTATTGAAACCGTTGAAATAGCCCCCACTGCGTTTGTCGGAACAAAAATCTCACTTTTAACCGACAATAAGTTTACATCATTTGAAGATGTCAAAACCTTCTGCCCGAAATCTGTTTTAATTCTTGCCCATGTTACCGAAATACCGGCGAAAGCTTTTTATAAGGAATTTCCTTGTCAAAAAACAGATGCTAATGAAGAAGATGATGATCCGTGTTATGATTCTATCCTCGTAAGCGTAAAATTCGCCGAAGGTATTAAATTAACACAAATAGCCGACAGTGCTTTTAAAGACTGTAAAAATTTAGAAAATTTGACCATTCCCAACGGGGTAAAAACAATAGGGGCGCATGTATTCTGGTGTTGCAGTAAATGGAAGAATCCCTCTGTTCCCGAAGGTGTAGAGGGAATAGGCGAAAAGGCTTTTTGTCAAGTAAATATGGGAAATGATTTTGAGATTCCTTCTTCTGTCAAAACGTTAGGTTATGAGGCGTTTATTTGGTATGATAACGGAATCTGTTCTTTTTCAAATTTGCATTTTTCCGTTATGTTAAACAATGGCAGAGCAATTATTACCAAACTTCCGATAGAAGACAATGTTGTCAAAATTCCTAACACTTGGGCTGAAATTCCTATTCCTATAGGATGGAGTGGTGATACTAAGAATATCAAAGGAGTAGAATTTGAAAAAAACAGCAGTGTAAAAAAACTTCGTAATTATCAATTTGCTAATTTAAATTTAGATGAGATTGAAATACCTGCCAGCGTAACAGAATTAGACAGTCTTGTTTTTTGTAGTACCAATAGTTTGCGCAAAGTAACTTTTGAAAAAGGCAGCAAGATTGAAAAAATTCCTCCGAGAGCATTTGCCGGGGTGGGATGGAGTGGAATGCCAGAAGAAATCCATCTGCCAATATTCTGCAAGTTGTCAGGAATTTTTTATGATGATAACACACCTCTTCCCTCAGGCACTAAAATATATGTTCCAAGCAATCTTGTAGAAAGATTCAAGGCAGCTGAGTGTTATAAAAATTGTGAGATAATTGCAGAAGAGGATTAAAAAAGGGATTGTTTTAAAAAGATGGATTGGAACGCAGACGGCTCGTCTGCGGCTTTCTGCAAGGCAGGCGAGCCGCCTGCACTCCATCTTTTTAAACAATCCCATGTGTTTTTTTAAAAAAAGAATTTTACATTCCGAGTTCTTTTTTTACGGCTGAGGTCAAATCCGTACTCAAAGCATCGTTAATAAAAAGAACCGTATTTTTGTCCATTACATAAACGTAACCGCCTTCAGTTGCCACTTTTTTAACGGCTGCATCAAGTTTATCCATAACTGGAGCAATCAATTCTGACCTTTTTTGTTGAAGAGACTGCTGCGCATTCTCCTGAAATCTTTGAATTCTTTCTTGAAGCTGCATAATTTCCTGTTCTTTATCAGCACGGATAGCAGCCGACCATTTTTCTAAAGCACCTTCAGCTAACTGAACGTTTTCTTGATATGCCTGAATTTTGGTCTGATACTCAGTAGCCATAGCCTGATACTGTGTTTCAACTTTTTTGCTTTCGTTTTCAAGCTGAGTCTGTGCAGCTTTGTAATCGGGCATATTTTCGATAATCTCTTGCGTTGTGATATGTCCGAATTTTTGAGCCGATGCGCTGATTGACAGCGTTATAACAGCGGCAAGTAATAACAATGCTCTTTTCATAATTTATTTTAAAAAACTCTATTTAACAATTTTCTTTAAAACCACATCCGACTCATCGTATTTTTCTGAGGCGTAAATAATATCGCCCGTTACTTTGTCAAAAATATAATCGTAACCGCCTTCGGTAGCAACGCTTTTGAGAGCATTATAAACGTTGTCCTGAATAGGTTTGATTAATTCCTGACGTTTTTTTGCAAGTTCGCCGTTAGAGCCGAAATATTTTTTCTGAAGTGCTTTAGCTTCTTTTTCTTTAGCGATTATTTCATCCTCGCGTTTTGTTTTTGTTGCGGCAGGAAGAATGTCAGCCTCCGACTGAAATTTTTTGTACATCTGGTCAAGTTCTGAAAATTTAGCCTCAACCTCAGCCTGCCATTGTTTTGAATAAGTATCCAATTTGGTCTGAGCCTGTTGGTAAGCCGGAATTTTTCCGAGTATATATTCCGTATCAACATGAGCAAATTTCTGTGCGAAACTGCCACAGATAAACATAGCAATCAATGCCGCTGTCAAAAATATCCTTTTCATATTTTTTCAAGTTTTATATTGTTAATAAATTTTTTCTATTTTAGATGACAGAAAAAAACTTTTCTGAAATTAAAATCTGTTAAAAATTCTGTCCCATCGTAAATTGGAATACGCTTTTCTTCTCCTGAGAACTCGGAGCATCAAAACCGTAACCCCAATCAAGACCTAACATACCAAGCATCGGAAGAAAAACCCTCACACCCGCACCGGCAGCACGATAAATATCAAAAGGTTTGAACTGATGAAGTTCGTCCCAACAATTACCGCCTTCGATAAAACCGATACCGTAAATCGTAGCCGATTCGCTCAAAATTACGGGATAGCGCAATTCCAAAGCGTATTTTGCAAAAACGTTACCGCCCGAAGAAATCACTTCGCTGTCATAACCCCTAAGACCGATGACGTCTTTACCGTAAGAATAATAATTCATACCATCACCGCCCATCGTAAAGCCTTGGAACGGAGAATATCCTCTGCGTTTGCTGTAATAACACGAAAATCCGTATTGAACTTTAGTGTGCAAAACAAGGTCGCCCACAAGTTGCGTAAAGTTTTTAGCCTCAAAACCGTATTTATGATATTCAACCCATTTCCATTTATCTTCACTGTTAACATATCGGTAATCAGTTTTGTCCCAAGCCGAATAAGGCGGAGTGAGTTCAAACGTGAAAGCGAAAGACGAACCTCTTCTTGAATAAATCGGAGCGTCAATATTGTTTCTTGAGAAAACGATTTTCACACCCGTTTCGTTAGCCGTTCCGTTGGGGTCAAAACCTTCAAACATTCCTCCGTAAGTGTAATTTTTAAGTTTGTAACGTTTGAAAAACAACTCACCGTAAAGTTGAAAATAATTATCGGGCCAGCTCAAACGTCTTCCTAAACCAACTGAAGTACCCCAAACCTGCATTCTGTAATTATATGCGGCATAACTGAGGTAATTAACATCGGTGTAATAAAAACCGAGAGAGAAAGAATTTCTTCTTTTACCTCCAAGCCACGGTTCTGAAAACGAAATGCTGTAAGTCTGATAATATTTACCATTACTTTGGAACGAAAGGCTCAGTTTTTGACCATCGCCCTGAGGCAAAGGTCTCCAAGAAGACTTGTCAAAAAAGTTTTTCGTTGAGAAATTGTTGAACGAAACGCCCAATCTTCCCACGAAATAACCGCCGCCCCAACCGGCTGAAACCTCAAACATATCATTACGTTTTTCAACAAGCGGATATTCTATATCAACGGTGCTGTTAGCATAATCGGGCACGGGATTAGGAATCAACTTTTCGGGTTCAAAATTACCAAGTTGAGCCAACTCACGAACAGAACCGATTACATCGCTTTTTGAAAACAATTCACCAGGCAAAGTATAAAGTTCCCTTCTCGGGACATGGTCGTTCGTAATAGTATTACCGGTGATAATAATTTTGTTAATATAAGCCTGAGGGCCTTCAAATACCATAATTTCGACATCAACGGAATCGTTTATGACCGAAATCTCTTTGGGAATTGCCCTAAAAAACAGATAACCGTCGTCCATGTAAATATTAGAAACGGCGTCTTTATCTGTGTTAATTCTCTCGTCAAGACGGTTTTGGTCATAAAGGTCGCCTTTTTTAATATCAAGACGGCGTTGCAATATGTCCGTACCGTATTTTTCGTTTCCTATCCAACGGATATTGCGGAAATAATATTTTTTACCTTCGTAAAGTTTCAAATTGATACCCACCAACTTATCGCTGACTCTATAAACGGAATCAGAAATAATTTCAGCATCACGGAAACCATGCGAATTAAATTTTTTTATAAGTTCATCTTTGTCTTCTTCAAATTTAGAACGAATAAATTTTGAAGGTTTGAACATACCGTACCAACGTCTTTGCTTGGTGTTTTTGAGGTATTTTCTAACCTTTTTATCCGAAACAAGTTCGTTTCCCTCGCTCGTTATGCTGCTGATTCTTACTTTTTTGCCTTTATCAACATTAATAATAAGATTTTCAACGTTCTGCATCATCGTATCCGGCTGTTCGAGGATACGGACTTCAGCGTTATAAAAACCTTTGTCGTAATAATGTTCCAAAATAATATTTTTGGTTTTTGTAAGTACGTGTTCTGTAACTTTTGTTCCGGGAATAACTTTGATTTTATCGTTCAAATCCTCTTTTTCGCCGGAACGTACACCTTTGAAAATCACTTTGTTGATTTTCGGACGTTCTTCCAATTTAATATCCAAAAACACTTTGTCGTCTGCAGAAATATCCGTTATACCGATGCTGACATCGGAAAACAAACCTTGTTTCCATAATTTTTCGATGGAACGCGTAATTTCATCACCGGGGACTTTTATTTTTTGTCCGATTTTCAAACCGGAAATCTGAATCAACGCTTGTTTGTTAAGATATTTGATTCCTGAAACCGTTATTCCACCTATCGTATATTCTTTAGGCGAATCGTAATTGATGTCCGTCTGAGCATAAGATACACTGACAGAAAAAAAGAACAACAGCAAAAACAATAGCAATCTAAATTTCATCTTAAAAAATACTTATAAAATTTTGACGTGCAAAATTAATAAAAATTTATTTATTCAGCGAGAATTTGTTCGGAAGTTTTACCAAATCTGCGCTCCCGCTGCTGATAATCATAAATGGCCTTACAAAAATCTTCTTCCGAAAAATCCGGCCAAAGCGTATCCGTAAAATACAATTCCGAATAAGAAATTTGCCAAAGCAAAAAATTAGAAATACGATATTCGCCGCTTGTTCTAATAAGTAATTCAGGATCAGGAATTTGCGCAGTATAAAGGCAATCAGCGAAATCCTTTTCAGAAAGAGATGAAATATCGAAAGGTTTTTCTTCGTACTTTTTCAAAAGTTTTTTTGAGGCGTTGAGTATTTCGTTTCGCGAACCGTAACTAAGGGCAATTACGACCGTAAGACCCGTATTTTTAGCGGAAGCATTTACTACGCCGTCAATTTCTTTTCTGACATTTTCGTCCAAAAACGAAGAATCACCAATTGTAAGCAGCCTAACATTGTTTTTTATCAAATCATTAAATTCCCTTGCAATAGAACTTGTCAATAACGACATAAGCCCGCAAACTTCCGCCTCGGGCCTATTCCAATTCTCTAACGAAAAAGCGTATAGGGTAATGTATTTAATTCCTAATTTATGAGCCGTCTCTACAACACCTCGAGCGGCTTTTGCGCCTTGAGCGTGTCCTTCGAGACGGGGTTTTCCGTGTTTTTTTGCCCACCTGCCGTTACCGTCCATTATTACGGCAACATGAGAGGGTATTCTCTCGTGGTCTAATTGTTCCTTAAACATTTATCAAAAACTATATAACTTCTTCTACTTTCTATATGCAGGACAAGTGGCAATATTATCGACTTTACCGAGTCTAAACATCAAAACGACTCCTACAAAAGAGTACCAATCATCATTGCCCAAGAAAGATTTTTGTTTGGAAGCACCACCCAACTCTGCGGAATAAGTATCCTCTCCGATTTGGTCTAACATATCCGAAAACACTTTTCTGTATTTCCATTCAATACCTAAAGTAAATCTTTTTTTAGGAGCAATCTTAACACCGATTCCGAAAGGAACACAACACCTTAAACCTTCGTTCGGGAACGAAGCCACGCACAAGCCCAAGCCTGCAGCCACATAAGGAGTTACAAACTGATATTCCGAACCCGGAATCAGCGGCAAAAAATTGTACTCAAAAGAAAATGCCAATTCTGTAACTTCATTTTCAAAACTTGCATTTCTTGTACGCCTATAAGCATCGGCAAAATCCTTATCACTACCCTCCAATTTGCATCTTACGGCATTGAACGACAACGCCATTCTCTCATTAAAACCATGTCTTAAAACCAATCCGCAAGCAAATTTTGGTTTATATAAAGGTGCGGTCGGATTGATTTCACCATTGTAATAACCAGCTCCTAAAAAAAGACCAGCCTCGTCATACGCAGGTGATTTTTGCTGTGCTTGAGTTTCAACAAAAGCAAATACCGTAAAAAATACAAGTGCAAATATACGGGAAACTTTTGTATCAACGCTTTTAAAAAATCTTAATTTTATGTTCATTTCCTTAAAAACCGTTTAAAAAATTTTACGTCTTTATATAAAACTCAAAACATATAAATTTTATTGTAAACTCATCACACTTTATTTCTGTCAGTAACTACAAGTTTCACAAAATCCACATGAACGGGATTCGGATTATCAGGTTTTTTAAGTCTGATAGGAAAATAACTATCCCTTGTAATCCACGAAGAAATTGAGTCCATCCACATCGTCCCTGAAGCTCTGTCGGGATGAGCCACATCGCCGGGAATTCTCGTAAAATGCAGTTTTTTTGACAAGAAAAATTGCCTCGGCCCAAATTTATTCATCATAATTCTGTTAATTCCTGTATCCTCACGCCAATTCGGAGGTCCAATCCAAACGGTAGGAATACCGTGGGTTTGAGGAATTATTTTGTCAATATATTCCTTTCTTGACTCCGGATTGTAAGCAAAAAGTTCGTTAGCTCCGATAACAAAAATTATGAACGAAGGTTTATAAAGATTCACAAAATACTCCATCGTATCGCAAATTGCGTATGTTTTTGTAGTTGCGCTAACCCATGAGACGACGTTGAGATCATGATTGTTGTAATCACAATAATTTTTTGCCCTAAACATCAGCGAATACGCCATGGAATCGCCGATTAACAATATATTCTGCTTAGAAGTATCTTTTTGCGGGATAGTATCTCGAAAATTTGAGAAAGTCCCGCACTGAGTAACTTCCTTAATTTTAATATCTTGAAAATAGTGCATATAAAAAGCCGCACCTAATCCCGCCAATGATATTACCAAAAAGCAAGAAAATATAATCAAAAACCGCTTTTTCATCTTTTCAGTTAATAAAAAAAACCGCTTATAATTCTTCTAAAAAAACTATAAGCGGTTTCTTTTTCAAACGTAAAAACTTTGTTATTTTCTTTCAACTTTAAGCGTTGAATAATTGATTTTCAAAGCCTGAACTTTTCTAAGTTCCTGTTTAATATCGGTAACGATACCCATTTTAGCGTCAGAGTCTACTTTCAAAGAGTAAGTAAGCTGCTGAGCTTCAACTTCATCGTGAGAACTGCGTTCGCTTTCAACGTAGTCAGCAATATCGAATAATTCCGAAATTTTGTCGTTGAGCTGAATACGCGGTTCAGTACCGTATTTTGCCTGATGAGCGGCTAAAGGCGCACCGACATATATATAACTGACAAGAGATTTTTTTTCAAGCTTCTTAACCTCCGTAGCTTGCGGAAGTTTGATTTTCACTTTATAATCCGTTTCTTTCATAGAAGTAACTGACATAAAGAAGAAAAGCAACATGAAAACGATGTCAGGTAACGATGCCGTAGAAAGAGCAGCCATTTTTCTGCCGCCTGATTTTCTGAATTTTGACATAACTTTTTCTCCTGTTTTATTATTTAATACTTCTCGGTTCTGCTTCAGAAATGTTAAGCGGAATAGCCAATTTTACGACTTTCTGATCTTCAGTGCTCAATTCATCGTATTTTTTACCGCCGAAATATTCTTTTGAAAAATCGTCACGCAAAATATTAAAAGCGGCTACGATAGCATTTTGTACTGCGATATAAGTTTCGTATTTTGTACCACGGTCGTTCTGAAGTGAAACAACGCCTTTTGAAATTTCAGGATTTCCACATTCCGAAACAAGCCTTTTGTAATTATTAATTTCTTCCTCTTTTGCGCCTTTTTCGATTGCATCTTCCAACTTCTTCTGAGCCGGAACTTTGTCAGCCAAATTAGGATCGCTTTTAGGATTAGTCAGAAAGTTTATCGTCCTGTTAGTCAAATTGCTAATGTCCTCAACCTCTGCCTCAACTGCAAGCTGATTGTCCTTATTGATAAGAACGATAAGAACGTTACGCTCATTGATTTTGTCGGAATTTTGCTCCTGATTAGGATCCGGCGGAGGGGGCAAGGTTCTGTTAAGACCTTGGTCTACGCTCATTGATGTGGTAACAAGGAAGAACACCAACAAAAGGAATGCAATATCGGCTTGAGAACTTGCATTGATTTCTCCTAATTGTTTTGCCATTTTTTTAATAATATTTTTACAAGGGCGGAATTTTTATCAAATCCGCCCTATGTTGTTTTTACAAAACAAAACTATTTTTTGATTCTTGCATAAATTTCAGTAAAAAGTACTGAAAGAACTGTTATGCCAAGAGCGAAATACAGAGCATTAAGACCTGCACCTGACCACAAACGGGTAGATTCGTCAGATTCTACAAGAGTCGGAGCGATAGAGTTGATATCACCGCTTGACAAAGCAAACGAAATTCCGAAAATTGCAGCAATTACTACAAGAATAACTACCGTTTTAATGGCAGAACCAGGATTTGATGCCGTACTTTTAACAAAATCCAAAACAGGGAATACGATAGCAGCCAAAGCACAAAGCCCCAACAATATGTAAGCCCAATTAAGGAATGATGCCGTAGTACCGCTTTCTATCTGGTCGCTCATGCTTGACATCGGAACTACGTTCATAAAAAATGCTACGAACAAAGCTACCGAAATTGCCATCAGAGCCCATTTAGCAATGGTTAATATTTTTTGCATAATCCGTTTAAAAATTTAAAGAATTATTTTTTATTTACCTGAATGTTTGATAAGCATATCTACGAACGAGATAGAAGCATCTTCCATATCGTTGGTGATAGACTCAATCTTAGAAAGAATATAGTTACAGAATACCTGCAAAATCATAGCTGCGATAAGACCGGCAACCGTAGTGATAAGAGCGACTTTGATACCACCGGCAACAACTGATGCCGAAATATCACCTGCTTGCTCAATAGCGTCGAATGCACCGATCATACCGATAACCGTACCCATGAAACCCAACATAGGAGAAAGAGAAATACAAAGGTTGATCCAGGTAACACCTTGTTCCAAAAGACCCATCTGAACAGCACCGTAAGAAACGATAGCTTTTTCTACTTCAGCCAAATTATCTTTTGAACCGTCAGTGTAACGTTCAAGTCCTTCACCGAAAATACTTGCCAAAGGACCTTTTCTTTCTGCGCAAAGTTTTTGTGCACTTTCTACACCGCCTTCTTTAAGAGCGGCTTCCAAATCGTTAAGGAATTTATCCTTATTAGGTGATGCAAGTCCTAAATAAATAATTCTTTCAATTGAAATTGCAAGACCGATAATCAAGGCAATAAGGACGAATGCCATAAAGCCGGCACCACCTTCGATGAATTTTGTCTTGATAGCCTTATGAATAGGAACTTCCTCAGGCTGGTCAGCCGAAACTTGTGAATCTTGAGTTGCAGGAGCAACTTGTTCTTGAGCTGCCGGTTGACCTTCCTCTTGTGCATAAACGTTAGCACCTGAGAAAACGAGCATACCGGCTATTGCTAATAATGAAAATAGCTTTTTCATGTCGTGTTTTTAGTTTTTAATTATACGAAAATTGATATTAATTATTTACTTGTTTAAAATGACTCTTCGATAGCAACTAACTACTTCAAAGCCAATACTTTGCGGAGAATGGGGGATTCGAACCCCCGATAAGCTTTAGACCTATACACGCTTTCCAGGCGTGTTCCTTCAGCCACTCGGACAACTCTCCTAAAATGCTTTATTTTTGCGCCGTGAAATTACAAATTATTTATTTCACAAAAAAATTTTTTTCGTAAAAAATAAACATTTTTTTTACAATAACTTATTATTAGGCTAAATGTGAACATTTTACGCTCCTATCAATCTTTCTCATCAAGCCCTGAAGCACATTACCAGGTCCACATTCGATAAATTCGCTAACACCTTGTGCTATAATATTTTGAATGGTTTTTGTCCATCTAACGGGCGAGGTGAGTTGTGATATTAAATTAGCCTTAATATCTTCGGGAGAAGTAACTGCAAGCGCATTTACATTCTGATAAACCGGACATTTAGGAGTTTTGAACTCAGTTTTTGCAATTGCATCAGCAAGTTCGTTTTTAGCCGGCTCCATGAG
>Ga0256407_10013505_pt1 | contig 10911 bp, 7 predicted proteins | sample RumenRJG_04DNA_FD_193489 | JGI IMG/M metagenome (GOLD analysis project Ga0256407, IMG submission 193489) | Bovine rumen microbial communities from Lethbridge, Alberta, Canada - RJG_04 | ecosystem: Host-associated > Mammals > Digestive system > Stomach > Rumen | place: Canada: Alberta | collected... | reverse complement strand
GACAGGAGCACCACGAAGGCCACACCCAGCGACGCGCCATTCGATATACCCAAGACAGACGGTCCGGCCAGCGGATTGTGGAACACCGTCTGCATCTGCAATCCACTCACTGCCAGTCCGGCTCCCACCACCATTGCCGTGAGCGCCTGAGGCACACGTGAACTGAGCACGATATTCGTCCAAATCTCATTCTCCTCACCACTGCCCAACAAGATGGCACACACGCTGCCTACGGGAATACGCACCGTGCCCAACAACAAGTTGAGCACGAAGAGCAGCAGCAACACGAGCACCTGCAAGAGGGTGATGACGAGCGATTTTCTCATCGGTCTATTTCAACAACTGGTAGAACGTGGGCTGGTAGTCGGCGGGCATCAGTTCGGGATGGAAAATGGCCACGAGATCGGCGAGCACGACATCGGGTTTCACGGGCGACACCTCATAATATGGTGTCTGCTTCATGTTGCAGTAGATGACATGCTTGTCCTTGAAAGCCTTGAAGAGCGCATTACGCGGTTCCGAGGCTTTCAGCGCATCGTAGGTAAAATCACCGGGAAAACTGTTGAGGATACGCCAGTAGTCGGCATTGGCAGCCGTGGCATACATTTTCTCGTACTCAATAGGTACGCCGCCCGTATTGTCGTCGTTGAGCACATACTCTGCTCCAGCGTCGCGGAATATCTGGGCCAGATAGTTCTTCCCACCCACGGCATACCAGTTGCCACCATGCATCTCGCCACTGAACACAGAGGGGCGCTCCTTGATATCGGCCACCTTCTGTTTCAGTTCCAGATACCGTTTCTCCACACCTTCGAAGAATTGTTCGGCTTCTTTCTCCTTGCCGATGAACATGGCGATATACTTCACCCACTCGGCTTGTCCCAGCGGGTCGAGTTCCTTATATCCCAGATGAGGGATAAGGGTGATGCCCGTCTCCTTGATGGCATCATATCCGCCACGTTTGAAGGGCGAGATGAAAATGACCTGTGGGTTGGCAGCCAGAATCAGTTCGGGGTCGAAATTGCCTTCCATACCAATTTTCACGATATCCCCTTTCTTTACCCGTTGAAGGATATCCTTGTCGAAGAGATTTTTCGTTCCGGTAATGCCCTTGATAACATCGTGCGCATCGATGGCAGTGAAATTGGACAGTTGGAGCATGGTCATCACGATGGTGCGCTCGATAGGTACTTTCACCTCGGTGTAACCATCTGGGACCTTTGACTCCATATCCTTAGGAACCAATGCGAAATGATAGGAAACGGGCATACGGTCCTTGTCGGTCTGCGGGTCGGCCACATCCACCAGTCTCACGCCATTCTCGAGAGTTTTCACCGTGTAACCTTTGGCGTATTTGGGTTGGTCAAGCGAGTCGGCCACCACATTTTCAGACACTTGTGCACCACCTTGTTTGCCACACGAGCAAAAAAGGGCAATTGCTGCGCAGAAGGCGCAGAAAACGAGCTTTTTCTTCATGATAAGATAATAGTTTGATCGCAGTATTTACCCTCTGTCCTTACACCGAGAACATCGGGCATTGAAGTCATATCAGAGGCTGGTCTTCTGACTTTGGCCCTACCCCCAAGCACCTTCCCACCTTGATTTGACAGGCAGTGGCGTTATACGCTTGGTGGCGATAAAAGGGCCATACAGCTGCGGGACAGTCGGGGATTCTCACCCCATTCCCATTTCATCGCGCATGGCGAACCCCCAATTTCCTTGCAAAGATAGTGCAAGGTGAGTGAAAAACCAAATTTTATTTGAGTTTTTCCGAACCGATGCCTATCTTCGCCACGAAGTAGCAAAGATAGTGAATACCGAATGGAAAGCAAAAGAAATCTTTCGATTTCTTTTCTTTTCTGAGATATGAATTGGGCAATACTCAAAAGAACCCCCGAATAACATGTGGCCAAGCCTTCGGCTTGGATGTTCCAACCCATCCCACCTTCCTTTCGTAAGGGAAGGCCTCGACCCCATCCCAAGGGAGGGTGTGTCAAAATAGGCACACCCTCTTATTTGTTAAAAAATGCTCAAAGGCCGAACTTTCCCAAGCTCGGCCTTTGTCATGTCGTAAAGATTTCGTACCTTTACGATACCAAAATTAAGTTATGCAAAAGTACCATTTTCGTCCGTATTCTCCAAATCAAACGGTTCTTTTTCCTGAAAGAATCGACAAGGACATATCTCCCGATGACCCCGTCCGCCTAGTGAGCGCCGTAATCGACAACCTTGACATCAGCGGCATCCGCAGGCTTTACAAGTCGTGCGGCCGTAGTCCCTATCACCCGAGGATGCTTCTGAAGGTTGTCATCTACGCCTACATGAACAACATCTACTCCTGCCGCAGGATTGAGTCTTCTCTCAGGCGCGACATCCACTTCATCTGGCTGGCGGGCTACGAACAGCCCGACTTCATCACCATCAACCGCTTCCGCAACCGAGTGAAGGATGAGATTAACAAGGTGTTCACTCAGCTTGTCCTGCTGTTGAACGCGAAGGGGCTGGTGACCCTCGACGTTGAGTACATCGACGGCACAAAGATTGAGGCGAAGTCCAACAGGTACACGTTCGTCTGGCGCAAGACGGTTGAGAGGAACCGTGCGAGGCTCATGGAAAAGATCAAGGCGCTGCTCTCCCAGGTTGACGAGGCGATAGCCCAGGACAAGGCCGCGTCTGACGAGGCGGTCAGCTTCACGCCGGAGGTGCTGACGGAGATTTGCACCGAACTGCGCGAGTCTCTCTCCAAGGAGCCCGCCCCCATGGACAATGAGGGTAAGGCATCCGCGCGCCAGAGGCGGAAACAAGTGAGGGAACTGGAGCAGATGGCGGACAAGCTCTCGGAGTATGACGGCCAACTGGAGAAGCTTGACGGGCGCAACTCCTGCAGCAAGACCGATTCCGACGCCACGTTCATGCGGATGAAGGAGGACGCGATGAACAACGGGCAGACCAAGCCGGGCTACAACCTGCAGATAGGCACGGAGAGCCAGTTCATCACCGACTTCGGCCTTTTCCCCAATCCGGGGGACACGCTCACGATGAGATCCTTCCTCGGCTCCTTTTCCTTCAGGTATTCCCGCATGCCCGGCGAGGTCTGCGCCGACTCGGGCTATGGCAGCGAGGAGAACTACGCTTTCATGGAGGCGAACGACATGGAGGCCTACGTCAAGTACAACTACTTCCACAAGGAGCAGAAACGCGACTTCAGGAACGACATCTTCCGTCAGGAGAACCTGTACTACAACTCGGAGAAAGACTATTTCGTCTGTCCGATGGGCCAGCACATGAAAAGGGTCGGCACAAAGTATGAGAGGACCGACAGCGGCTACGTGACCGTGAGCTCCGTCTACCGTGCGCGGCGGTGCGAGGGATGCCCGCTCCGCTGGGGGTGCCACAGGCGGGTCCAAGGAGAAAGGGAGATTGATGTCAACCACCGCCTGATGGAGTACAGGCGCAGGGCACGGGAGAGGCTGACCTCGGAGAGAGGACTTGGGCACCGGTCGAAACGCCCCATAGAACCAGAGGCGGTCTTCGGCCAAATCAAGTACAACATGCAATACAAGAGATTCCGGCATTTCGGCAAGGACAAGGTCACCATGGACTTTGCCTTCTTCGCCATGGCCTTCAATATCAAGAAAATGGCTGCGAAGATGGCAAAAGGGGGCAAATCGTCCGTTCCCGGCCCCTTTATTTGCGCCACAGGGCCCAAAAAACGGCCTTCTGCATGTGCTCATGCTTGTTTTTTCAAAACTAAGGGGAAAGTGGCAGCTTAAGGCTACTTTATCTATAGCGGTCTAAAAAGAAAGGAGAGTGTGCCAAATTATTCATTTTGACACACCCTCATGCAACCGCTCCCTATCCGGTCGCTCGGACACTAAGGTATCCTTGACCCATCAAAGGGTCAAGGGGAGATTCCTTACGCAACATAGTTGCGATTGTTTATGCGGGCTTCGCCCGCCATTCCGCCGAAGTTTGCTCAAGCCTCTTAAACAATTATATAATATGATAGCCGCATCCTATCTTCGCGACGAAGTCGCAAAGTAATGAAAGGCGAAGACAATGATAAAGCAATACGCTTAGTCGTTGATGTAGTTTTTCGTCGACATGTCGTAGTAGAGCGCCTCCAGTTCCTGCAAGGTAAGTTGCTCGACAGAATGCTCAATCACTCGTATCAGTTCCTCGCGGCGATATTCATCCGACTGGCTGAAAGAACCATTAAATGCCATATTTTGAATTTCGTAAAGTGAGACATCTTTATCATAAAGCAAATCAATGCTTTTTCACGTCAAAGAAGAATACAATTCCATACTTTCACCGTGCAGCGGCAAAGATAAAGAAAAAACACCAATATTCGAAAAAAAAGAGTAATTTTGCAAGCAACAGTGCCTATGCCACATCCACCAACATACACCACAACAACGTTTACGGCCGACATCGACGCCCAGTCGTATATCAATGGGTTCCGCCAAGCCGACTACTTCATTGCCTTCTGCCAGCAATGCGAGAACTATGGTAGGCGGTATGGTTGTCCACCCTTCGATTACGATCCGCTATCCATTATCAAGGGGTACGCAAATGTACGCATCATCGGAGTGAAAATCATTCCAACCGACAAACACCTGCCACTGAAATCGGCCAACGAATTGATGGAACCCGTCATCAGCCGCCTGAATGCTGAACTCCTGAAAATGGAACAAGCACTAGGAGGCCGGGCATTTGGTTTCGTGGGCACATGCCCCTACTGCGGCGGCGCTCCATGTGCCCGGATTGAGGGGAAGCCATGCCGACATCCCTCGATAGTGCGCCCTTCTTTGGAGGCTTTCGGCTTCGACATGGGCAAGACAGCCCAAGACTTGCTCGGACTGGAAATCAAATGGAGCCATGACGAGTTCCTACCTGAGTACCTGACCTTGATTTGCGGGATTTTCTATTAGGGCAGTTGCCTAGACTTATCCTAACATCCAGCATGAATGTTCCAATTCATCATCAATAATACCGTTTTTTGTTTTGCAAAGAACAAAATACTTGTTTTAAAGGAACACCACAAATGCATGCGGATTAACAAAAATTCAATCGATTACGCAGTTAAATTTATTAAATTTTGTTAATTTTTGAATTGTGTGGGCACACGGATAAAGCCGAGGTGAAAATAATAGTAAAAAATTTTTGAGCGTTGGAAAAAAACCTTTACCTTTGCATCGTTATCCTGAAAACAATCTTTTTACCTTAAAAAAACTAATACCTATTGAAGATTCGAAGCGGTCGCCTGAGAAGGTCATCGCTTTTTTTGGTTATATACGCCAAAGTCTACATCAGCATGTCGGCCAAGCCTTCGGCTTCAAAAAGTTTTTCACTGTAGTTTCATACATCCATTCCTTTTGCTACATGATCTAAATTCTGAGGCAATTGCATCACTATGCGGTGCGATCACGACTTTTACACCTTACATTATTTAGTTGCAGGGAATCATCGCTCCAACCACCCCCACTGGTTGTCCCCCTTATGGGGGGATTCGTCCAGCGGAGCGTGGTCGGTTATGCGATTTTCTTTTCTACAAATTGCCGGTCGATAACAATCTCTTCGGTGTCGAGGCTGAACATCTCGTCGTCGAGGATTTTGAAGATGGTGGACTTCAGTCCCCTGACACCAAGATGCTTTTTGCTGGCATAGGAAGCGATGGCCTTTGCCCCCTCGTTGGTGAGGCGGAGCTGGATGTCGCGCTGATTGAAGTAATTGACATAAAAGTTGAGAGGCGAGTCCTTCGACTTCGTGAGGATGTCGACCATCAACTCCTCGGAGAGGCTGTTGACATGAGCATACTGGAGGATTCGTCCGGCAAGTTCGTCACGGTGGAAGTAAGTGGTGAAGTCACTGTCCTTGACATACTTATGGAAGTCGCCTTGGATAAGCCCATTCTGAGCGTGGCTGAATCCGATGGCGTTGGTGCCCATCCGCTTTCTCACTACCGACTCAATGCCGCTGAAGACTCCGGAGAAGATGAAGAGCATGTTTTTGGTAGAGACCCTCTCAGACGAGAGTGGTCCGGTGCTGAACGAGACCGAGTTGTTGTCGTCGAGGATGTTGAGCAGTTCGTTGAGAACCCGCTCGTTGAACTCCCCACCATGGAAGAGTTTGTCGAACTCGTCGAGCAAGATGACGGCCGACTCCACCGGTCCGAGCTCTTCGTCACATTCATGGTAAATCTCAGAGAAGACATCGGTGAGATGCGGTCCGTGTATGCCCTCCTGCACGAGGTTGTTGCAGTTGATGACACCCAGTTTGAGTCCAAAGAGCTCAGCCAGTTTCTGAGGTCCGAACGTCTTTCCCACCCCCGAGGGTCCGAATGCCAGCAGATTGGCTTTTGGCAATTTCGCATTTGTTTTGTTTCTCATCAGGTGCAAATAGAAGCACAATGAGAGTTTGCGGGAGTACTCGGGCTGTCCGATGAGATAGCCTTCGAGCATTTCAGAGATGGCCTTAGGTGTGACATGTTCGGGAGCGATATCGAAGAGTTGGTAGTCGGTTTCGTCGAGTAGGTCGACGATACCCTGAAGGGGTATTTTCCCGTATTCTTTTTCCCAACTGGCGATATGGTCTTTCACACAGTCACGAGCCGTGGTGTTGAAGGAGTCGGCCGTTTCGATGACGAACTCGTCGCGACGTCTTTTCAGCACCTTTATCCATTGTTCTTTTTCCTTGATTCTGAGTGTTGGCAGAGAATCGATGGTACGCTTGATGATTTTGAAATCCATAAGAGGGTTGATGAGACACAATTTCTTGATTTCCTCATCAAGTTGGAGTGATTTCAAGCTTGGAGCTTTGATTGTTGATTTCTTTTTTTCCGTCATAGCATTAAGTTGGAATAGAACGATATAATCAACTTGATATTATTGCCACACGGGGTGGCAATCCAGAGTAAGGGATAATCCCTTGTGATGTGGACAAGTCTCGGACACACAGTGGTAAAGAGCTATTGACCAGCAATTTACGAAGGTGTAGAGTGTTTCAGAAAGTCAAAGAGCGCCGTTTTGGCCAGAGGCCGTGAGGGTCATGTCTGCCAAGAGAACAAGGCAGAGGAATGGTGCAGGTGTGCGCACCTGCGATGTATGTAACTTGACTTTTTAGTTATTAAAGATTTAGATTTTCCTAAGTAGTTTCCAACTACCGAATCAACACGTCGAGAAGTTTAGGTCTGCCGACCATTCAGTCCATTCAATCAAATTTTTCACACCCCTAGAAAAATGGGGAAATCAATGCAAAATTACAAAAATTTCCATAATTTCAAAATTCGAAAGGATATTTAGTCCAAAAATTTAGATTTATTAACTCTACTTGGCGATTTGGTCTAAGAAATGCTGTCGTTTGCCCTATGGCTATGTATAGAAACGACGAAAGGCGTACCCATTCGACATGGCGCACGCCTTTCGTAGAACGAACAGTCAATACTATTACTCTACCACCACCTTTTTGCCTTGGTAGATGTAGATGCCCTTGGAGGGCTGGCTCACCCTCACACCCGACAAAGTATACCACTGGTTGTCGGCATTCTCATTGGCCGTTGTGCTCACCTCGCGGATGCCAGTGAGATGTTGCACATAGTCGGGCAGGTAATAGCCCACATGAGCGGGTTGGTTATACGCCACGTTTTGCCAAGCGATGCCCATGCGGTAGACATGGTCGTGCATGAGCGTCGGCACACGGTATTCGGTGGGCTCATTCGTAGTAAAGATATTGAGCGTGCATCCGTCGTTGAGGTCCCACATGATGATCTCCTCACGCCAGTCGCCGAAGATGTCGGCTATCAGGTTAGGAGTGGCCTTGGTTGTGTTGCATGTCTGCGAGTTGCCCAGGTTGGAGAACGACATATAGGTCTGGCATTTCTTTGCCGATGAGCTCCACTTCTGGATGATAGGCTCGCACCGCCCGGTATTGGTATTGTACTTGCCGTCGAAGAGCTCGTCTTGTAAGTCGCCCGTCCAGTAGAGCCTGAAACACTGCGAAGGCCTACTGGTTCCGATTACCGTGCCGTCGATGGCGTAGACATTGCCACTTGCCGCCGACCAATACTCATAGCCACGGTTATCAGGGGCGATATCTGCCGCCATTCCGCGTCCGGTATCTTTTGAGCCCGTGATACGCGAGAAGATTTCTCCAGAGCCAGCCTCACGCACATGGAGTCCGTAAGGACTCTCCTCGTGCACCATCATGAACTCCAGTCCGGGGCGGTCGGGGTCGAGGTCGCCCAGATGCTGTGCGTCGCCATGTCCGAGACCGGTGGTGTAGAGCAGCGCTCCGTCGTTGTCGATGGCCGCCGAGGCATCGATGATCTCATCGCATCCGTCGCCATCCACATCAGCCACCGAGATGTTGTGTGCTCCCTGACCGTAGGCCGTTCCCGCCTGTCCGCCATGGGTGGAGGTATTGCCATTGGCATCAGTAAGCTGCCACTCATTGGCCGACACACTGGCATGGAGCCATTTGGTGGAGAGTTTCGCGCCGTCGAAGTCTACCGCCCAGAAATACGATCTGGTGTAGTAGCCCCTCACCATCACTGCGCTCGGGTTCTTCTCCGGTCCGTCGAGATAGGCCACACAAGCCAGGAAGCGGTCGCAGCGGTTACCGTAGTTGTCGCCCCAGAACGCTTTGGCCGGGTGCTCGGGCGCTCCGCCGAGCCCTCCTGCCCTATTGGGATTATAGAACACGGTGTGGATGGCCTTACCAGTGCTGCCTTCGAAAACGGTGAGGTATTCGGGTCCGCTGAGCACATATCCGTTGGAGTTATGATAGGCCTTGGTGTTGTCGGCAGAGAGAATCTCGCTGTCGTCGGCCACCGTCGTCACATAGTTGCCCTGTGCATCCAGCGAGCCGGGTGCCGTCTTGCAGATGAGTTCGCTCTTGCCATCCCCGTCGAAGTCGAATACGAGGAACTGCGTGTAGTGTGCCCCGGCACGGATGTTTGTGCCCAGGTCGATGCGCCACAGTCGGGAGCCATCGAGCTTATAGCAGTCGATATACACATTCCCCGTGAACCCACTCTGCGAGTTGTCTTTCGAGTTGGAGGGGTCCCACTTCACGAAGAGTTCATACTCGCCATCGCCATCCACATCTCCCACCCCACAGTCGTTGGGCGTATAGGTATAGCTTCCGCTTTGGTTGGTGCCGCCTTCGGGCCGGTCGAGGTGCAATGTCTTGTATTTGCCTGTCCAAGGGGTGACAGCCGGAGAGGTCTCCACGCTCGTTCCGTCGACCTTCGTCACCAGTTGGTAGGAGCTGCTGGCTGTACCCTCGGCATCCACGAACGAAGTGGTGGAGAACAAGTCGGAGGCGATGACCTGTCCGTCGCGCAAGAGGTCGAAGGTGGTCGATGGACTGTCGTATCCCAGGAATCTCCAGCTCACGAACTGTCCGTTGCCCGATTTCGCAGGCAGTGCCACCAATGCCCTGTCGAGTTTCTCCATCTGCGACACGGGAGTGAAGTAATTGAACTCCGTGACGGGCAGTTCATCCTCCATGTAGTCGTAGAGTATGATTTTCCACACCACCTGCTGTCCGGCCGGTGTGAACGTCATTGTCTGCTGGACGGGTGTAGCGAGCGTGATGGTGTGGCTCACCACGGTGGTATTGCCATTGTCGTCCTTACGTGGAAACACATACTCCGTCTCCCCAAAGGTCGTTCCGTTGAGCTCGCTGAGGTAGCCATCGGCATCAGCATAGTTGCAATAGCCCGAGAAGGTCACCCGCTTGATGGTGATGCCCTCGGGGATATGGATGGTGTACTGCACGTTGCGTGAGAACTTGATGCACCCCCCGTTGCCGGTGGAGTAGTTTTTCCCCGCCTCGTTGGAAATGCTGAAGCCATTGTTGAAATTCCAGTCGCCCGTCGACGTGGTGGCCGACAACTCATATTTCTGCTGCGCCAAGGCCATCACTGCCAGCAACGACAGGATAAAGGTAAAAATAGATTTTCTCATTGTGATTTGTTTTATGTAGATGCTTGGTTTGTTTTCCGCTGAAATGACCAGGGCAAAATTACGCATAAAAAACGAGAACGCGCCATTTTTGCTGAAAAATGATGAAAATAATGATGAAAGACAAAAGATAAGGTGTGGGTATTCAGAATTAATTTGTAAATTTGCGGTGCTATAGTCACAACCCATGCCGCGACCGATGAAGCCACCGCCACTATGCCCAAAGCATGAAGCCAAGTAGCCCTGCGTCGCGGATAATAATACTAAACTATGATCAACAGACAATTACTGAGACCTGAGAGTATTGTAGTGGTGGGCGGTTCGAACAACACCCACAAGCCAGGAGGAGCCGTCGTGCGCAACCTGCTGAATGGCGGCTACAAAGGTGTGCTGCGCGTCGTCAACCCCAAGGAAGACGAGGTGCAGGGCGTGAAAGTGTTCCACGACGTGAAGGAGATTCCTCCTACCGATCTGGCCGTGGTGGTGATACCCGCCAAGTTCTGCCCCGACACAGTGAGAGTGCTCGCCTCGGAGAAAGGCGTGAAGGCCTTCATCATCATTACAGCCGGTTTTGGCGAGGAGACCCCAGCCGGAGCCGCCCTGGAGAAAGACATCCTCGACACCTGCGAACAGTATGGTGCCGCGCTGATTGGTCCCAACTGCATCGGCCTGCTCAACTCTTGGCACCATAGCGTGTTCACCAAGCCCATCCCCCACCTGAACCCACAGGGTGTCGACTTCATCAGTGGTTCGGGAGCCACCGCCGTCTTCATCCTTGAGTCGGCCGTCATCAAAGGCTTGCAGTTCAACTCAGTATGGAGCATCGGCAACGGCAAGCAGATAGGCATAGAGGATGTGCTGCAATATATGGACGAGCACTTCGACGCCGAGCACGACTCGAAGGTGAAGTTGCTCTATATCGAGAACATCGCAAGCCCCGACA
>Ga0256407_10013502_pt1 | contig 10913 bp, 8 predicted proteins | sample RumenRJG_04DNA_FD_193489 | JGI IMG/M metagenome (GOLD analysis project Ga0256407, IMG submission 193489) | Bovine rumen microbial communities from Lethbridge, Alberta, Canada - RJG_04 | ecosystem: Host-associated > Mammals > Digestive system > Stomach > Rumen | place: Canada: Alberta | collected... | reverse complement strand
CATTGAGAATCTTATTCACAGATTGCCGGCTCATGCCTATACGGCGACCGAGTTCTGCTTCACTAACCTTTTTTCCCCGAGCGACTTACGCAGTCGGAGTTGCCAATCATCTTTCTGTTTCATTGTTTTTTTTGATTTTTTAAAAAGTTAGACATAAAAAAAAGCCCCACCGCCCGTTCCAGGGCAGTGAGGCCGATAGGTTATTTTGCTGTTTTGTTATCTCACAATCACTTTACGTCCGTTCTGGATGTAGACACCCTTCTTCGTGGGGTTGCCTTCCAGTTTGCGGCCGTTCAGGTCGTACCATACACTGTTGACAGCACTTACCTTGACACTGTCGATGCCAGTGATCACCTGAACAGCATCCTTCGCATCCTGAACAGCCTTCTTCAGAGCCTCGGCAGCATTGTCAACAGCCTGCTGAGTAGCAGCCTTGTCGGCCTGCACGCCCTTGGCGGCGTTGATGGCCTCGAGCAGCGTGGCGGCAATATCGGCATAGTCGGCAGTGATGCTCTCATAGTAGGCAGCGGCATCCGTGATGGCTGCGTCGAGGGTGGTCTTGTCGGCCACGATGGTGAACGTCGTCGAGGCCGTGCCGGTGTAGTTGCCCTTTCCGGTGATGGTGACCGTAGCCTCGCCGGTCTCAGTGTTGTTGGTGTACTCCACCGTGTAGTCCGTCTCCTCTGTGAGCGTCGCGTCGCCGTCGGTCACCACAACCGCAGGTGTCAGCGGGCTGCCGGTATAGGTCTGCTCGGCAATCTCGCCGATCATCGTGGCAGCCACCTCCTTCGCTACCACCGTCACCTCATACCAGTCGCTGGCGGCTTTATAGTTGGAACTACCGCTCAGTCTGGCAGTAATCCTCACCTTTCCCACACCCACAATATGAACCTTTCCGGTAGAGCTGTTGACGGTGGCTATACTAATGTCACTTGATGAATAGCTTAGGAAGCCTCCGCCAGAAGTGGTCGGCACGATGGTGAAGTCCGGATCACCGAACGTCCTCGTGAACCGATAAGGGTTGAACGTCACGTCGCGTGAAGCCCTGTTGATGGTGAAATTCTTCGAGGCAGAGCCCGTGTAATTGCCCTTACCTGTAACAGTGACAGTAGCCGTGCCGGCATTGGTGTTGTTCGAGTATGTCACGGTGTAGTCCTTGCCCTCCACAAGCGTATAATCGCCGTCCTTCACGGTGACGTTGGGTTTCTTGGCTGAGCCGGTATAGGTCGTGGAAGGGATATCCTGGATCCATGTGTCCTGGATGATCTTAATGTACTTGACTGAGATCTCTGCGTTGGCGCGCTCCATGGTGAACGTCCACTGGTCCTCTGTGTCAGCCACTGGCGACAGCGTGAAATCGTTCAGCAGGTCGATGGCACGGCGCGGGGCATTGACCACGGCGGCGTGCCACTGGCCGGTTACCATGCCCACGGTCCAGCCCTCGTCGGGGGTGATGGTGACGGTCACCTCGTCGCCCTCGTTGGCTGTCATGGCATCCTCCGTCGTGCCAACCTTGAAGCTTACGGTGCCGTGCTCGTTTGTACCGACGGTCAGATTATAGGCGCTTGCGGTCAGTGCCACGAGAGCCAGTACTAATATTGAAAATATCTTTTTCATAACTTGATTCTTATTTGTTCTTTCTTTATTTCACTACCATCTTCTTTCCGTTCACGATGTAGACACCCTTCTTAGTGGGCTTGCCGGGCAGGCGGCGACCGTTGAGGTCGTACCAGCCGTCAACCGTCGACTGTTCCCTGTCAACTCTCTCAATTCCCGTGGCCGAGTTGAAGACGAGGCGGATCTGCGGGGCAGCGCTGGCGGTGGCAGTCACCTCAAGCCAAGCCTTGTTGGCGGCGATGTCGAGAGCGTCCTTTACCCAGACGAACTGCAGACCGTTGAAGGCATAGTACTTCTTGCCCTCGGCCATGTTCCAGGGGCCATAGGTGTCAGTGTTAGTGGTTGTCTTAGCCTCCAGGGTACCCTTGAAGCCGTCGTAGACGTTGATGCTGGCGTCAGTCTCCTCGGTGGTCGGGATGAGCAGGATGGTCTTCGTCTCCGAGCCGTTGTTCTTCACCAGGATGGGCGTGTTGGCAGGAGCAATGGTCAGCTCATCGGCGGTAGCCGTCGTGCCGCTCACGGCGGTGATGGTGTAGAGCTTGGCATTCTCATCCTCCACATAGAGGGCCTCGTCCTTAAAGTAGGTGATGTACTCTCCGGCGGGTACCTCCACCTCGTAGCCCTGGAAGAGCTCGAAGATGTTGGAGGGTGCCGTGGTTCCGTCGTAGGGTCCTCCTAAGCCGCCTGTTGCTGTCACGCAGTAGCGTCCGGGGGCGAAGGTGAAGTTGGTGAAGTCCATGGCGTTGCCGGTGGGATTGCCTTCAGCGTCGACAGCATAGATGTTGACGAAGTAGTTCTGCATATCGAGCGCTTGCTTCTCTATCAGGTCGTTGACGCTGAAGAGTGCCAGCACCTGCATCATGTCCATTTCTGCGGGCTCGAACGTTTCTTTCTCATCGTTCCACTGCACGCGGTAGCGGGGCTGCTTGGCGGGGTCGTCGCCCACCTGTGCCTGCATCTGCACGCTCATGTCGCGCACCAGCTCGTAGTCAATCGTCACATCGCTGGTCGGCATGCTCTCCATCGTAGCCTCAGTCTTGGCCTCGTTGAGGGTAAGGAGGGAACCAGGGGCAGTCACGGTTATAGTGGCAGATGATCCCATGTTATAAGTGACAGTAACCGTTGCCTCACCACTGAAGGTGCCGGTAACTGTGAAGTTCTCATTACCATATTTTACGACTTTACCATTGCCTCCAGATATGGCATTGATGTTAATATTAAAATCTATGTCTGTGATAACCTCTTTGAGAATGTCCGCCGTAGTTGACCAGGGCAGTGTGACATTCTCGTATGTCTTCTCTGTCGTGCCGCACTTGAGCGTGATAGTCGCTTCATCGGCCCACGCGCCCGTGACTGCGGTCAGCAGCAGTGCGAGCGTCATTAATATTTTGTTTCTCATATTGTTCATTGTTTATATATTATTATATTGTTTCGTTTAACATCACGAGAGAGGGGGGTTACTCCGACAGGTAGAACACGATGCTGTTGAGATTATCAGCGTCTGTATAGACAGAACCCAGCGTCACCGCGGTTGCAGCCGTGCCGCTCCACACGATTTTATTATCCGCATCTCTTGTCCAGTCGCCGTAATTAGTAAAGACAATAGACCCATTATTGATTATCTCGATCTTGCAGAACTTCTTGCCTGACGGAGCCGTGAAGGTGAACGAGTCGTCATAATTTCCATAACATATGAGTGATCCTATATGGTCATCTTCGTCGTAAGCTTGAAAAGAGCTGGCTTTCGTTCCGCTAAACGAAATCGTGATGCCTTCATAAGAGAGGGGGGTCTGGGACCATTTAGCAAGCTCGACATCTTCGTGGGCACTATTGAACACGTTCGAGCTGTTCCAAGTCACGGTGGTGGTGGGAGCGGCCGCGCTCTTCTTCTTCGCCTCGGCCTTGCGGAACTTGTAGCCGTCCTTGGCGGTGATGGTAACCTTCGAGTTCATCTTCACGCCTGTCAGTTTGCCTTCCTTCACCTCGGCAGCAGTCTCGCCCACCTTCACGGTAGCCTTGCCGGCCTCGATGGTGTTGGCGTTGGCAGCCTTGAACTCGATGTCGAACTTGTTGCTGAGCACGGTGACCGTGATAGGTGTGGCGCAGATTTCCGAGTCGTTGAAGGTGTTCTCGGCAGTGGCCTCCTGGCCCTCGGGGGTGTCGGCACCCTTGATGTAGTACCATACCTTGACGTCTATACCGCCGTCAGCGACGAGCTTGGCGGTGGGCACGTCGGCGCTCCATTTGTTTGCTGCGTCAAGTGCGGGGGCCTCGGTCTCGGTGGCGGGGGTGACGGCGTACATCACTGTGCCCTGCTTGACCTCGGTGCTCTGTCCGGCGAAGGCCACGGTGCCCTCGACGATGAGGGGAGCGTCGGTGTCGGCGATGACGCCTTCAATGGCTGTCGGCAGCTGATCCACATTATCGACTTTGGCCCACTGAGCCACAGGAGCGTAGATGGGAGCTATCTCCACGTCGTAGGCGGGCATGGTGAAGTTGCCGGTCTTGGTTGCGGGGTTCCACTCGACGGTGATGGCGGGCTCGGCGTTGGTGCGTATAACCAAATGGAGGGTTGACTCCTTTTGGATGTTATAGTCGGCCAGTGTCTTCGAGTCTTCAAGCTCCTTGCCTGCAAAGATAAGACGCTGCATGTCGGTGGGTATTGCCTCTTTGGTCTCAATCATCCCTTTTACTTCCAAGATGGTGTTGGTAGTTTCCACGTCGAGCGTGATGGTCTTGCCCGTCAGCGTCTTGACGAATATCTGCATGGCACTCATGCTTACGGACAGCATAAGCAGTGCGAGCGTCATTAATATTTTATTTCTCATATTGTTCATATCTTTATGTTGTTTATACCTTTTATATTATATACGCGCGAGGGGGGTTAGAATGCGAGGCAGGCACGAACCCTCATGTTGCCGTTGCCCTTATAGCCTTGGCCCCAATTGCCATCGCGGAAGTGGAAGTACCACGCGTTGTCGGAACCGAACTCCGTACTCGACCAGTAGACGCCCGACTGCAAGTTACTAGCGCCTGTGATACCACTGAAGCCGTCGCGCAGGGCGGTGTAGCTGTCTGCTGCAGTAATCATCTTGGTCCACTGATCCTTACTAGGCAGCATCCATGATGCACTCTCTACGGTTGCGGATGTATTCTTGTTAGTGCAGGCTGTCTTTGCATTATTCCATCCCATACCACTACTGCTTTCATCGGTCAGTGCCAGCGCCAGACCATGGTTGTAGGTGGCATCGCCCGTGGTACCTATATAGATTATCTTGGCCACGGCGGTGGTTCCGGCGGCGGTGGCTGCTGCGACATCGGCGTAGATTTTGCCGTCTGTGCCAATCAGCTTGCCCTTGTCCTCGGCAGTTGCCTCGGCAAGAGTTTTAGCCTCCACCTTCTTTGCAACCTTCACGCCGATGACTTTCTTGGCGCCGGAGTACTTGATGTCAACCTTGGTCTCTTTCTTCACGTTGGTGTTAGGCGTGGCAGTCCACTTGTCGGCCTCTTCAATGCCCTCTACGAAGGTTACGTTATAGGTAATCTCTTCGAACACGGCGGTATAGGTCATGTCAGCCAAGCCAGACTCGATGGTGACTTCGCGCACGGGGTTGGTGTTGGTCTGGTCATCCTCCCAGTACAGGAACTTGTAACCCTCGGCAGGTGTAGCCGTCAGCGTCACGGTGGCAGTCTTGGCCACGGTGAATGTGCCGTCGCCGTTGACAGTCACACCGTCGGGAACAGCACCTTTGAAGAATGTAATCTTGCTGACCTGGGTGGTGCAGCTCTGGAGCGTGAGGCTCTTGGTGGCTTCGCCTTCCCATACGGCGCTCTTGCCACTGAAGGTCCAATTGTCCTTAGGCATTATGACAGGGTTACCCAAATATACCCCTTTGGTAGAAACCCATTGATCTTCAGCATAATCATCAATCATCGTGAATTCGATGCGGCTGAAGGGGTCGCCTGTGGTGCTGAAGGTAACGGTAGAATTATCGTTAGTCTGGTCAACGTAGAAGTTAAGACTATTCAAATATTTACCAGCCTCAGTGTACTCTTGGATATATGCACTATTGGTGCTGGTCATAGTGATGTCATCTACGGTATAGGTCTTGGTAGAATACGTCCAGCCCTGCCATGTGTCAGCCGTCCATTCCACTTTGCTTTCGCCGCCAACCTCTACGGTACCCATTGCATTGTCGTTGACAGCCATCGTCACCTTGGTGGGCTCGTACTCCACCTGCAGCTCGATGTTGCTGGCGGGCATCTCGGCGAGCGTCCACGTCTTGCCGGTCTCGTCGGGGGTGAGTTCGATGGTGTTGGGGTCGGTTGTGCCGCCGATTAGTATAGTCTTATAATTAGGTTCAGGTGCGGCTATGTACGTGACCACCCAAGCATTGCCAGCCTTGCCATCTGCGGTGATAGGCATACAATTATATGGCCCTTCGCCGGCTAATTTTGCGGTTAACAAGCCGTTTTCGCCTATGCTGAAGGGGATACTACTTATTGAATTCGAATACTGACTAATAACCCCATCTTTGGAATAGCGATTAGAAATTAAATTGGCAACGGCAATGTTATTAACATCACTATTCTTCAGGGTGACACCAGGCATGAGGATGTCGCCCACTTGGAGACTGAACAGTTCGACATCTCCGCTGTCGTACACTTTGGGCTCGTCTGCCCACGCGCCCGTGACTGCCGTGATGAGCAGTGCGAGCGTCATTATAAATCGATTTAATTTTCTCATAATGTTATTGTTTTTAATTTGTTATTTATTTCTTTTTTTTCGACCACTCGGCGCACCGAGTAGTCAGAAAACGACTTTGTGGCCATCACTCGGCTTACCGAGTGGTCGTGCCAACGACTTTTTTGCGGGTACTCGGCGCACCGAGTGGTCCTTTAGTAGCCTACTCTTACGTAATGGGTACCAGGTGTGCCAGGTGTTGTTCCCCAGTCATCCCAAGATTCACCATTGCCGCTGTGCTCAATCTTACCGGTGAAGCCTGCTCCCTTCTCGAGGGTGACATTGGAGTCATTTATAGCTTTATTATTAGCACACCCAGCCCACAGCTTGCCGCCATAGACGGTGACGGTTGTAATACTACCAGTAATTCCAAATTTATTTCCCTTACCTAAGGCCTTGACATCGCCTCCGTAGATTTTCATTTTGCCACTGGAAGCCAATAAAATTCCGTTACCGTAATCACCGGTGTTTTCGGCATCAACCGACCCGCCATATACGTTAAATGTACTTATGTTATAGAAACCGCTACAATTGTCTTCAGAAGCAGTCGCTTTTACCTTGGCGCTGTGAACTTCCAATGTGTTTATACTCTCAATGACATTATAACTGGAATTAACAACCAATTCGCCAGTCTGATTGGATTGGCCAAAAATGCTGAGATTCTTGCTGCTGCCACTAATATAGTTGTTGACAGTCAACTTGGCACCGTCCTTGATAATCAGGTCGACATTACCAGATAATGTAATCTGTCCATTGATGGTGACTTCTCCCTCCACCACATAGGTGCCAGCAGCCCATTCGACATAATCGTTAGAATTATTCTCCACCGTGGTAACCTCTGTTGGAATATCCGTTGCCACCAGTTTCTTCTGGTCGGCATCCCACTTCTGATAGGTGTTGTCAGCCGCAGCCTTTTTCACCGCCTTCACGCTCTTCACCTTCTTCGAGCCGTTGTAGGTGGCGGTGACGGTTGCACCCTCGGCAGCCTCAGCGGGGACCGTCCAGTTTTTAGCATCCTCGGTGCCCTCCTGCAAGGTCACCTTGTACGTTTGGGCTTGTGCCCACGCGCCCGATACTACTGCTACGAGCAGCACGAGCATTGTTAGTAATCTTTTACTCATAATAGTAATTTTTTGTTAATGAATGATGTTTATTGATATTATATTGTTGTAGTTATTGTGTATTTTTGTTGTTATAATGTGGTTAGTTGTTGTTATAATGTTTCTATAATCGTCGTTGTTTTATGTTTGCAAGGATACGAATTGGCGAGAACAAAACCAAATTAAATTGTCAAAATTTGTTTTGTCCGGCGTGTGTATCTTGGACAACGGTATTCTGCTTCTGCTTATCCTTGAGATTCTCCTCTCGGTATTTCATGGGCGAGACGCCGTATTTGTTCTTGAAATCGACGGTGAACGTGGAGGCATGGACAAAGCCGGAGGCTGTTGCAATCTCGACCAATGGCATGTCGGGACGTTCGGTCATCAGGTTGAGGGCATGCTCCAAGCGGCACTCGCGGATGAACTCGGGCACGGACGTGCCGGCCTTCGAGAACGCAGCGCTGATGCGATTGCTGTTCACGCGGAAGCGCACAACGAGCTCGGTGCGCCCGAACTTCGGCACGGTGTATAACTGGTCCTTGCGGATGGCATCGGTCACCTGTCTAAACAGTTTCTCGTCAGCATCCTCAGTGGTGTTGGCATCGTCTGCATCCTCAGTGGTGTTGGCATCGTCTGCCGTCTTTTTCGGGGTATTGATTGCCAGCTGTTCGGACATCTGGCGAAGGATGGGTGAATACTTGCGATGATAGTGAAGGCTGACCACAAGTGCGGTCACCAAAACGGCAAAGCCCAGCAGAATTGTCCCAAGTAGTACTTCCATGTTGTGTAATTAGTTTCTATTTTTTTTCACTTGCAAAATTACATAAAAAATTATTTCATTGCAATAGCATTGACAATCTCCTAAGCGTTTTGACACAACATCAAAAGAAAAAACAAATCCAAAAGGAATCCGGCACGAATCCAAAAGGAGGACGTGACAAATCCAAAAGGGAAAGGGGGAAGAAAAACGCCGAAACATCAAGGTGGATGTTTCGGCGGATATTGTGTTTACTTCTTGGTCATCAACTCGCGGTAGCTGCTGGGCGTCACGGTGTAGCGGTTCTTGAAGTTGGCGCTGTAGGTGCTGGCATAGTTGAAGCCGGACTTGGCAGCAATCTCCTTGATGCTGAGGTCGGGACGGGTGAGGAGCAGTTCGCAGGAATACTCCAGACGGCAGTCGCGGATGAAGTCGGTAAGGCTGGCGAACTCGGAGCCTTGGGCGAAGGCAGCACCGACACGGCGTCTCGACAACTGGAAGATATCCATGATCTTCTGGCGGTCCAGCGTGGGGTCGAGGTAGAGGTGCTCGCGCTTGATGACGTGGCGCAGATGGCGGTACAACTCGTCGTTGGAAACGTCGTCAAGGGAAAGGAGCTCGGATTCGATAGCGGACGTGGTGGGCGTCGCAGATGTTTCTTGTTCCGTGTTCAGGCTTAGAGTGTCATCACTCGCTTCGCCCTTAACGTTCTCCTTGTCCTTTGGAGAGAGGGTAGGAGTGAGACTTTCGACAATGGCCTCGTATTTCACCTTGTATTCGATGGCCTGGCCAATCTGCTCGACCAGCACGAGGTTCTTGCGACGGATTACCTGCCACTGGCGGAGGAACCAGGTGGCAAAGATGCTGATGAGCAGGATGATGATGACGGCTGCCCAGATGATGATGGTCTTGCGCTGGCTCTCGGCATTCATCTGTGCTATCTCTAACTTCTGCTCCTGGTCGTGGTAGCGGGCAGCATACTCGTGAGCCTTGCCCTTCATGAGGCTGTCGCTAAGTACCTTCGAGAGGTTGGCATAGCGGGTCTGGTAATCGTAGGCTTCGGCATGGCGGTTCCTGGCATGGGCGGCAATGGCGCGGGAGCGGAGAATGACGGCATAGTCGTCGTTCAGCGTGTCGGCAGCCATGCGTCGCGCTATTTCTGCATAGGTCGTCAGGGCTTCGTCATACATGCCCAGGGCCATCTGCGTCGGGGCTATCATGCGGCGGGCCCCGAAGGTCTTGCCATAGTTGCTGTTGTCAAAAAGGGCAAGATGCTCTTTGGCCTTTGCATTCTCATTGGTCATGGCGTAAGCTTCAGCCATGAAGCCGTTAGCCTGTGCGCGGGAGAAGTCCATGTAGCGGTCGCGGTCGTTGGGATTGTCGCTCCACGAGAGGCGGTAACTGTCTTCGGCGTAATCCTTGGCGTGCTGCTCGTAATGGTTCAGGCGGTCGAGGATGCGCTGTCCCAGGGTAATGATGTCCTGATAGCGATGCAGCTCGTTGAGGGCGTTGATCTTACGCTTACAGGCAACGATAAAGGCATCCATGCGGTCGATGCTGCCGGGAGCGTCAAGATGACTGATGGCCTCGTCGAGCTTGGCAATACCTTCGGTCTCCTGTCCCAGATGCACCATCACAAAACCAACGTCTGCCTCGCTTCGCCAACGTTCGGTCTCTTCGCCTTGTTTCTGACAGAGTTCGGCCTTCTGTGCGGCCCAATGCATGTATTGCTCGTAGTCGGGCTTGGCACGGCTGATGGCAATGAGCAGGTCAAGGATATTCTGCTGTTCCGTAGGATTATTGCGAACGGAGTCGTGGCTGAGAAGATCCTTGCAAATAAGGATGGCTGAGTCCTGACGCTGCTCCACAAGCGACTTGCTGTAAATTCTGGCGCGGATGCACTGCCCGCGGTATTCGCTGACGTTACCCAGCAACAGTGCTGAGTCGAGCAACGTAAGTGCCCGATTGGGATTGGTGGCGTATGTGACCAGTATGGTGTCTTGCTGATAGGGCGTATTCCCCAGGTGCGGCAGTTGTCTGACAGACTTGCCGTCGCTGCAACCCACCAGGGTCAGCAGTACGGCATAAAAATAAATAAAAAGGAATACACCCTGTCTCATATTATTATTATTTGCAAAAAAGAGTATGTGTTACTTCACATTTGTAGCCTGCTCTTCGTCGTTCATCTCGCGCATCACCTCCTCATGTGGTATTCCGAGTCCTGCTTCAAAGCGGGCTTCGGCCTCGTCGAGCATGGCATTGAGTTCTGCCTTCGTATGGTGCTTGTAGGGATAGCCTTCGAGCATCTGTTCCGTGCTCATGGTGTCGGCTGTAGCGGGCTTCACGCTCTCTGCCAGCAGCGCTATGAGCCGCAGCTTCTGGCTGTCGTCGAGGTTTTTCGCCTGATTCCATGCTTTCATGAAGGGCGTCGCTGTACGTTGACTTCTTGTTCTTGCTTCCATCATCTCGTTGTTTATATTATTACGGCTGCAAAGATACAACAATTTTCCGAACAACGCACACTTTCACTCAGAAAAATTACCATTCACCGTGAACCGTTAACCATGAACCATTCATCATGAACCGTAAATAATTTCCGTTTGTCTCAGTATGTCAAAGAACACGTTTCAGATCAGTTCAGATCAGGGGACGGTTCTCTGATCTGTTACTACTCTTTGAATAATCCCGTAACTGA
>Ga0256407_10013497_pt1 | contig 10917 bp, 9 predicted proteins | sample RumenRJG_04DNA_FD_193489 | JGI IMG/M metagenome (GOLD analysis project Ga0256407, IMG submission 193489) | Bovine rumen microbial communities from Lethbridge, Alberta, Canada - RJG_04 | ecosystem: Host-associated > Mammals > Digestive system > Stomach > Rumen | place: Canada: Alberta | collected... | reverse complement strand
ATTTTTTTCTCATAACCGAAAACCTCTCCTTACGTTATTATGCAAAAAGCATTTCGAATGCGTATACAAGGTGCTTTCTTGTATCTTCCGGAGCAATGATGGTATCTACATAACCTCTCTTTGCAGCAGACTCTGCATTATTCTGAAGAGCTGCATATTCTCCGGCTTTCTCATCGATAACGGAAGCAGATTCGCCGTCATACATAAGCTTAGCTGCAAACTTAGCATCCATAGGTCCGATCTGTGCATCGGGCCATGCATATGTAAGATCACATCCAAGGCCCTTGGAATTCATGATGGAATAAGCAGAACCGAGAGCCTTACCTACGATAAGGTTAACGCGGGGAACATCACAATTTGCAAATGCTGCAGTAAGCTCAGCAGCTGCTCTTGCGATCTTCTTCTCTGCGCACATGCATGAGCAGAATCCCTTAACATTGGTAACTGTAAGAACGGGGATACCGAAGCTGTCGCAGAAATATACGAAATCTGCAGCCTTCTCGAGTCCCTTAACGGTAAGAACACCGTCGAACTTTTCTGCAACCTTGCCGTCATCACCGATAACTTCGTTTCTGTTGGCAACGCAGCCGATGGTCATACCATCAAGACGGATAAAACCGGTAACCATCTCTTTTGCAAATCCGGCCTTAACCTCTACAAAGTCATTGTCATCAGCAACCTGAGACAGAAGTATAGCGGTATCTCCGGCACAACCGGTGATATCGGGAACCGATCTGTTAAGATCATCCTCAGAATCTGTCACAGCTGCATCTTCGTCATTGGAAGGAAGAATGGAAACAAGCTTGCGGATATTTGCATAAATAGAATCTGCATTGCCGGTAAAATCTGCATTTCCGCTTTCCTCGAACTGGAACTTGGCTGAAGAAGTATCACACTTCTCAGTATAGTTGCCATCAACAGCATTGGGAGAATTAACGAACAGCTTGCCGTTGTCCTCTACGAATGTGAAATCGCTGATAGCAGGAACAAGTGCAAGTCCGCCTCCGCAGTTACCGAAAACTGCAGTGATCTGAAGGATCACACCCTTGGCATAAACCTGACTTGCATAAACCTCTGCAAGAGCATTGAGAGCATCTGTTGATTCCTGAAGTCTGAGACCTGTGGAATCAATGATACCGATAACGGGAGCGCCGCACTTTAAAGCAAGATCATAGATCTTCTTGATCTTGTTTGCATGCATTTCTCCCAAACTACCCCCCAGTACAGAAGCGTCCTGGCTGTATACATATACGGGCTTACCGTCTATGCTTCCGTAGCCTGTAACAACGCCGTCGGACGGAGCTGAAGTCTGTTTCAGATTGAAATCGGTTGATCGTGCTGTTACTTTCGCACCGATCTCAACGAAACTGTTTTCATCGAGCAATGCATTAATGCGATCGCTCGCCGAGCCTGTTGAACTACCCATTCTTTTACCTCCACTGATACTTAAAAATATTTGGAAAACGGTCCTGTCCCGACCCCTGAAAAATAACGGAAATCAAGGCAAAACGCACTTTCACGCACGATGTTTATTATAGCATAAGAATATTTGATAGTAAACGAAATAAATGAGCAAAGAGTCACTATTTCGGCAAATAATTTTCCGCTGTCTCAGACGTCTACAATAACGTCCTCGTCGTCATTTTTTTCTATTCCCGCCTCTGCCTCGGCCTGCTCCTTGAACTCCTCCTTAAGTTCCGCACTCATCTCCGGAAGATCCTTTAAGCTGTCCACACCAAAAGCTCTGAGAAACTGTTCTGTCGTTCCGAACAACAGAGGTTTTCCCGGGGCATCAAGGCGACCGACTTCCTCGATCAGTTCATACTCAATAAGTCTGTTGATGGCATGATCGGAGCTGACACCTCTGATACGTTCGATCTCGCCTCTGGTAACAGGCTGCTTATAAGCGATTATGGAAAGTGTCTCTATGACCGTATCCGTAAGGGAATATCTCTTGGGGTGCTTGGCAAGTCGTACAAGATAATCATAATACTCGGCCTTTGTACCAAGCTGATAAGAATCTTCGAGTTTTGTAATGGTAATGCCCCTGCCCGATTCTTCATAAGACTTCTTCAGGTTTTCTACAGCTGCCTCAAGTTCCTCTTCTGTAAGAGAAAGAGTCTCGCAGAGCCTTTCGGCGGAAACAGAATTTCCGTATGCAAAAAGGATCGCTTCGATGGCAGCTTCAGGATGATCAGGCTTTCCGGCCTTGGTATTTTCATCCTCTCCCGATTCATCCGACACATCAAGCGTTGATTCTGACGCATCTCCTGCCATATCAGCGCTCTCTTCTGTCGTACTTTCTTCTGACGCTGTCAGGTCATCAACAGCATCGACATGTTCTTCGATTACAGCTTCATCTGTCGAAGTTTCGCTGTTTACTTCTGAATTATCTTCTATATTTTCTTCGAAATTTTTCTCGTTGTCAGTCATTAATGATCACCCTTTCAAAAAATATCATCAAAGTATTGCAAAGCTGTCTTCAAGCGTAATAAGCCCGGCATCGCTCGCACGCTCGATAAGTATATCATCAAAAATATTTTCCTGTCTGATGATGATCTGCCCTATCTTCATAAGTTCAAGCACAACAAGGAAGCTGACTATTACATCCAGTCTGGTATGCTGTTCAAGAAGAAGATCCCTGAATGAACAAAGCGCATGCTCGTTGAGATATTCAATGATATGAAGCTGCTTATCCTCCAGTGAAACCTCATCCTTTGTAATATTTCCGAATTTGCTTCGAACAGGATCCACGCGGTCATCTATACGCTTCAGACAGCTGTTGTAGATCTCGGTAAGTTTTCTTAAGTTCAGATCTCTTAAAAGTTCGTCATAATCGAGAGGCTCTCTGTATTCAGTAACTTCTTTCGGAAGCGTAGCCTGCTTATATAAACTCTTTCCGGCATCTACATAACGGTCCTTAAGTTCAAAAGCCATATATTTATACATCTTGTATTCAAGCAGCTTCTGAACAAGTTCGGCTCTGGGATCCTCTTCCTCGCCGTCTTTATTTTCTTCCTTCGGAAGGAGCATGCGGCATTTGATATCTATAAGAGTTGCAGCCATGACAACGAACTCGCTCATGACATTCATATCCGCCTTCTCCATCTCATGGAGATATTCCATATACTGCTCTGCAATCTCAGCAATGGGAATATCATAAATATCAACTTTATTCTTTTCGATCAGATGAAGTAAAAGATCCAAAGGTCCTTCAAATACTTCAAGCTTAACTTCAAGTGCCATGTATTATTCCTTTCTGTGCAGATCAACGCAAACCAGTTCGCCCGGATTATTAAATCTCAAATGTATCGTATGCATTCCCAGGCCGCAGCTTACGATCATATCGGAGTCTCCCACCTTATATATGCCACCGGAATACTTCGGGAATAGTCTGAATTTCGGAGAGATCATTCCTCCAAAAACAGGAAGCCTTGCGACTCCTCCGTGGTAATGCCCCGAAAGAATAAGATCCGGTTTCCATTCGGAATATATATCCGCAAATTCAGGGTCATGGGCCAGCATGATGTTATAGCACGATCTGCTGCGCTTTCCCAGAGTTCTTTCAAGATAAGATACATCCGGTTTGTGGGATTCGGTCTTAAGATAATATTCCTTATCAAGAGAAAGCCCGTAGATTCCTATTCCTTCAAAGCGGATAACCGAATCATTATCCAGCAATACAGCGCCCGCATCGGAAAATCTTTTAAGCATTTCCTCATATGTAAAATCAAAAAGTTCCGGACGCCATTTTACTCTCTGCTCGTGATTGCCAAGCGCAAAATATACAGTAAATTTTTTTGAAAGATCCTTAATAAGCCTCTCGGCTACGTCCACTGTCTCGGGAATGCTCTTCCCAAATTCCTTCGCGGACATTATATCGCCGGTCATGATTATAAAATCCGGTTTCAGATTCACGGCTGCGGCAACAAGCTTTTTATTGTCCTTTCCGTATCTCATACCATGTAGATCGGAGATCTGTAAAAAACGTACGTTTTTTCTTATCTTATCCGAAGCGATCCTATACCTCTTTATGGTGAAATTATGCGTATCGCTTAAGATAACTCCGCCCATAAAGGTCATGGCCATCGGAAGAAAAAATGGTAATAACAAACTTAAGCCCTCATAATGAACAATATTTAGTCGCAACGCCGTGATTATATCACAAGATATGGATGGATGATAGATTACATAACTACAGATCAACCGGATTCCATAATAAAAAAGCATAAGTTTCTAAGAAATGTCTTGAGAATTATCTATTTGATTTATGCTCCGAAATGCTCTGAATTTTTCGAAATAATCTTAGCTGAAAAAGCACAAAAAAATCCCGCGGAAAACCGCGGGATCCTCTAAGTCTTAGTTGTACTTTCTCTTTCTGGCAGCTTCAGACTTCTTCTTACGCTTTACGCTGGGCTTCTCGTAATGCTCACGCTTACGGATCTCCTGCTGGATACCTGCCTTAGCGCAGCTTCTCTTGAAACGACGAAGAGCGCTCTCAAGATCTTCGCCCTGCTTAACTTCAACTTTAGCCATTTCCTAATTCAACCTCCCTCTCAGCCTTAATTTCGTGCATCTGACTGGATAGGGTTTTTCATGCACGATGACAATTATAATGCAGACAATGAGTATTAGTCAAGGATTAATTCAAGCTTACCTCAACGGAATTGGCGCTGTCCATCTGAACATACAGCTTTCCATCTATTGTATCTATCACATCCAGATATTCTTCCATTTCGTCTTCGCCAAATATCTCGTAAGCTTTTTCAACGATACAGTTATCTTCGGGGTCATAGCCGTTTAAGACGATGCCGTCCCTCAGTTCATCAAGGGCATCATCGTAGTCGGGATCTTTTTTGACGTCGGGATCTTTAGCGGCTTTTCTGAACGCGCTCATAACTTTTGACGTATCTCCGGTAACAGTCATCACGGTTTGCCAGCCGCCATCAACTCCGGAATCTTTAAGTGCCTCATTAAACTCATCAAAAGCAACCGACATAGAATATATAATAAATACAGAAGATATTATAGATATTATTAATCCGATGATACCGGTAATGAGGCCTCCCTTTTTGGCGCCCTCAGTATTTCCCTTCTTGCCGGCAGCAATAGCAAGTATGATGGCAACCAGGCCAAAAATACCTCCAATAACACCACAGGATAAGATCAGACCTAAAATACCGCAGACAAGCGCCCCCACTGCCAGGCCATGCCCCGGAGCAGCCGGCCTGGGCACAAACTGCTGTCCGTAAGGCTGACCGTAAGGTTGTCCGCCCATATTCTGCTGATAATAAAAATCCTGATTATTCTGACCGGCAAAGTTCTGATTCATACCGGTGGGCGCAGGCTGTCCATAGAGTCCGCTCTGAGTTGAACCGGATGCCATGTTACCGTTTGAACTGTAAGCATCATTGCTATGACTTGCACTGTAAGAGTCGTTAAAAGACCCTGTGTTCGCCTGATTCACCCCTGTATTGGAATAAGGGTTACCGTAATTAATATTATTGTTTCTGTTATTATTATCCATACCCACCTCATTAATTTAAAAATAATAAACAGTTAAATTTATAGCATCTTAAAGCTGTCCTTCAAGGACCTTGGCCGCCTCAGCTACAGCCGCAGGAATACCGTCCGGATTCTTACCGCCGGCCTGAGCCATATTAGGTCTTCCGCCGCCGCCACCTCCGACAAGCGCAGCAACGCCCTTGATAAGATTTCCTGCATGAGCGCCCTTTGCTATGACATCATCTGTTGCCATAGAAACAAGGTTAACTTTTCCGTCCTTGGCAGACGCAAGAAGAAGTATACCGCTTCCAAGCTTTTCCTTTAGCTGATCGCCCAGATCTCTGAGACCGTTCATATCAACATTTTCAACACTTGCAGCAAGAAGCTTAACACCCTTTACTTCCGTAACCTTATCCATGATGTTACCCATCTGTCCGGAAGCAGCCTTACTCTTTAAGGACTCGTTTTCACGTTTAACTTCACGGAGTTCTTCCTGAAGCTTCTTTATATGCTCTGCAAGTTCAGCAGGCGTAGTCTTAAGAAGTGCAGCAGCCTCCTCAGCCTTAGCCTCGAGATCCGCATAATACTTTCTTACATTATCACCCGTGATAGCTTCGATCCTTCGAACACCTGCGGACACGCCGTTTTCGGCAAGTATCTTAAACTGTCCGATCTGATTGGTATTCTTAACATGAGTACCACCGCAGAATTCAACGGACCACTCGTCCATATCAACAACTCTGACCTTATCGCCGTATTTCTCTCCAAAGAGAGCCATAGCGCCGGTCTTCTTAGCTTCCTCGATATCCATGACCTTGGTTTCAACGGTAAGGCTTTCCGATATCTTTGAATTAACGATATCCTCAACCTGCCTGATCTCTTCGGCGGTCATTGCCTTAAAGTGCGAGAAGTCAAATCTGGTCTTATCCGGATCCTGATATGAGCCCTTCTGCTCTACATGTGATCCAAGGACTTCACGAAGAGCTTTCTGCATAAGATGTGTTGCGGAATGGTTGCGGCATGTAGCAATTCTTCCCGCAGCATCAACCTTAAGTGTTGCAATATCACCAACCTTGATCATACCCTTGGTAACAACACCCACATGCGCGATCTTGGAACCTGCGACATGGATCGACTCGGTAACTGTAAAGCTTCCGTCCTTAGTCTCGATAACTCCGGTATCACCGACCTGACCGCCCATAGTGCCGTAGAAAGGAGTCTTCTTTGTTATGATGGCACCGTGCTGTCCCTCTGAGATAGCGGTAGCAACGGAATCTTCCTCATCACCTTCGGGATGAAGGAGGCATAGCGCAGCTATCTCTTCGTCAGCTGTGAGGGAGTCGTATCCGATAAACTCTGTATTGAGAGCGGCATCAAGATCCTCGTAAACAGTTGAAGCAGCACCCATATAATTTGTCTTTTTCCAGGAGCCCTTAGCCTTTTCCTTATGCTCCTTTGCAGCCTTTTCATATCCTTCTTCATCAAGGGTATAGCCCTTTTCTTCAAGGATCTCTTTTGTAAGATCGATAGGGAATCCGAAAGTATCAAAAAGCTTGAATGCATCTTCACCGGACAATTTCTTATCTGCGCCGAGTGAAGCGATCATATCATCAAGGATCTCAAGTCCCTGATTAATGGTCTTGTCGAACTTCTCCTCTTCTTCGCTTATAACATTGATAATGAAAGAACGCTTCTCATCAAGCTCGGGATATCCGTCCTTTGAGCCTTCGATCACATTCTCGGCAAGCTTTGTAAGGAATGCCCCTTCAATACCAAGGAGTCTTCCGTGACGGCATGCACGTCTGATGATCCTTCGAAGTACATAACCACGTCCTGTATTGGAAGGCATGATACCATCGGAAACCATGAATGTCGCGGAACGGATATGATCCGTTACAACTCGGATAGAAACATCATCCTTATCCGAATCATGATACTTCTTGCCGGCCATATCACATACTTCTTCACGAAGACTTCTTAATGTATCTACATCGAAAATGGAATCAACGTCCTGTACCGCAACAGCAAGTCTCTCCAGACCCATACCTGTATCGATGTTCTTCTGGATCAGATCTGAGTAATGACCGTGTCCGTCATTATCGAACTGTGAAAATACAACATTCCATACTTCCATATATCTGTCGCAGTCACAGCCGACCTTGCAATCAGGCTTGCCGCATCCGTACTTTTCTCCGCGATCATAATAGATCTCTGTGCAGGGGCCGCAAGGACCTGAGCCGTGCTCCCAGAAGTTATCTTCTTTTCCGAACTTGAAGATCCTTTCTGCGGGTATCTTCATATCCTCATTCCAGATCTTGAAAGCTTCATCGTCATCAACATAAACGGAAGGATAAAGCCTGTCAGGATCAAGACCTACAGTCTTTGTAAGGAATTCCCACGCCCAGGGAATAGCTTCTTTCTTAAAGTAATCACCGAAAGAGAAGTTACCTAACATCTCAAAGAAAGTACCGTGGCGAGCGGTCTTTCCTACATTATCTATATCACCTGTACGTACGCACTTCTGGCAAGTAGTAACGCGCTTTCTGGGCGGTATCTCCTGGCCGGTAAAATACGGCTTAAGAGGTGCCATACCTGAATTAATGATAAGAAGAGAATTATCATTATGCGGAACAAGAGAAAAACTCTTCATTTTAAGGTGTTCCTTACCTTCGAAGTATTCAAGGAACATTCTTCTGAGCTGATTTACGCCGTACTTTTCCATAACTGCCTCCATGTGTTTATAAACATATCTGTCCCCGGTTCAAAGAAGAACCCGGGACAACATACGTCATTATATTATCAGTTAATTCTACTGTCAACGAAGTGCAAGCTTATAAATCTCTGCCGCTTCCTTCGCTCCTATAGGACGGATCCTGGAAAGCTTAACAGTATCCTGCATGGTAGCTTTCATGGCAAGGAGCTCTATGATCTCATCTGTCCATTCAACATCAGGGCCGATCTCTTTAAGGCTTACCGGCATGCCAAGACTCTTAAAATATGCAACCGTAGCATCAATTCCCTTCTTTGCGGCGCTGAGATCATCAGGATCATCTATATTCCAAACCTTCCTTGCAAATTTCGCAAATCTGTCAGGCGCGTCCTTATAAAGATATTCTGCCCACGCTCCCCATACCGCAGCCAGAGAAGCACCGTGAGTATAATCAAATACGGCGCTTAAAGCATGTCCGAATTTATGAACAGAGAAATCCTTTCCGCGTCCGCACTCGGTCAGATTATTATGAGATATTGATGAACACCACATTATCTCAGCCTGGGCATCATAGTTATTCTGATCCTTCATAACGATCTCGCCGTTTTTGATAACTGTTCTGAGAAGCCCTTCAGCTATCTCATCCGTAAGATCACATTTGATCTCCGGGATAAAATAGCGCTCCATGGTATGCATCATGATATCCGTGATGCCGGCGGCCTGCTGATAAAGAGGAAGTGTAAATGTAAGCTCGGGATTCATGATCGCAAATCTGCATCTGTTGAACTCAGTATTGATGCCGCCCTTTGCTCCGGTCTCTTCATTTGTGAGGACAGCCGAATCACTCATCTCACTGCCGGCTGCGGCAATTGTAAGTATCGCACCGACAGGAAGACTCTTAGTAAGAGGGACTTTCTTAGTCCAAAGATCCCAGAGCGCATTATCCGGATTGGCGGTACCGTGAGCTATAGCCTTGGCAGTATCGATCGCACTTCCGCCTCCTACTGCAAGTATGAAGTCAATATTTTCCGTTTTGGCAATAACTACACCATCCTCTGCATGAGCCAGTGTGGGATTGGGCTTTGCACCACCGAACTCAATATATCCGACACCTGCTTCAGTAAGCGATTTCTCAACACGTTCAATAAGGCCGCTTTTCACTGCGCTTCCGCCGCCGTAAACTAACAGTACTTTGCTTCCGCCTGCATTCTTTACAGCTTCTCCCGCCTTCTCTTCGGATCCTTTTCCGAATATAACCTTAGTAGGTGTATACTGTTCAAAATTATTCATATCATTCTCCTCTCTTAAAATGAGTCGTAAATATCGTCACGATAACAGATAGATCTTTCGCATTCGTATCTTCCGAAAAAAATATCCGTCCGAAACCTGATCAGTCCCGAACGGATAATATCGTTTCAGCTGAAAATGAGACTCGAACTCACGACCCCTTCATTACGAGTGAAGTGCTCTACCGACTGAGCTATTTCAGCAACAAAAACGATTATAAACGGAGCAGGATTATTTTTCAAGTAAAACTTCTTTTGTCGGATGCAAGCTTTCAGCCTATTTATCTTCTATCATATGAACATCAAGCTGATCAAAAGGAATAGCGATATCATTTGCATCAAACGCTTTTTTCACATGTTCGGTAATGCTCCACTTCAGATCAAAATAATCTTCGTTTTTAACAAAACATCTTATGCCAAGAGTCACTGCAGAAGAATCCAACGAATCTACATATACCTTCTTTTGAATATCCTTTAAAACCTTCTCCTCTGATTCCATGACCTCAAAAAGCACTTTTCTGGCTTTATCGATATCAGAACTGTAGGAAATGCCAAAGGTAAGAATGAGCTGTCTCATCGGTGCCATATTTACGTTAATGAGGGATGTATTTGCCAGCGTTCCGTTAGGCAATACAACGGTGCGTCCGTCGATGGTATGGAGCTTTGTATAGAAAAGACCTATTTCCTTAACGGTTCCCTCATTTCCTTTGTTGTCTTCATGAATGTAATCACCAAGCTTGAAAGGCTTAAGCAAAAGGATCAGCACACCACCGGTAAGATTTGATAAGCTGCCCTGAATTGCGAGAGCTACGGTAACACCGGCAGATCCAAGCAGTGCAATAAGGCTGGTGGTCTCAACGCCGAAGTATGAAGCAAGCCAGATTATCAGTAATGCGTAGAGAACAACCTTCGTAAGAGAATCAATAAAATGCCTGATACTGAGATCGGCTTTTGCCTTCTCCATTGATTTCTTTAATATCTTACGAACGATCTTAATAAACCATGCACCGATCACAAAAATAACCAGTGCAAATACAAACTTTATGGCAAAGCTTGTAGCTTTCGAAGGAAGCTCTTCAAAAAAAGTTCTGAATGCACTCACATTTTCCGTTATCTCAGCCACACTCTCCGCAGCTGCAACGGATACGGAACTTAATGCATTGGCGGATGCGGAAGATACACTGTCCTCCGATGCACTTTCTTCAGTCAAAACAGCAACCGCATTATTCACCGATGCGGAATCATATAACAGACTACCAATCATTCCTGAGATCATTTATTAACCTTACCCTTTTTATACTCGCTACCGGATGCAATCTTCTCCTCAGCTTCAGCGATCTGCGCCTGAAGTCTGACCTTAAGGTCCTCTCTGATCTTAACTCTTGCATCGGTGATCTTTTTCTTCTTTTCAAGAAG
>Ga0256407_10013496_pt1 | contig 10918 bp, 15 predicted proteins | sample RumenRJG_04DNA_FD_193489 | JGI IMG/M metagenome (GOLD analysis project Ga0256407, IMG submission 193489) | Bovine rumen microbial communities from Lethbridge, Alberta, Canada - RJG_04 | ecosystem: Host-associated > Mammals > Digestive system > Stomach > Rumen | place: Canada: Alberta... | reverse complement strand
AAAGGTATCAACAACAAGATGGACGGCCGTGGTAACTACACCTTGGGTATCACCGAGCAGATCATCTTCCCTGAAATTAACATTGATAACATCACCAAACTGCTGGGTATGAACATCACGTTCGTTACTACAGCTAAAACCGATGAGGAGGGCTTCGCACTCCTGCGTGAGTTTGGTTTACCGTTTAAAAAGTAATTCAGACTATGGCAAAAGAATCAATGAAAGCCCGCGAGGTAAAACGTGCCAAACTCGTTGCGAAATTCGCTGCGAAACGTGCACAACTCCTCAAGGATGGTGACTATGTAGGCCTTCAGAGCCTTCCGAAGAATGCAAGTCCGGTTCGTCTGCACAACCGTTGCAAAGTGACCGGTCGTCCGAAAGGATACATGCGTGCCTTCGGCCTCAGCCGTATTCAATTCCGTGAGATGGCTTCTAAAGGCCTCATCCCCGGAGTAAAGAAAGCGAGCTGGTAAAAACAAGAATCGATAGGGATACAGTAGGGTTAATACCGACGGTCAACCGACGGTCAACCGACAGTCAAAGCCATGATCGGTGTGGTGATAAGCCCGCTGTAAGCCCAGACGATAAGTTAACATTATTAAATATTGTCCCGACAGGCGGGATTAATTTAACAAAACAAAACAAATGACAGATCCTATTGCAGATTACCTCACTCGATTGAGGAATGCTATCAAAGCCGGTCACCGTGTGGTTGAAGTTCCGGCTTCGAATCTGAAGAAAGAGATCACTCGCATCTTGTTTGAGAAGGGTTACATCCTTTCCTACAAGTTCGTTGAGGATGGTCCTCAGGGCACTATCAAGATTGCCCTCAAGTATGATCCGGTTAACAAAGTTAACGCGATCAAGTGTTTGAAACGTGTATCCACTCCGGGTTTGCGTAAGTACGTTGGTTACCGTGATATGCCGCGTGTATTGAACGGTCTCGGTATCGCTATCCTTTCCACTTCGAAAGGTGTGATGACCAACAAAGAGGCTCTTGGCCAGCAACTCGGTGGTGAAGTATTGTGCTATGTTTATTAATAAGGAGGAACAGCTATGTCAAGAATTGGAAAACTTCCTATCGCAATTCCTGCCGGCGTAACGGTAACCGTTAGCCCGGAGAATGTAGTGACCGTAAAGGGTCCGAAAGGTGAGCTCTGCCAGGCAGTTGATCCCCTGATTTCTGTAAACGTAGAAGATGGTGTATGCCATGTTACCCGTCCGAACGATGAGAAAGAGTGCCGCGCTAAACACGGTCTGTACCGCGCTTTGATCCACAACATGGTTGTTGGTTGCAGCGAGGGTTACAAGAAGACTCTGGAACTCGTCGGTGTAGGTTATCGTGTTGAGTTGGCTCAGCCGAACGTGCTGAACTTCTCGCTCGGTTATACTCACCCCATCTATCTCGGCTTGCCGAAAGAGGTGAAGGTAGAGACCAAGTCGGAGCGTAACCAGAACCCGTTGGTAATGCTTGAGAGCGCTGACAAACAGCTTCTTGGCCAGATTTGCGCTAAGATCCGCTCGTTCCGCAAACCGGAGCCGTACAAGGGCAAGGGTATCAAGTTCCAAGGTGAAATCGTTCGTCGTAAAGCTGGTAAGTCGGCTGGTAAATAATTAGAAAGGAAACAAGATTATGATTAAGAAAATTGCACGTCGCCTTAAGATTAAGGAATCTATCCGCACCAAGGTGTCGGGAACTGCAGAGCGTCCGCGTCTGACCGTGTTCCGTTCTAACAGCCAGATTTACGCTCAGGTGATCGATGACCTCGCAGGCAAGACCCTCGCAAGCGCATCTTCGCTCGCAATCAAGGAAAAAATGACTAAGACCGAGAAGGCTGTTGAAGTAGGTAAACTCGTAGCAGCAGCTGCTCAGAAGGCCGGAGTCAACGAAGTAGTATTTGACCGTAACGGATACCTCTATCACGGTCGTGTTAAAGCCCTCGCTGACGCAGCTCGCGAGGCTGGTCTCAAATTCTAATAACTGACGATATTATGCAAAGAGTTAAATCAACACAAGACCTCGAGCTCAAGGAGCGTCTGGTCGCTGTCAACCGCGTAACGAAAGTTACCAAAGGTGGACGTACCTTCACTTTCGCAGCTATCGTAGTTGTTGGAAATGAAGACGGAATTGTAGGTTACGGTTTGGGTAAAGCAGGTGAGGTTGCTGCTGCTATGCAGAAAGCTACCGAGGCTGCAAAGAAGAACCTCATCCAAGTACCTGTTCTGAAGGGCACTATCCCTCACGAGCAGTATGCTAAGTTCGGTGGTTCCCGCGTTTACATCCAGCCTGCTACGCACGGTACCGGAGTAAAAGCCGGTGGTGCTATGCGTGCCGTACTGGAGTCCGCTGGTGTACACGACGTCTTGGCTAAGTCCAAAGGTTCGTCCAACCCCCACAACCTCGTTAAAGCTACTATCCAAGCGCTCGCAGAACTGCGTGACGCTCGTACCGTAGCCGCTAACCGTGGCGTAAGCCTTTCTACAGTGTTTAATGGTTAATAAATTCTTCTACAACTATGGCAAAGATTAAAATTCAACAAGTACGCAGTACTATCAAATGTCCGAAGGTGCAGAAGGAGACCATGGTTGCTCTCGGTCTGCGCAAAATGAACGCAGTCGTTGAGCACGAAGCTACCCCGGCTATCCTGGGTATGGTAGAGAAGGTAAAGCACCTTGTTAAAGTTATTGACTAATCCCTAAAATTTGTAATTACATCATGGAATTGAATAATCTTACCCCTGCAGCAGGATCGGTTAAGACCGCAAAGCGTGTCGGCCGTGGTGCAGGTTCGGGCCTCGGTGGAACTTCTACCCGTGGTCACAAGGGTGCTAAGTCGCGCTCCGGTTACAGCAAGAAAATCGGTTTCGAGGGTGGTCAGATGCCTATGCAGCGTCGTCTGCCTAAGTTCGGCTTCAAGAACATCAACCGTGTGGAGTACAAAGCTATCAACCTCTCGACCCTTCAGCAGCTCGCTGAGGCTAAGAAACTGGAGAAGATCGGCTTGATCGAGCTCCACGAGGCTGGTTTCATCTCCAAAACCCAACTCGTTAAGATCTTGGGTAACGGCGAACTGAAAGCTAAACTGACCGTTCAGGCTAACGCTTTCTCCAAGAAAGCAGAAGAGGCTATCGTAGCTGCCGGCGGCACTATCGAAAAGATTTAAGAACGTTATGAAATCTTGTGCAAGCCGAGTGTAAGCTCGCTTACGCAACTCGGCGAAGCCAAGATTCCAGATTAAATCAACGATTTAATATGAAGTTAATTGAAACATTTAAAAATATCTGGAAGATCGAGGATCTCCGCAACCGTCTGTTGACCACGGCTCTGTTCGTGCTCATCTACCGTTTCGGATCGTTCGTCGTTCTGCCGGGTATTGACCCTACAGCCTTGTCTGCTCTGCATAATCAGACAGCAGGTGGTCTGATGGCGTTGTTGGATATGTTCTCCGGTGGAGCTTTCTCCAACGCGTCTATCTTCGCCCTGGGTATCATGCCTTACATCTCTGCATCCATCGTAATCCAGTTGCTGTCTATCGCAGTACCGTATTTCCAGAAGATGCAGAAAGAGGGTGAGTCCGGCCGTCAGAAGATGAACCAGATCACGCGCTATCTGACCGTTGCTATTCTGCTCTTCCAGGGACCGAGCTACCTCGTTAACCTGTCCGTACAGATGGCTCAAGCAGGTCAGCCTTTGGCAATCGGATTCAACTGGTTCACAATCTCATCGACCATCCTGCTTACCGCTGGTTCTATGTTCGTGATGTGGCTGGGTGAGCGTATTACCGACCGCGGTGTTGGAAACGGTATTTCCTTCATCATCTTGATCGGTATTATTGCGCGTCTCCCGGGTGCCCTCGTACAGGAGTTCGGTAGCCGTCTCAACGATGCCGGTGGTGGTCTGATCGTGTTCCTCTTGGAGATTGTGATCCTGCTCCTCGTCTTCGCTTTTGCGATTATGCTGGTTCAGGGTACACGTCGTATTCCGGTGCAATACGCAAAACGTATCCAGGGTAACAAGCAATATGGCGGTGTGCGTCAGTACATTCCTCTCAAGGTCAATGCTGCTAACGTAATGCCGATCATTTTTGCACAGGCTATCATGTTTATTCCTATCGCTATCGTAGGCTTCCGTGCTTCGGAGAGCAATGCCTTCGTTCAGGCGTTCATGGATAACAACGGCTTCTGGTACAACTTCGTATTCGCACTGCTGATCATCGCCTTCACCTATTTCTACACCGCGATCATCATCAATCCTGTTCAGATGGCAGAGAACCTGAAGCTGAACAACGGATTCATTCCGGGTGTGAAACCGGGTAAGAAGACGGCTGAGTATATTGACACTATCATGAGCCGCATCACCCTGCCGGGTTCGATCCTGCTGGCTATCATCGCTATCCTTCCGGCGTTTGCACGTCTGTTCGGTGTTTCGATGGGCTTTGCACAGTTCTTCGGCGGTACGTCCCTGCTCATCATGGTAGGCGTTATATTGGATACTTTGCAGCAGATTGAGAGCCACCTGCTCATGCGTCACTACGACGGATTCTTCGAGTCCGGCATGCGCATCAAAGGTCGCTCCGGTGCTATGGCCTACTAATTCGTTAGATAGATGATTTTCCTGAAGACTGACGAAGAGGTAGAACTCATGCGGGCAAGCAACATCCTGCTTGGTAAGACTTATGCCGAAGTGGCTAAGGCTATCAAGCCGGGTGTTACTACCGCCCAACTGGATAAGATAGCGTATGAGTTCATCATGGATCATGGCGGTCGCCCTGCCTGCCTCGGATTCGAGGATTACCCCGCTACCCTTTGTACTTCGGTGAACGAAGTGGTGGTACACGGTATTCCTTCCGACAAGGTGGTTTTGAAAGAAGGCGATATCATCTCCATCGATTCATCGATCGAACTCAACGGCTGGCATTCGGATTCCGCTTATACTTTCCCGGTGGGAGAGGTAAGCCCCGAAGTGATGAAACTGCTCAAGACCACCAAAGAGGCGCTCTATCTGGGCATCGAACAGGCGGTTACGGGCAAACGCTTAGGCGATGTGTCTTTCGCGATCCAGAACCACTGCGAAAAAGCCGGTTACGGCGTAGTACGCGAGTTCGTGGGACACGGTATCGGACGCGAGATGCACGAAGATCCGGAGGTATGTAACTACGGTCGCCGCGGAAACGGTATCGTTCTCAAATCCGGTATGACCATGGCAATCGAGCCTATGATCACCCTCGGAAGACGCAATGTGCTTATCGAGGATGACGGATGGACGGCACGCACGATCGATCGCAAACCCGCAGCTCACTACGAACACAGTATCTGCGTCCGGAACGGCAAGGCGGAGATCTTATCCACCTTTGATTTTATCCAGGAAGTCCTGGGAGACAGATTTATCTAAATCATCTAAATAACAAAAAGTATGGCAAAACAAGACAGCATCGAAGTGGACGGAACGGTAGTAGAGGCATTGTCCAACGCTATGTTCCGCGTGCAACTCGAGAACGGACCGCTCATCATCGCTCACATTTCCGGTAAGATGCGTATGCACTACATCAAGATTCTCGCCGGCGACCGTGTCAAAGTGGAGATGAGCCCGTATGACCTGACCAAAGGACGTATCTCGTTCCGCTACAAGTAATGTGAAGTACAAAGGGACAAAGTACAAAGTACCAAGGACCTGCGGCTCACAAATCATTAATTAACAAAGTAAACACTGTTCAGAAATGAAAGTACGTGCTTCGATTAAAAAACGCAATGCCGATTGCAAGATTGTTCGTCGCAAAGGGCATTTGTATGTAATCAACAAGAAGGATCCTAAAATGAAGATGCGTCAAGGATAAGCGTAATCTTTAATTAGAATCAACCACTTCTTAAAATCAATTATTTTTTAACAAAATTATCCTTAGTATTTAATTATGGCTATAAGAATTGTCGGTGTAGATATACCGCAGAACAAATGTGGCGAAGTCAGCTTGACTTATATCTACGGAATAGGTCGTTCAAGCGCAAAGAAAATTCTCGCAGAGGCAGGCATTGACCCAAGCATCAAGGTAGAGAATTGGACGGATGACCAAGCAGCTAAAGTCCGTGAGATCATCGGTGCTAAATTCAAAGTAGAAGGTGATCTTCGTTCGGAAACACAATTGAACATCAAACGCTTGATGGATATCGGTTGTTACCGTGGTGTGCGCCACCGTATCGGTCTTCCGGTTCGTGGACAGAGCACCAAGAACAACGCCCGCACGCGCAAAGGACGTAAGAAAACTGTTGCAAATAAGAAGAAAGCAACGAAGTAATCAACCGTTAGTAATTAATCAAATAATCTATCAAGTATTATGGCAAAGAAAGCTATTGCAGCAAAGAAGCGCGTAGTGAAGATCGAGGGCGTTGGCCAGCTTCACGTGATGTCTTCTTTCAATAATGTAATCGTTACGGTTGCTAATGGTGACGGCCAGGTAATCAGCTGGTCTTCCGCTGGTAAACAGGGCTTCCGTGGCAGCAAGAAAAATACTCCGTACGCAGCTCAAATGGCAGCAGCTGACTGCTGCAAGGTCGCATTCGACCTCGGTCTGCGCAAGGTAAAAGCATACGTTAAGGGTCCCGGACAAGGACGTGAGTCGGCTATCCGTGCCTGCGTAGCCGCAGGTATCGACGTAACAGAAATCGTTGATGTTACCCCGATGCCGCACAACGGTTGCCGTCCTCCGAAACGTCGTCGTGTCTAAGTTAACGTTATTAATTAATTGACGAATGGACGATTGACGAGGTACGATTGATTGTTCAATTGAAAGAGATTGACGATTGACACCGCATGGTAAATCGTAAATAATAATCAATCGTAAATAAATCGTAAATCGTAAATTTGTAAATCGTAAATTTAAAGAATTATGGCAAGATATATTGGCCCAAAATCTCGCATTGCGCGCCGTTTCGGCGAGGCTATCTTCGGCGAGGATAAGGTGCTTGCAAAACGTCCGTATGCACCCGGACAACACGGCGTTAACCGTCGTAAGAAAAACTCTGAGTATGGTACTCAGTTGGCTGAGAAGCAGAAGGCTAAATACACCTATGGTGTACTGGAGAAACAATTCCGCCTCCTCTTCGCTAAAGCTGCTCGTACCAAAGGTATTACCGGTGAGATCCTGATCCAGCTTCTCGAGTGCCGCCTTGATAACATCGTTTATCGTCTCGGTATGGCGCCGACCCGTGCTGCAGCTCGTCAGCTTGTTAGCCACCGTCACATTGTAGTGGACGGCAAGGTAGTGAACATCCCTTCCTACGAGGTTAAACCCGGTCAGGTAGTAGCTGTTCGCGAGAAAGCTAAATCGCTTGAGGTGATCAACGAGTCCCTCCAGGGCTTCAACCACGCTAAGTACGGTTGGCTCGAATGGAATGAGGGCGAGAAAGCCGGTAAGTTGCTCAATGTTCCTGCTCGCGCAGAGATTCCGGAGAACATTAAGGAGCAATTGATCGTTGAGTTGTACTCTAAATAATAAATAAATTCATGGCAATATTAAATTTCATCAAACCTGACAAGGTGATAATGTTGGATTCGAGTGCGAACAAAGGTGTCTTTGAGTTTCGCCCACTCGAGCCGGGGTACGGAATTACGATAGGCAATGCTATCCGTCGTGTGCTGCTTGGCAGCCTCGAGGGATACGCTATCTGCTCTGTCAAGATCAGCGGTATTGATCATGAATTTGCTACGATCCCCGGTGTAATCACTGACGTTACCAACTTGATCCTCAACCTCAAGCAGATGCGCTTCCTCCATAAGGAGGGCATTGATGAGGAGACCGAAACGGCCAAACTCCATGTGCATAAATCCAAAGCGTTCATGGCAGGTGAGTTCAACACAGTGCTGCAGAACTTCGAGGTGCTTAACCCCGAACTTCAACTGGCAGAACTCGATGAATCGGCTGATTTCGAGATTGAGATCACCATCAACAAGGGTCGCGGATACGTGCCCGGAGATGAGAATCGTAAGAAGGACGATCCTATCGGTACCCTCGCTATCGATTCTATCTACACCCCGATCCGCAACGTCATGATTTCGGTTGACCAGTATCGTGTCGAGCAACGTACCGACTACGAGAAACTCACCATTGAGATTACTACGGACGGTTCCATTGCCCCGCAACAGGCACTCACCGAAGCTGCTAAGATCCTCATCTACCACTTCATGCTCTTCTCCGACGAACGTATCGTCCTCGAGGAGGAGACCAAGAAGAACAATAACGCACTCGACGAAGAGATGCTTCGTATGCGCCAGCTCCTCAACCAGAAACTGCAAGACATGGACCTGTCTGTGCGTGCACTGAACTGCTTGAAGGCTGCTGAGGTAGAGACTCTTGGCGAACTCGTTAAGTACCACCGCGCTGACCTGCTCAAGTTCCGTAACTTCGGTAAGAAGTCTCTCACCGAGTTGGATGAACTGCTCGAGCGTAACGGTCTCGCCTTCGGTATGGACATCTCGCGCTACAGAGCGCTGGATTAACAATTAATAATTAATTGACGAATGGACGATTGACGAGGTACGATTGATTGTTCAATTGAAAGAGATTGACGATTGATACCACATGGTAAATCGTAAATAATAATCAATCGTAAATAAATCGTAAATCGTAAATCGTTAAATCGTAAATTTAAACAATTATGCGTCATAATAAGAAATTTAATCACCTTAGCCGCAAGGCCAACCATCGCGCTGCGATGCTGTCCAACATGGCTTGCTCGCTGATCATGCACAAGCGTATCAGCACAACCCTCGCTAAGGCAAAAGCGCTCCGTATCTACGTTGAGCCGATCCTCACTCGTGCTAAAGAGGATAACATGAACAACCGTCGTTTGGCTTTCTCCCTGCTCAAACAGAAAGAGGTCGTAACCGAACTCTTCCAAAATGTTGGCGAGAAGATCGCAAACCGTCCCGGTGGTTACACCCGTATCCTCCGCACCGGTTTCCGTCTGGGCGACGCAGCTGAGATGTGTATCATCGAGCTCGTAGATTACAACGAGAACATGCTCAAGGAGACCAAGAAAGCTACCAAGAAAGCTACCCGCCGTGCCGGCAAAAAAGCCGTTAAGGAGGCTGTAGAAGAGGTTGCTGCTGAGGCTGCTCCTGAAGCTCCCGCTGCAGAGTAATGAACTTCGAATATCGAAATATCGATATGTCGATAAATCGTTAAAACTATGTTTTTGGATGCAACCAAACATAATGAAAACGTGACAGATCTCGCCAACGCTAAAGTTGGCGAATCTGTTTCTGTTTTCGGCATGATCCATAATGTCCGCGTCACCAAGTGGGGCGGATTTATTGTACTCCGTAAGTCCCGCGGCTTGTTGCAAGCAGTTGTTAGCAACGATACCTCGAAGTTCTTCGACGAAGCCGGCAACGAGATCGCTATGAACGACCTCTGCCGCGAGATGGCAATCACCCTCACCGGTACCGTTAACGAGGCAAAGATCAAAGACCCCGCAGCGTTCTACAACACGATTGAGATCGCAGTAGCTGAGGTTCGCGTATTGAGCCGTCCGACGACCGCTGAGGTAGTCGATATGAACGCCCTCAAGTTCGGCGACGAAGAGACACTCCTGCGTTATAAGTTTGACAACCGTCAAGTAACCCTCCGTAACCCCCGCGATATGGCGATCCTTAAAGTGCAGAGCACTATTGCACGCGCGTTCGGGGAGTTCCTGTCTGCGAACGGCTTCACCCAGATCTTTACCCCGAAGATCGTGTCCGAGGGAGCAGAGGGCGGCGCGAACGTCTTCAAAATGGATTATTTTGGCAAGCAGGTTTATCTCGCGCAGTCCCCGCAGTTCTACAAACAGATTGGCGTTGGTGTCTATGAGCGCGTCTTTGAGATCGCGCCCGCGTATCGCGCAGAGAAGCATGCTACCTCCCGCCACCTCAATGAGTATATCTCCCTCGATGTGGAGATGGGCTTCATCAAAGGTCAGGAGGATGTCATGACTTTGGAGGCAGCACTGCTGCGTCATATCATCGCAACGGTTGAGAAAGACTGCGCGCATGAGCTCCAACTGCTCAATGCAGTCAATCCGGTTCTTCCGGAGCAGGTTCCCGCTTGGAAACTGAGCGAGGTACACGAGATCCTCTTTGAGAATAATCTTTGTGAGGCGGATCACCGTGGCGAGGACGACCTTGCGCCGGAAGAGGAGCGCGCTATCTGCAAGTACGCTTTCGAGAAATACGGTTCGGACTTTGTGTTCGTTACCCATTTTCCGTCCGAGCACCGCGCTTTCTACGCAATGGACGATCCAGAGGATCCGTCGCTGACGCTCAGCTTCGACCTCCTCATGCGCGGCTTGGAGATTACCTCCGGCGGCCAGCGTATCCATAAGGAAGCTGACTACCGCGAAAAGATGATCCGTCGTGGCATGAACCCCGATGCGTTCCATTTCTATCTCGATACCTTCAAGAATGGCATGCCGCCTCACGGAGGTTTTGCTATTGGTCTGGAGCGCATCACCGCCTGCTTCCTCGGCATCGCCAACGTCAAAGAATGCTCGATGTTCCCACGAGACATCAATCGTGTGGCACCTTAATCAAGGCCGTCCTTCGGGGCGGTCTTTTTTGTTGCCTCTCCGCGCGCTCCGTCCGTCGGCTATATATGCCCGTCTTTCTTTTTTGCTCATTCCGTTTCACTCCATGAAATAATCGTACCCTTGCGGTTAAGAAAATGGGGGAAAGAAAAAATACCTCATTTTTGCGTCCCGTCAATCTCTTTTCAACCTCCTCTTATTTTCCTGTTAATCGGCTACCCTTGCGCTACCCTTGGGCTATCTTTGGGCGTCCTCTCCTGTGCTTTCGGATGACCATTAGGCAGATTAGCTCATCCGTGTCATATCTCCACGATATGACATTACAGACTTGCGGAGCGTCCCTCGATTTTGCATCATCCCCA
>Ga0256407_10013493_pt1 | contig 10920 bp, 8 predicted proteins | sample RumenRJG_04DNA_FD_193489 | JGI IMG/M metagenome (GOLD analysis project Ga0256407, IMG submission 193489) | Bovine rumen microbial communities from Lethbridge, Alberta, Canada - RJG_04 | ecosystem: Host-associated > Mammals > Digestive system > Stomach > Rumen | place: Canada: Alberta | collected... | reverse complement strand
ACTGAGCGAGTAGGCCACAGTGCGGTCGTGCTCGTCGAAGGTATACTCATAGATATTGAGGTCGAGCCGCTGGTAGAGGTCCTTGAAGAAGATGCGCCCCATATAGTCGCCCTCGCTGATGATGATAGCGTTCTCCTCGCTCAGTTGCTGGAGATTGGCAAAGGTGGGACCGAACATGGGGTGTGAGGAGACGAACCTGCGTCCCGTCTGCTCGTAATACTCTTTCAGGCCGGTCTTCACCGAGGCGATGTCGCTGATGATGCAGTCGTCGGGCAGGTAAGGGATGACCTCGTCGAAGGCCTTGATGGTGTTCTTCACCGTGACGGCGTTGATCACCAGTTCGGGTGCGAACTCGCGTATCTCTTCCAACTGTGTGAACCGCTGTGTGTTGTAGGTGAAGCGCATGCGCTTCGGGTCTTTCTCAAACACGGCCGTCTCGTGCTCAAAACTCAGCAGGTCGAGGAAGAAACTCCCCATCTTTCCTGCTCCCAGAACCAATATTCTCATAGTGTAGAATTACTTGTTGATGATTTCCATTTGCTGGCGCACGCTCTCCTCGTGCACGCTCTCGAACACTTTCTTCACGAAGTCGGCTCCCATGCCGCAGAGCGAGCCCTGCGCACCTCGTTTGTCGAGGATCTCGCCATAACGGGCAGGCTGAAGCACGGTCATGTTGTGCTCTTTCTTGAACTGGCCTATCTCGCGACACACCCTCATACGCTTGGCAAGCAAATCCATGAGTTGGTTGTCGAGCTCGTCGATCTGCTTCCTGAGTTCCCTGATGTCCTCGGTGCTGACCGACTCGTCGCGGATGACGAGCAGCGAGAGGATGTAGTCGAGCACGTCGGGAGTCACTTGTTGTGCGGCGTCGCTCCAAGCCATGTCGGGCTCGCAGTGCGACTCCACGATGAGTCCGTCGAAGCCCAGGTCCATGGCCTGCTGGCAGAGCGGAGCCACCAATTCGCGCCGTCCACCAATGTGGCTGGGGTCGCAGAGGATAGGCAGACTGGGAATCCTACGGCGCAGTTCGATGGGAATCTGCCACATGGGCAGGTTGCGGTAGATTTTCTTGTCGTAGCTGGAGAATCCCCTATGGATGGCCGCCAACCGCTTGATGCCGGCCTGGTTGATACGCTCGAGCGCTCCAATCCACAGTTCCAGGTCGGGATTGACCGGGTTTTTCACCAGCACAGGCACATCCACACCACGCAGGGAATCGGCCAGGGCCTGCATGGCGAAAGGGTTGGCCGAGGTGCGAGCACCTATCCACAAGATGTCGATGCCATACTTGAGGGCCAGCTCCACATGCTCGGGTGTGGCCACCTCGGTGGTGACAAGCATTCCCGTCTCTTCTTTCACCCGTTTCATCCACGGGAGGGCTTTCTCGCCATTCCCCTCGAAGCCACCGGGTTTCGTTCGGGGTTTCCACACGCCAGCGCGGAACATGTGGCATCCTTTTTTTGCCAGTTGTGTGGCGGTTGTCATCACTTGCTCCTCGGTCTCTGCGGAGCATGGCCCTGCGATGACCACGGGTCGCTCATTGTCGCTGGGCAGTTTCAAGGGTTGAAGATCTAATTCCATGTTTATCTTGATTTTTTGTTATTATTGCAAGTTTTTGCTTGACCTTAAAGACTTTAAGAACCTTAAGGACTTTAAGGACCTTAGGTAGCTTACCAGTCGAGGGCCTGTATCCGCTTGAGCGCCTCGCGCATCTTATCGTCTTTGGCACAGAGCGAGATGCGGATGAATCGGCTGCCGTTGCTCCCGAAGATGAATCCCGGTGTGATGAAAACCCTCGCCTTGTGGAGCACGCGCTCGGTGAGCTGTTCCACATCGTCGTACTTATCGGGAATCTTTCCCCAAAGGAACATACCCACCTGCTTGGGGTCGAAAGTGCAGCCCAACTGTGTCATGATGGCCTCGGCAATCTCACGGCGACGGCCATAGGTCTCGATATTGGCTTGACGGTGCCAACTGTCATCATTGTCGTAGGCCTGGGCGGCAGCCAGTTGTATGCCGCGGAAAGTTCCGCTGTCGATATTGCTCTTTACCTTGAGAATCCACGAGATGAAGGTGGCGTTGGTGGCACAGAGTCCCACACGCCACCCCGGCATGTTGTGGCTCTTGCTCATCGAGTTGAACTCGATACAGCACTCCTTTGCTCCTTCCACCTGGAGCAGCGAGCGGTAATGCTCGTTGAGGATGAATGAATAGGGGTTGTCGTTCACCACCACGATGCCATGCCGGCGGGCGAAGTCAACCAACCGTTCATAAGTCTCCATCCTGGCATCGCCACCGGTGGGCATATTGGGATAGTTGGTCCACATCAGCCTCACCCCACTGAGGTCCATGTTCTCCAGTTCATCAAAGTCGGGCTGCCAGCCATTATCCTCCCTAAGGTTGTAGTTCACGATTCTCGCCCCCAGGATCTTGCTGAGCGAGGTGTAGGTGGGATAGCCCGGATTGGGCACCAGCACGCCGTCGCCAGGATTGACAAACGCCAATGTGACATGCAGTATACCCTCTTTGCTGCCTATCAGCGGGAGGATCTCGGTGGCGGGGTCGAGCGTCACGCCATACCACCGTTGGTAAAAGCGCGCCATTGCCCCACGCAGTTCGGGCGTGCCCATAGTGGGTTGGTAGCCGTGGGCGTCGGGGCGCCGGGCCACCTGGCACAGTGTGTCGATGGTGGCCTCGGAGGGCGGCATGTCGGGACTGCCTATGGCCAGGCTGATGATGTCGCGGCCCTCGGCGTTGAGGCGTGCCACCTCCTTGAGTTTCCGACTGAAGTAATACTCCTGCACCAGACAAAGTCTGTCGGCGGGCTGTATGCTAATTGGTCTGTCTTCCATTTTGATATTCTCCTAAAATTTTCAGTTCTTTGGTCAGTGGTGTAATAGCGTCGATGCTCTGGCGGTATCGGGTGATGTTGTTGTAGGTCACATCCACGTAGAACAGGTATTCCCACTCATGTCCGATGATGGGCAGCGACTGTATCTTGGTAAGGTTGATGTTGTAGAACGAGAGGATGGTGAGCACCTTGGAGAGAGCACCCTCCTCATGGGGCAGTGAGAAGACCAGGCTCGATTTGTCGGTCTTGTCGAGCGGGCGGAGAAAGTCGGCCTTACGGGGGTCGCACACCACAAGGAACCGGGTGAAGTTGTGCTTGTTGTCCTCAATGGAATCTTCGAGCACACGCATACCGTAGAGGCGGGCGGCGTCGGCACTGCAGATGGCAGCCTTGCCCCGCAACTGCTTCTCCATGATTTCCTCGGCAGCGCCGGCCGTATCTTCCGTTTCCACTGCTTTCAGTTCGGCATGCCGGGCCAGAAATTCCCGGCACTGCATCAGGGCCACGGGGTGCGAGTGTATCTCGTCGATGGTGTCCCAGTCGTCTTCGGGCAGGCAGCAGATACAATGGCGTATATGCAGCTTGTGCTCGCCCACCACCGTGGTGCCCGAATCGCGCAGCAATTCGTAGTTGTGGAGCAAGCTGCCGGCGATGGTGTTCTCGATGGCTGTCATTCCGATGACAGTAGGGTCGTTGAGAATCTGTGCATACACCTCCTCGAAGGTAGCACAGCAGATCAGTTGCACCTGCTCACCCTCGAAATACAGATGGGCTGCCATATCGTGGAACGAACCGGCTTGACCCTGGATGGCTACTCTCTTCATACTGTTCTTATTTTAAACACAAATCCCGCCTCTATCGAAGCGGGAAACTGACTGTAGGCTCTCGGCCTGGTGGTCATAAGTTGAAATCTACACGCAACTTCCCGCTTCGCAATGGCTTGCAAAGTAAAAATAGAAGTAATAGTATGCGTTGAAGGTTCTCATACTTATGATTTTCTTGATTTGGCTGCAAATTTATAACATTATGACCACATCCACAAACATTTTGATGTTTTTTTTGCTTTTTTGTTGGTTTATTGTTGCAAAACGGTCTCACTTGGCTTTCTTTGGGAACGGAGCCTGCATGGCATGGAAGGGAGGGAAGGGAGGGAAGGGAGGGAAGGGAGGGCAGAGCGAGTAGGCCTGGTTGCAGCATCGGCATGAGGGCTGAGGCGCGGCAGCACCATGCCATACGGAGAAGGGGGATGATGCGGCGAGTGTCCACCCTTCAGGAAAAATACGGGCACGACCACTGTTTTTGGTGGCTGAAACCACAAAAAAAACACTTTATCGAAATAGGAAAACATTTTTTTGTTTATCTTTGCAGTGCAATTGGTTCACGAACTCAAGTGATGAAAAAGGGAATCGGGTGGAACTCCCGAGCAGTCCCGCTGCTGTGAGTCGTCCTTCCATGCGCCAACAACAAGCCACTGGCCCCCTTGCCGGGAAGGCGTTGGCACACGACGACAAGCCAGAATACCTGCCATTGCACGACAACATCTCGCCTCCACGATGTATGGCGGCGCAGAAGAAGAAGCCCATGAAACGACTCTTGACGACATGCCTGCTGTCGTTCTGTCTTGCCTTGGTTTGTGCCCAGACAAAAAAAGAAGCACCGAGCGACAGCATCAGGCAACTGGACGAAGTGGTGGTAACCTCGAAACTGACCTTCCGTGAGGTTATCCCATCACAAAAATTGAGCGGCGAGCAACTCGAGCGGCTCAACACCCACTCCGTGGCCGACGCCCTGAGGTATTTCTCTGGCTTGCAACTGAAAGACTATGGCGGCGTGGGCGGCATCAAGACCGTCAATATCCGCAGCATGGGCACCAACCACCTGGGCATCTACTACGACGGTGTGGAACTGGGCAATGCCCAGAACGGACAGATCGACCTGGGGCAGTTTACCCTCGACAATGTGGACGAGGTGACGCTGTACAATGGCCAGAAGAGCGCCATCTTCCAGACTGCCAGTGATTTTGGCAATGCCGGCTCGGTGTATATCCGCACCCGGCGTCCCTGGTTCTCGTATGGCGAGACCTACCACTTGAAGACCAACGTGAAATACGCATCGAGCGACATGATCAGGCTCTCGGGCCTTTATGAGCAGAAGTTGGGCGACAACCTGAGCGCATCGGTGAGTGCGGGATTCCTCAACGCCAGCGGCAAGTACAAGTTCCGTTACCGTAGGGTGAACATCGACGGCACCACCGCCTGGGACACCACCGCCACCCGACAGAATGGCGACATCCATGCCGAACGGCTGGAGGTGAACCTGCACGGCACCCTCGACCAAGGTTACTGGTATGCCAAAGGCTATTTCTACAACTCCGAGCGCGGCATCCCCGGGGCTATCGTCAACAACGTGTGGAAACGAGGCGAACGGCAGTGGGACCTCAACACCTTCGGTCAGGCCGCCTGGCAGAAGAGTCTGAGCGACCGATACAGTTGCCGCGTGATGGCCAAATATGCCTACTACCGCACCCACTACGTGAACCGCGACTCCACCCAGTTGCCCGTCGACAACCGCTACTACCAGCAAGAGTTCTACCTCACCACGTCGCACGTGTACGAGTTGCTGCCTCTCTGGAGCATCTCGGCAAGTTACGACCTGCGCTGGAACAAGCTCAATGCCAGCACCTACAACTTCGCCTACCCCACCCGACTGTCGAACCTCTTCTCGGTGGCCACCGCCGTCGACTACTCCCGAGTGAAGCTGCAGGCCAGTCTGCTGGCCTCGGTCATCAGCGACCGCACCCGCCTGCGAGGCAGTCAGCCCACCCTCACGCGGTGGACCCCCGCCATCTTTGCCAATGTCTATCCCCTGCGCGGCAAGATGCTGTCGGTAAGGGCCTTCATGAAGCGCAGTTTCAGGATGCCCACCTTCAACGACCTTTTCTACACCGACATGGGCAATGCCCAGTTGCGTCCCGAGACCGCCACGCAATGGGATGTGGGGCTTGTGCTCAACAAAACCTTCGTATCGGGACTGCTGCGGCATGTGGGCGTGCAGGCCGACGGCTACTACAACACGGTGAAAGACAAGATTGTGGCCTACCCCAAGGGACAGCAGTTCCGCTGGACCATGCTCAACCTGGGCAAGGTGCACATCCGCGGCATCGACATCGAGGCCGAGGCCGATGTGGAGCCCCTCGCCGGACTCACCCTCACCGGACGCGTGCAGTACACCTACCAGGATGCCCGCGACGTGACCGACCCCCATACGCCCTACTACCGCGACCAGATACCCTATATTCCCTGGCACAGCGGTTCGGCCATCGTGGGCCTCGCCTACCGCGGATGGACCCTCAACTACAGTTTCATCTATGCCGGCGAGCGATACAACGAGCAAGAGAACATCGTCTACAACCACATGGAACCCTGGTATACCAGCGACCTAACATTGATGTATCAGTGGCGGTGGGCGAAAGCCACCTGGAAAGCCACACTGGAGGTGAACAACCTGCTCGACCAAGACTACGACGTGATACTCAACTACCCCATGCCGAAGCGCAACTACGGGTTGTCGCTCAACGTGGAGATATAACAGCACACCACAGATGACAAAAAAGAGCACCACATACCACCAATCCCTCTGCCACCTGATGACGACCATCGCCGCTTTGCTGGTGGTGGGACTCACCTCGTGCCGCGACGACAACATCGTGGTCTATCCCACACATACCGACACCGGTGACATCATCGACGGCGACTACGTGGGCATGTACGTGCTCAATGAGGGCAACATGGGGTCGAACAAATGCACGCTCGACTACCTCGACTTCGAGACCGGCACCTACCAGCGCAACATCTATCCCTCACGCAACCCCAACCAAGTGATGGAGCTTGGCGACGTGGGCAACGACATCAAAATCTACGGCAGCAGCCTGTGGATGGTGGTCAACATGTCGAACAAGGTGGAGGTAGCCCATGCCGCCACCGCCGTGAGCCGTGGCCATGTCGACATCCCCAACTGCCGCAACGTGGCCTTTGCCGAAGGTTATGCCTATGTGAGTGCCTATGTGGGCGAAATCAACAGTGAGTCGGTGCTGGGAGGCGTCTACAAGGTTGACACCACCACGCTCCAAGTGGTGGACAAGGTGACGGTGGGCTACCAGCCCGACGAGTTGGTGGTGAGCGGTGGCAAGATTTATGTGGCCAACAGCGGAGGTTACCAGGCTGTGCAGGGTCAGGGCTACGACAACCGCGTGAGCGTCATCGACCTCGCCACCTTCACCCATGAGCGAGACATCGAAGTGGCCCCCAACCTCTCGCTCATCCGCGCCGACCGCCATGGCCGTCTGTGGGTGGCCTCACGGGGCGACTACGGCTCGCACCGTCCCAACCTTTACTGGCTAGAGAAAAATGCCGACGGACAGATGACTCTGGCCGGCAGCATCGATGCCTCCATTGGCGGGATGTGCATAGATGGCGACTCCCTCTACTACTATGGCGCCACCCAGGATGCCACGGGCAGACAAATCAAAGCATTTGGCATCATCGACCTCCAGCAGAAGCGCATCGTGGACCAAAACCCGTTGGAAGAACCGACTGACAACCCCATCAAGACCCCCTACGGCATCACCATACACCCCGAGACCCACGACATCTTCGTGATGGACGCCACCAACTACGTGTCGAGCGGCAAACTCTACTGCTTCGACCGTCATGGCCAATGGAAATGGGTGATGTGGACAGGCGACATCCCCGCCCATACCGCTTTCGTGCCCCGCAACCTGAAAGCCTGTTTCGAGCCTGAGGACGACACCCCCAAGACCTACAGCAAATACATCCAGGCCGTAGACGAGTATATGCCCGCTCCGGGACAGTTTGTCAACACCCTGCCCGAATGCACCGCCGACGACACCCCCGCCTCGGTGGCTGCGAAATGCACCGAGGCCATCGCAGGCAACAACTCGGGGTTGGTGACCCTGGGCGCCTATGGCGGCTACATCACTTTCCACTTCGACCACAGCATCGCCAATCTTCCCGGCCAGCGCGACATCTACATCAAGGGCAACACCTATGCCGGCAACAGCGAGCCCGGCATCGTGATGGTGTCGCAAGACCTCAACCACAACGGCATCGCCGATGACCCCTGGTATGAGTTGACCGGCAGTGCCGACACCGACAGCGCCGCGCTCATGGTATACAACTACGAGATCACCTACACCCCCAATCCCCTTGGCGACATTGGATGGACCGACAATCAAGGTCGCAGCGGCGTGGTGGAACGCAACACCTTCCACACCCAGGAGTACTTCCCGCTGTGGCACGACGGCCCACTGCACTTCAGCGGCACCCTGCTGCCCCGAAACGCCGAGGACCAAAGCCGTGGCACAACCCAATACTGGATGCTCAATGCCTTCCGCTACGGCTATGCCGACAACGTGGCCAACACCGACACGCTGGGCTGCAGCTTCGACATCGGATGGGCCGTGGACAATCGCCGTCAGCCCGTACACCTCGACCACATCGACTTCGTGCGTGTGTATAGTGCCGAGAACCAGATTTGCGGATGGATAGGTGAGACCTCTACCGAGGTGAGCGGTGCCGAGGACCTGCACCTGGAAGCCTCGCTCGAGGCCATGAGCCGCCGCAAGGGCACGGCGAGAAAACCGAGAACCAATCAACACTAACTTCAATATTCACATAAAAATAATGATTATGAGGAAATTCTACCTTTCATTTATTGCGGCCCTGCTCTTCGCACTGAATGGCATGGCAGGCGACGTGGTGACCTTCGAAGAGATAGAGGTCAACGAGAACGGCTACCAGAACGACTTCGGTGATGACTCCTACTTCGAGTTGGGAGGTTTCACCTTCAACAGCAACTACTTCCCTGAGTGGCTCTATTGGTCGGGATTCGCCATCTCCAGCCGCACAGAGACAACCTTTGTCAACCTCACGCCCGACCAGTTCAACAGTTGCGTGGGACATGGAGTAAATGGTTCAGAGAAATTCTGCGTGGTCTATCCCCAAGGCGAGGAGATAGAGGTAGACGACCCTGAGGGCACTGTCGTCTCGGGGTTTTACGCCACCAACGAAGCATGGGCAGTGGATGCCATCCTCAACGGCGATGGCATGACACCCGGAGCCTTCGCCACCGGCGACTGGTTCAAGGTGACCGTCACCGGCAAGCATGCTGACGAGACCACCGAGAGCATCGACTTCTATCTGGCCGACTATCGCTCAGAGAACGAGGCCGACCACTACTATCTCACTGACTGGACATGGGTTGACCTCACTCCACTGGGAAAAGTCACCTCACTCACCTTCCAACTTGACAGTTCGCGCAAGAATGACTGGGGCATGACCACCCCGGGCTATTTCTGCATGGACGACTTCAATGGCGTGGCCCCTGCCGCTGGCGTGGCCACCTTCGAGGAGATTGCCCTCGAGCCCGAAAGTGCCTACAACGGTGCTGGCGTAGAGGGTGAGACCATCACCGACATCTATGGCTCGCAGAGCATAAAGAGCCAGTTCGCCAGCGGTGCCTACCGCTTCACCACCATCTACACTCCCTCATGGGGCTCGTGGTCGGGCATTGCCGTATCGAACGAGACCTCGACGGCCTATGCCACCTATGCCGACCAATACCGCTGCGCCGTGGGCCATGGCTACGACGGCTCCGCCAATTTCGCCGTGGTCTTCCCCTCCGGCAACAACGAGACCGTGGAGCCCGTCGATGGACCAACCGTGATCAGCGGTATGTATGTCACCAACTCGGCATGGAACGTATCGGCCTATACCCAGGGTGACGGCATGACTCCGGGTGCCTTCACCACCGGCGACTGGTGCAAACTCACCATCACCGGCACCCATGCCGACGGCACCACAGCCACCACCGACATCTACTTGGCCGACTACCGTTCGGAGAATGAGGCCGACCACTATTATCTCGACTACTGGCAGTGGGTAGACCTGAGCGTGCTGGGCGAGGTAAGCAACCTCACCTTCGCCATCACCAGTTCGCGTGCCAACGAATGGGGTATGACCACTCCGGGCTACTTCTGCATGGACAATCTCGGAGGTGAGCCCGACGAGACCGTAGGCATCATCCGCAACCAATTCGTCGCCACGAAGCCGATGGCCGCCTCGCGCCACACCCTCGACGGCAAGGCCATCAATACTCCACAGCGTGGCATCAACATCGTGCGCATGAGCGACGGCAGCGTGCGCAAGGTCGTGGTGAAATAAGAAGTTCAGAACTCCTCTCAACTTGAGACTGCTTGCTGATGAGCAAAGCAAATAAAGTAGAGTGAATTATACGGAAATAGGGGACTGCGCTTGTCGCAATCCCCTATTTCCGTATCAGTCTGAGACGGAGCCATGCTCTTATGCCTTGCACCAGATCTGCTGCTGCTCTGGGTTCACTACCATGCCGGTGGGCATCTGGAAGAACACCAGGTAGGTGTCGATGAACTTCGATATGGCTTTCTTGCACTTGGCGGCGAAGGCCTCCTTGCTGTACTCTACTGCTACGACGGGGTTGATATCCATTGCTTTCATTGTTGTATTTGTTTAATGTTGTTGATGTGGGTTGATACTTTGTTTGTAGTTGATGTCTGTTGTCGCTCGGATCTTATTTCATTGCCTGGGTGCACTGTGGGTAAACCGGACTGATGAACATGAGGAACTTCACCATGTTGGCAAGACCTTTCTTCACCGACTTCATTGCTTTCACTGCTGTTGCGCTGCTCTCATACCGGGCAACTGTCATTGGGGTTGCATTCATTGTCTTCATAATCGTATATTTTTTTGTTTTTTATTTCTTGTTGTTTTGTTGTTTTCACTCCGACAGGCGCGCTGTCTTTGTTGTTTCTGATGCAAAAGTAAGTCAGTTTTCATCCCCCGCAATAGTTTTCGGCGAATTCTTGCCGAAGTGCATAAGACACAACTCCGAATTTGCGACAAATGGGGAAAAAAGGTGAAAAAATTGTCGCGAACCCCTAAAAAATGACACGAAAAATGTGTTTTTTGATATGGCAATTGGTTCCAGCAGCCATTTATCCCACCCTTTTCTTA
>Ga0256407_10013492_pt1 | contig 10920 bp, 7 predicted proteins | sample RumenRJG_04DNA_FD_193489 | JGI IMG/M metagenome (GOLD analysis project Ga0256407, IMG submission 193489) | Bovine rumen microbial communities from Lethbridge, Alberta, Canada - RJG_04 | ecosystem: Host-associated > Mammals > Digestive system > Stomach > Rumen | place: Canada: Alberta | collected... | reverse complement strand
TTTTTTTTTTTTTTTTTCATCATCACAAATCCAATCAAACATATAATCAAATGTAAATCCATTTTTTTCTCCAATTCCTTTAATCAACCTTTGAATTAAATCATAATTTGGTTTTTCATCAAATTTCAAATCTCTAGAATATTGAATAATCAATTCAATTTCTTTAGGAATCCCTTGACAAATATCACTTAATTTACTATTAATTTTAATATCTAAAATTTTTTTAAGTTTTTCTTTTTCATTTTTTCCTTTAACATTCATCCAAGGTAAATTTTTTTTAAAAAAATATAATAAAACATAACCAATACTTTCAATATCATCTCTTCTACTTTGTTCAATTCCTAAATGATTATTACAACTTGCATATCTTAAAGTACCAGTTAAATGTTTTCCATCACGATAAGGAATATGTAAACCATTTTTATTTTTAAATCTTTTTGCTAAACCAAAATCAATTAAATATACATTTTTATTATTTTCTAATGTTCCCATTATAAAATTTTCTGGTTTAATATCTCTATGAATAAAATTTTTTGAATGAAAAAATTCTATTCGAGAAAACATTTGTTCTGCTAATAAACATATTGTTTTAAGAGAAAAATTGTAATTTTGATTTTGAAAAATTTGCTCTAAATTTCTTCCTAAACATTCCATTACCATTATATTATATCCTCCTAAATCTTTTCCATACCAATAAATTTTTGGAATAACTATATTTTAAAAAAAATCAAATTTTTTTTTTGATTTATATATATTTTTTATATAATTTTTTTTTACCTCCTCCTTTTAAAATTTTATATATTTTATATTCAGTTTCTAATTGAGAACGAATCATGTCAGGAACTTCTAATTTTATTGCTACATATTCATTTGTTTCTTTTATTTTTCCTAAAAATATTTTTCCAAAGGCACCTTCTCCTATTTCTTCTAAAGTTTTTATTATGTATTTTCCTTCTGCTATTTCCATTTCTTGTTCTGGAAAACGAAAATCATAATTTTTTTCCATTTCTAATTTTTAAATATTTTTTTTAATGGGGATTTTATTTTTTATTTTTTTTTTTTTCTTTGTTATTGTTTTAATATATTTTTTTATTATATTAAGTATTATAATATGTTTAATATATCTTTTAATTATATATAAATTTGTTTTTTAAAAATGTGATTAAATATGATACAAAAATTTATTGAAAATATAATAACTTTTTTCTATGAATTTGAATCCATTTTTTTATTTTTTTTAATTAATTATTAGAATAAACAATTTTACTTATTTGTTTTTTTTTATGAGAATTTTTAAGTGATTGAAGGTATTATTTTTCAAAGAAATTAAGAAAATAAAATTAAGAAATCATTTTTAATAATATTAAACAAAATAAAAAGATTTTACAAGACTTTATTATAATAAAATAATTTTTTTTATCATAATATAAATTGAATAAATTAATTTCTTAATTGTTCTAAAATTTTATATTCACCTTTTACCTTCTTTAAAAAGTTAAAATATATAAAATATGTATTGAAAAAAGAACACTCAAATCAATTTGTTATTCTCAGAAACTAAAAAAGTAAATTGAATAAGGTAAAATTAAAAAATAAAAAACAAAAAAAAGTTAAAAAAACTCAAATCTTAAACTTCAATCCTTTAATTAACTTTAATCAATATCATCAAAAAAATTAAATTCGAAAAATTTTAAAGATTCATTGGAAAAAGTTCAAAAAAACTTTTTATTAAAGAAAAAAATCTAAATTTTTGAAATTTAAAAAAAAAAGTTATTATTTCCACAGTGTTTTTTTTCAATTTTATATTCAAATAATATATCAAATTATGAATCTTAACAATTCAATCTTATTTGAAAATGAAATATTATATAAACAATCAATTGAATCTTATTACAATAATAATACATATGAAAGTTCATTACAAAGTAGCTATATATTTAACAAATTAAATATTCCTTATAATTATAATTCCAATGAAGATTATGATGAAGTTAAATGTGATAATTTAAAAAATAAAATTTTCCTAATTGAAAAAATAAATAAAAAAGAAAGATTAGATAGTAATATTATCTTTGAATCAAAAATATCAAATAACAGAATTGATAATATACTTAGAAAGATAAAAGTACATTTCTTCAAATTTATAATTAATCTATGTAATGATTTTATTAAAAAAGAAAATAAAGATTCAAGAATGAAAATTAGAAGTATTACTACTGATCTTAGTACTGATGTTACTGTTGAGTTAAATTTACTTTTAAAACAATGTACAGTTAAACAAGTTCTTACTTTTCCTATAAATGATAAATTTTTGAAACCTACAAAAGACATAAATAAAAAAATTATTTCCAAAATTATAAAAAAATATCCTAGTTTTAATAATATTTTAAAACTAACTATAAAGGATATTTTTGATTATTTTGCTAATCCTAATTATAAATCTATTATAGAAAGTTATGGTAAAAAAAAAGCAACAACTTTATATGAACTTGTAGAAAAAAATAAAAGAATTAAAAAATTAGGAAAGGATTATATTAAAAAGTTTTTATATGTTGGAAATAATTTTTTTTCGAACTTTAAATTTGAAAAAAGAAGAAATAGACAAGTGAAGAAAAAAATATTAAGTAAATTAAGAGAAATTTTAAGATTGAATTAAAAAAATATATATTAATTTTTTAATTTTATTATGAAAATAAATATAAATTATGAAAAATAATTTTTACAAAATTTAGTTAAAGTTAAATTAGATTTTTAAATATCTTTTTAATTATAAATAAATAAATTGTGTAATAATTGTTAAAGTGAATTATATTTTTTATTTATTTATTATTTATTTATTATATAATATTTTTTTTATATTATCAAAAATAAAATAAGAAAAATTTATATAATTAATACGAAATAGGGTATTTAAATATATTTAATGAAAATTGATAATAAAAGAATTAATATTTTTTATCTTTTTTTTTATGCTATAAATTAAAATAAATTATTTTTATCTTTATTTTAAATATAAAATAATTTTATTAAATTAAATAACTCAAATTATAATAAAAATAAAATAATTAATAACAAATTATAAATAATAAAAGAAATAAAATATAATATTAAAAAAAATAAATAAATAAATAAAAATATATTTTTCTCATATAAATCAAAAAAAATAAAATGAAACCAACAAGATTTAAAATAACTCTCTTATCACTAATAACAATAATTCCTTTATTAAATTGTATAAACGAAGCAGGAACAAAAATAGGTTTAAAAGATGAATTAATATCAAATTTAATAAAATGGGCAACCCCAAAAGCATTAACATATATAAACAATTTAACAATTCCAGATTTTTCAACAACAATAAAATTAGGAGGATTTTTAACTTTAAAGATAAATGTAAATAAAATAAATAAAACAATAGAAAATTTCACTCCAGAAACTTTAAAAATAAATTTTGAAGAACCTGATGTAATAGGAATAAGAACAAATCAAATTAAAGGAAAAGGAAATTTTAATATTGAAATAGATGGAGGTGTAATTTATGATTCAGAAATAGTAAATTTAGATATAAAATCAATTTCATTTGAAATAGAAATTGAATTTTTTAAAAGAGAAATTGAAGGGAAAATTTATCCTTATTTTCGATTTATTACATTTGAAATTAATTTAGATTTAGATTTTGAATTACATGGTTCTTCAATATCAAAATTTATAAATGATATTAAACCAGTAATAAAAGGTTTATTAAAAAATACAATAATTGATCAAATAAAAATAAATGTAGTAAAATCAATAAAAGAAATAATAGAAAATTTACCTTTATATATAAAATTAAATGATAATTTATCTTTAAATTATGCATTATTATCAATACCAAAAATAACAAATTCAAGTATTGAAATAAATTCATATGGTGGATTAGTAAATTTAAATATAAAAGAAACTTTAAATCCTCCTTTTATTTTACCAACAAATTTACCAAATTTTAATGAAACTGGAAAACAATTTCAAATTTATATTTCTGATTATACAATAAATACAGCATTATTTACTTTATTTAAAAGTGATTTATTAAAAGTTCATATTAATCCTGAAATTATACCAGAAAGTTCTCCTATAAAATTAACAACTACTAATTTAAAATATATTATTGTTGGTATTGATGAAGTTTATGGTAATGATAAATTATGTGAAGTTAATTTTAAAGTTTATAATATTTCAAAAGTTACTTTTGAAAAAGAATTTGTTAAAATTATTTTACCAACTGAAATTATTTTAAATGTTAGAATTGATAATAAAAATAATTTAAGTCAAGCTGTAAAAATAAATACTGATTTTATTTTTGAAATTAATTTTCAAGTTAATGAAAATGTAAAAATTTCTGCGAATATACATACTATGAAATTAAGTAATACTAAAATTATTGAAAGTAATGTTCCTAAAGCAAGTGGTATATTAATTGAAGGAGAATTTAATCTTCTTTCTTTTGCCTTAAAACCAATTTTAAATAATTTTATTATTAAAAATTTAAGTTTTGAATTACCTACTTTTGAAGGAATTAGTTTTGGAAATTCTACTATTTTTCATAATGAACATTATGTTGAAATTCAAATTAGTTTAATTTTTAATTTTGAGTCTTGGGAAATTAGTAAAGTTTTTAATAGAAAAATGATTAGTTTTATTAAACCTTTTTGTGATTATGGAAAAAAAATTAAAGATGTTAAATTAGTTAAATGGGATAATGGGTATTATTATAAATTTAAATGTGTTTATAATAGTAATTATAAGGATTTTTGAATATGAGTTAAATTGATTTATTTTTTAATTTCACAAATTTTAAAAATTTTATTTTTTAGAATTTTTTTGATTATTAATTCTTTTTCATTTATATTTATTTTATAAAAATATAAAAATAAAATTTATTATCTTTTAAATTTTAATATATATATAAAAAAAATGAATAAATGTAAATAAAATGTTATTTGGGAATTATAATAATAATAATTTAGAACAAAAAACTTTGATAAATAATAATACAAATAGTTTATTTAATGATTATAATTCAAATAATGTTAACACTAAAACATTATTTCAATCTAATAATATAAATTTTTCTAATGATGAAAAAGATTTTAAAGATTATATTTTATTTATGAATTTTAAAAAAATGAAAAGAAAATATGAAATTGAAAATAACTTAATTTCAAATAATTTATTTAATAATCAATTACAAAAAGAAGATTATTCAAAATTTAATATTGATTCTATAATTTTAAATTTATATTTTGAAATGAATAAACCATATCATATAATATTTATGAAAAGTGTATCAAATAAAATAAAAATCAAAGAATTAAAACAACAAATTATTGACAATCTCATTCAAATTTATCCAATATTTATAAATTTAAATCCTTCATCATTTTTTTTATTATTGAAAAACTTTGAATTAATAGAAAATAATAAATTAGAAGATTATAATATTAAAAATGGAGATAAAATATATATTATATTAATTGATAATAGAATAATAGAAAATATTAATAATCAAAAACCACATAATAATGTAATATTTTATAATCAATTAGCTTCATTATTTCAAATTCCAAAATTAACGAAAAAAGGATATAAAACAAATCCACCATATTATTTATTTTATAGAATGACTTTTGATGAATTAAGAAATGTTGAAAATTTTTCAATTGAAAATGAAAATGGAAAAATAGAATTTAAATCAAAAGTAAATTTAACATATTTAAATTTGGATGATATAATTGATATTAATCCAGGAGAAATAATTTTTTATAATAAAAATAATTTATTTTATCCTTCTCCAGGATTAGGTTTAAATAAAAAATCAACAATTCATTTATATAATATTGTTTATAATCAAAATGAAATTAATAATATTAATACATTTAATCCTTTAAGTTTAGAATATCAAATTGAGAAATTAAAAAAAAATAGAATTGATAATTATGAATATAATGAAGAAAAAAAAGAATTAATATTTAATGTTGATGATTTTAATTTTAAAACTAAAATAACTTTATAATAAATATTTTTTTATTTATAAATTATTAAAAATATAATTAAATTATAATTAATTTTTTTATTATATGTTTAATCAGTTATTTTAAATAAAAATGAAAATTAATCAACTTGATTCACAAGTTTATTTACCATTTAATTATAATAATAATAATGAAGTAATAAGTAGACAAATAAAAGAAAATAGAGGAAGAATAAACAATATTAATAATGAAATAATCCAAATGCAATTAAAAGAATCTCCTATAAAAAAAATAAACTTTTTCAAAGAACTTGTTGTTACAAATGAAGATTTTCAAAAAGCAAAAGAAATTTCAGAAGAATTATTAAATTCATTTAATAATAATCTTTTTTTAGATATTTTAACAGTTGATAAATTAATTTCTATACAAAAACATTTAATGGAAATTTTTAATTATTTAATATATGGAGATCAAAATTTTGAATGGAATAATTTTAGAAGAAAAATAGAATATAATGAATTAATATCTAGAATGAAATATATAAATTATGATATATTAAGTCCAAAACAATTTAACTTTTATATTAATAGATTAATCCCAAATATGGAATTACCAAAATTTATACCAATTTCAAATGGAATGGATCATTTATATAAATGGGTAAAATGTCAAATTACAATATATATTTTTTTAATTAATTCTAAAAAATTAAATATATCAAAAATATCAAAAATAAATTCTAATATTTTAACAAATGTTTCAGATAAAAATAAATCAAGTACAAATAATAATAATAGTAGTTATATTATTGATAATAATTATTTAATATCAAATATTTCAAATGAAAATAATAAAAAAAGTGAAATAATTGGTTCAAATAGTTCTATAAATAGTATTATGATAACAAATATTCCAATTAAATCATCTTCAAAATATAAAAAAAATTTTGTTAAATCAAGTGAACAAATTAAACCAAGTAAAATAATAGCAAAAAATTTAATATCTTTTTTTAATTATAATGCTTTAAAAGAAAGAATAATAAGAGAACAAAAAGTGATGAAACATCTTCCTTTATTAAATCATAGAACTTTTGGTCAAATGAGACAATATTATCATATAAGAGGAGACTCTAATGATAGATATTATCAAAAAAAACATCTTGAAGATATTGAAAAAATTTCTATTGGAGGTATTAAAAATAATAATAAAATTGTTTCTATGATTTCAAATAATAAATTAGGTTTAATTGGTGATACTTTGTCTCAAGAAAAATTAGATGAAATTTTAGAATAAAATATTATTAAATTAAAAAATTTTTTTATACACTGACTTATATTTTTTTTTTAATTATTTTTTTTATTTAAATAATAAGTTATTATTTCTTCTGCTACATTATTTAAACTTTTTTCTACTAATTCAGTTATATTATATTTATATGAATTATATTTTTCAAAATTAATTTTTTTTTTTGTATTATCTTTAAATTTTATATTATTTATTAATTCATTAAATTCATTATTATTACTTTTTCCCATTCCAATTATTATTATATAAACAGGGAAATTTTCTAATTCTAATATTGATTGTTTTGTTTCTTCAATATCATTACAAAATTCACTTGTTAAAATAAATAATAAATCAAATTTATTTTTATTTACATTCTCATAATTTTTAGATTTTATAATATATTCATTTATTATTGAAGTAAATAATCTTTTTTCTTTAAATTCAATTATTTTAACATTATTTTTATATTCTTCAATAATATTATCTTTATTTATATTCAAATTTGAATTAAATTCAAATATTTCTTTCCCATTTTTTTCTCCTCCAAAACCAAATAATAAATAATTTTTAGAAGGATTATAAAAAATATTTTCTTGAGAAAAAGCAGATAAGACTTCTTCATAATCATTTAATTCATCTTCTTTTAAATAATGAAGACATTTTATATCATTTTTTTCTCCATTTGATATACTAAAATCTATAAAAAAATATGGATATATTATTAATTCATTTTCTTTTATACAATTAATTATTGATTTTGGTTCAATTAATTTACTTATACTTTTAAAAGTATATTTTCTATATTTTGATAATGGAATTTCAAAAATTTTTTGATTTAATAATTCTTTTACATTTGTATTTATAGAATAAAATTTTTCTTTTTTAAAATTATAAAAATCAAAAATTATATTTTTATCATCTTTTATTTTATAATATGGAATATTCACATAATGTATTATATTTTCATCATTTATTTCATCACTTTTATAAAATTTTTCATTATTAATCATCATTATAAAATAAATTTTATTTAAATAAAAAGAAGAATTTAATAATTTTGAAATATCAAAATTTAATTGAAAAAAAGTAAATTTATCATCAAATATTTTTTCAGCTTTTATTATCAAAATTTCATCAACTTCATTTGAAATTTTTTTTTCATAAATTAAATTTTTAGAAAATATAATTTGATTTAAAGTCAATTCTAATCTTTTAATACTTTCATCAACAATAATACTAACTTCTAATTTTTTATCTTTATTAAATAAATAATCTAATTCTAAACTTTTAGGAAAAATAAGTTTATCTTCTTTACTTTTACAATCTTCAGTTGAAAAAATTTGTTGTGTATCATTTTCATCATAATAAATTCTAATATTATAAAAAGTTAAAGGCTTACATTTTTCTAATGAAAAATATAAATTAACTTTATCATGATTATAATTTTTATATATTTCATTATTATTAAAATAACATTCACTTGTTGAAATTCTCATATTTTTATCATAAAAATTATTATTTTGAAAATGTTGAACTATTAAATCTTCTCTAATTATACTTTTATCTTCAATTGATATAATTTTTTTATTTGGTAAATTACAAATATTTTCTATTCCTTTACTTCCTCTATTTTTTAAACTTTCTATATTATTTTTAAATTTTCCTATTACTTTTTTTTCATAATTATAAAATATAACTTCATAATTTGGTAATAATAAATTTTCATTTATTTCAAAAGTTTGAAAAATTCCTTCTTCATTTATTACTTCACTTCTATATAATAAAACATTATTATTTATAACTTGGAAAATAATTTTATTTTCAACTTTATTAAAATTAATTTTAGATAAATTTTGAATTTTAAAATTAAATTGTACATATTTATTATATTTTAAACTAGATAATTGTATTTTTTCTATATTAATTCCATCAATTTTATCTTCAATTTCAATTGATTCAGTTAATCTATTTAAATCTGTTTCATAATATAAAATATCATTATCACGATGTATTTTAATTAATATTCTTTTATCATCTATTGGATCATATTTTATTTCAATTGGCTCTTTAAAAACTAAAATTTCTTTTTTTGTTATTTCAATTGATTTTGTAATTAAATTTTCTTTATTTTCACTTATATCATAACATTCAAAATAATATTTTTTTTCTTGATTTGCATTTAATATTGTTATATATATTCTCATTGATTCTATTTTATGAAAATTTTCTCCTAATAATTGTTTTTTTATTATTTTTCCTTGATAAACAGTTAAATTTTTGTATTTTTCTTGAGCAGAAAATAATATTTTTTTATTTTCTATGTTCATAATACTAATTTATGTTTATTTTTTATTTAAAAATTTTTATTATTTTTTGAAATTTGTTAGAAAAATAATTTAAAAAATAAAAATAAATGAATATATATAAAAAGTCAACATCTAAATCATTAAAATCCAATTTTTCAGAAAAGAGATTTTTTCAATCTAACAAATTAAAAAATGCAATATTAAAAAACAAAAATTTAGTAAAAATACTAAATAACAAAATGTTTAAAGGATTTAATAAAATAAAAACTTTAATGAATCCAAATTTTAATATAGATGAATTTATTAATAAAGTTGCAGATAATTATTATCCAATAGATGAAAATTATGAAATTTATTATCAAAAAAAATTTCTTTCAAAATTAAAAAATAGAAAAGCAAGTTATTCTACTTTTAAATATAATAATCAAATAAATGAATCAAATAATATAAGTAAAACATTATCAAAAAGTAAAACACAATCAGAATTTTTTATAACAAATAATAATTACAATTCAAAAAAAAAAAATAAAATTTATAGTATTTTAGATCATTATAGAGACAAAAATGTAAATGATGAAATATTTTTAAATCAAAAAGAAAAAAAAATAACTACTTCTTATCCAATAATAATGATTGAAAAATTACATAATAATGAACAAAATCCTCCTATTAAATTAAATAATTCTTATTATAATTATAAAAATGATAAATATGGATATTTAAATAAATCTAATTCTTTTAAAAAAAAATTATCTCGTTATCAATCAGATTTTTTATATCATTTATCTCATTATACTTATGAAAAAAATTTACATCCTTTAAATTTTAATAAAGATAAAAGATTATATAAAGTTGAACAAATTGTTCAATTAAGATGTAAAAATAATGAAAAAGAAAATTCTGATATTTTTGAAAATGATAATTTATTTAATAATCAAGAATTAATTGAAAAAAAATTTAGTAGTTATGAAAAACAAAATAAAGACTTTAATGATGATGAAAAAAATGAAAAAAATAATAGTTATTTAAATAAATATCAAAATAATAATAATATTGAAAAAAAAATTGAAATAATTGCAAAAGAAGAAGTAAAGAAAAAAAGAGAAACTTTAAATTTATTAAAAAATTCCCTTTTATCAAATAATATTAATAATAATCAAACCTATAATTATGAGAAATATTTAAAAAATGATAATAGATTAATAACAATATTAAAAAGATTAAATCCAAATGATGACTTAGAAAAAATATTATTAACTCAAATGAAAAATTACCCTTTTAAAAAATAAAAAAAAAACCAAAATAAAAAATAAAAA
>Ga0256407_10013491_pt1 | contig 10921 bp, 6 predicted proteins | sample RumenRJG_04DNA_FD_193489 | JGI IMG/M metagenome (GOLD analysis project Ga0256407, IMG submission 193489) | Bovine rumen microbial communities from Lethbridge, Alberta, Canada - RJG_04 | ecosystem: Host-associated > Mammals > Digestive system > Stomach > Rumen | place: Canada: Alberta | collected... | reverse complement strand
AAAAAAAAAAAAAAAAAAAAAAAAAAAAAAAAAAAAAAAAAAAAAAAGAAAAAAAAAAGAAAAAAAAAGAAGAAGAAAAGAAAAAGAAAGATAAAGGTAAAAAAAAGAAAAAAGGTAAAAAGAAGAAAAATAAAGAATTAGAATATAAAGAAAATGAAGAAGTTCAAAAAAAAGAAAGACCAGATGAAGCACAAAATAATGAAGAACAAAATAATGAAGAAAATAAAGAAGAAGAAAAGAAAGAAAATGAAGAAGAAGGAGGTATTGAAAAAAAAGAAGGTGAAGAAGGTGAAGAAGGGGAAGAGAAAAAAGAAGGTGAAGAAGGTGAAGAAGGAGAAGAGAAAAAAGAAGGTGAAGAAGGTGAAGAAGGAGAAGAGAAAAAAGATGAAAAAAAAGGAAAAAAAAAGAAAGATAAAAAAGATAAAAAAAAGAAAAAAGATGATTTTGATAAAAAAAAAGTATATGATTTCTTCGCTGAAACAATATGTAAATCATGTGATGTACCCTTCAAAGAAAAAATAGGAATTTTCATAGAAGATTTTCGTAAATTTGTAATAGTAAAAGTATCAAATCCAGAAGATCCACCAGAAATAAGTGGTTATGATATGAAATGTTATCCAAAAGTAAATCCACATAATATGGAATTAATAGATGAATATAAAAATATCATTAAAGAAAATTATGATGATTATGCTACAATTTTTGTAGGATGTATACTATTAAAAATTGGTGAAGGAGGAGCTACTGATGAAAGCATGTTTGTAGCTTATTTAACAGGTATTGAAGTCATTAAAAAAAAAATAGAATTAAAGAGAAATAATTTAGAAGAACCAACTGATCCTAAATTCTTTGAAGTTAATCCTTCAAAAGCTGAAATTGAAAAAACAATGGGTGAAGTAGCACAAAGGAAACAAGAAGGTAAATTTAAATTAGATTGTGTTGATAAAACTAAATCAAGATATAAAGAATATAATCCATTATTTGATAAAAATTTAAATCCATATTTTAGTACAGATGTTAATAAAAATACATTAAAAAGTGGTGGATTTATTACTGATAAAGGTTATATTATTTATGATAGTGTTTATAGAGATACACTTGGTTCAATTCCAAAAAGGAAAAAAGGAGAAAAAGTTAAACCTGAAGAATTAATGGATACTATTAATGAAATAAAAGTTTCTGAAGATTTAGGAAGTAAAGAAAAAGATGCTCAAGAAGAAGCATTAAAAAAAAGTGCTGTTTTAAAAACTCAATTACCTGCTTTTAAAATGAAATATCCTCAATTTGCTCTTTATAGAACACAAAAGAAAAAATTACCACCTATTAAAAAAGGAGAAGAAGGTAAAGAAGGAGAAGAAGGTAAAGAAGGAGAAGAAGGAAAAGAAGGTGAAGAAGGAAAAAATAAAGATAATAATCAAAATGAACAACCTGCTAGTTAAATCATTAGTTAATTATTTTTAAACACATATTATATTTTATAAAAGGATTTGATTAAAATATAAGGATAATATTTTAAATTTAAAAAAAATTTTTTTATTTATAAAAATATAACTGATAAATAAATTTTAATAAAAATAAAAAAATATTTCCAATTTTAGATTGAAAAAAATAAAATATAATTTTAAAAAAACCAAATAAAATATTTAAATTTGTAAATTTTTATATAATTAATATTTTGAATTATTAATTATATAATTAAAATAAATATAATATTATTTTATATATTGAAAAAAGTAATCTTATCACTATAAAAACATATTCTATAAATATTATATATATTTTTTTTTATTTAAATATTTTCATTAGAAATACTCATTTCAATTTCTCTACTTATCTCATTACTTTCATGTTCTAATTGTTTGCTTAAAAAATTTTCATATGAAAAATTAAACATTATTTTTAAATTATCATCAATTGTATTTTTAACTTGTTTTAACATATCATCATTTTTTAATAGTGGAATTTGTTTAATTTTATTATTTAATATACTTGGTTTATTCTTATAGTTTTGTGAAATATTTGTTATTTTAACTTGATTATTATCAATTCTAGATAAATTATTATATTGATTTGGAATATTAATAGTTAAAATTGCTTTATGTGTTTTTTTTTTTGAACTTGTTTTTTCATTTTTTGAATTTACTTTTTGTATATATGAATTTATTCTTGAAGAATTACATTTATTTTTTCTGATATTTGATTTATTTGAAAATGAAATATTAATATTATGACTTATATTAGGTTCTGTTTTATAGGAAATATTTTTAGTAATTTTTGACACACTAATATTTGAAATTGTATTATAAATTACATTTGAATTTTTAGATGATTTTTTTTTATTATTTGTTAATTTTGAAAATAATTTTTCATTTAATAATGGATGTGATTGATGAATTAAAGAAGATTTTATTGAAACTTTTTTATTCTTTTGAAAAATATCTTTCATATTATTATTTATTGTATTATATGAATTTGAATTAAAAACCCCTTTTGTTATTAAAGAAGATGAATTAATTTGAATCATATTTATATTAGATATTATTATATTATCTTTTCTTGTATTATTTATTTTTTTATTATTTATATTATTAATAATATTGTCTCTTGAAATAGATTTAGATTTACTTTTAGATTCAGAAAGATTATAATTTTTATATTTATATTTATTACTATAAGTATATGAATGTGAATTTTTAATAATTGAATAGATAGAAAATTTATCTTTATAATTTTTTAAAAAATTTGATTTATCAGTTGATTTGGCTTTTTCAGTAATTATTATATTTTCTAATATTATTCTTATTGGCTTATTATTAATATTATTAGATGTTGATATTATATTATTTGAAAAATTATAGCTTAATTTTAATTTTTTTTCATTATTTTCTTTTTTATTTTCATGATTATTAGGACTATTAATATTTAAATATAAATTATTAATTGATTTGATATTATTTGTATTATTTCTCTTAGTTTTAAAAACTTTTTTAATATAATTTAAAGAATCATTTTTATCTAATAAACTATAATTTTTTGATATATTTTTGCTTAAAATTATTTTATTTATTTCATTATTAATAAATGAGATAATATCTTCATATTGTATTATTGTCAATTTTTGTTTTAAATATTTTAATAATTTTTGTAAAATAAATTCATATTCAAAATTTAATAAAGTTGTACTAATAAATAAAGGTGTTTTTGTTTTTTTACTTCTTTTTGAATTATTACTTATTGATGCTAAATTAATGTTTGATATTTTTTCTTTATTTTTTTTTGGTAAAATTTTATTCTTTGATTTTTTGAATTTTTTTTTAATTTCATTTATTTCACATCCAGTATTTTTCATATATTTAAATATATTTTAACAATAATTTATTAATTTTTTAGATGATATGTTTTAATTTGAAAATTAATTTTAAAAAATGATTATCTATAAAACTAATTAAGATGTCTTTTAATGTGAATTTTTCTATATTGTCTGATAATGAATCAAAAATATTTGAATCTTCAATTTATTTTAATAATTATAAATTTGAAGAAAATAATTGGGAATATTATTTTGAAAATAATAATAATACTTCTATTAATTTTAAAGTTATTCAAAGAAATGAATACCCAAATTTTAAGTATGAAGATTCATATACATTAAAAAATCTTCATGAATCATTTAGACTTTTAACATTATATGATAATATTTCAGATGTGATTAATTTTTTTAAAGAAAGAATTGAAAATAAAGGAATAATTAAGTATATAGAAGGAAATTATTTCAAATTAATATTTAAATCTCCAATGAAAGATGTGAATGATGTCATTATAAAAATAAAACCAAAACAATTTGATAATAGAGAAAAATTACTAGAAAGTACAAAAGAAATTTTAAGATTAAAAAAATCATTTTTACAAATTGAAGAAAAAATCAATTTAATAAATCAATTAATAGAAAATAATAATAAAGAAATAGAAAATATAAAAAATAACGATTTTTAAAATTTGAATAATTAAATACAATTATAATAAAAATAATTATAATAATTAAAAAATAATTTTAATTAATTTTATAATGAAATAATTTTATTAATAAATGGGATGTGGTTGTAATAGAGAATTATCAATAGAATCAATATTAAACTTATTTTGGAATGGATTAATAATTCGTCAAAAAGGATTTGATGATATTGTAGATATGATTAGAACTAAAAAAAGTGGAACAGGTGAAATAACAAAAAAAAAATGGGAACTTTTTATTGATGGATTATTAACTAATCCTGATTATAAAGAAATTTCACATCACTTATTTGATACTGCATTAAATGAAGCTAGAAAAAGGAAAAATGAAGGATTATTGTTTTTAAGTATATTATTTTTAGGAAAAGGAAATGATTCTGATTTAATTAAAGCATTTTTATCTATTGCAATGACTCAAGGAGGATTTAAAGATTCTATAACTATTAATATGAATAATTCAAATAATTTAATTAAAAAAAAAGATTTAAATGATATTATTTCTTTTTATATTGAAATGATTAGTTTAATGAGTATTGATTCATTGTCTTCAATTAGTGATAATAAAGAACTTTTTAAACATGATTTAGAAAAAAAATTTAATATAGATAATCAAGAAAAATTTATTGAAAATAAAATATTTGAAAATTATGTTTTAGATGATCAAATTGATATTGAAAATTTTATATTAGAAAAACATTCAATTCTTTCTAATGATTCATATATAAGAGACTGGTTAATACAATATATAAATAATGATAATTTAACTGAAAATTAATTTTTTTTTAATTATTAGAGACAATAATTTAAAAATCAATTTATATGGTAATTAATCTAAATTTTATTTATATATAAATATATATAAATATAATTTATTTAATTTTCATTAATTATTATATATTTGATAATATATTATCAATTTCTGTTATTATTTTATTTAATTCTTCAATATATTGATTTTGTTTATTAATTTCAATTAAATATTTTTTATTTAACATATTTCTTGAATGAAACATAATATCTTTTTTCCTTCTTAAATGATTAATTTCTTCTTCTTTTTTCTTGCATTCAGCTAAAATTTTTAATTTTTCCTCTATAGATTTAGGTGTTTCATCATAATAACTAACTATTTCTTTATATTTTGAATATTTTTTATTTAAGGAAAAAATTTCAATATTTTCTTTTTCTGATAAATTTTTCATTTGTAAAATTTCATTTTTCATTTGAATTATCTTTTTATTATATAATTCAATTTTATATTTTAAATCTTTATTTTCATTAATTGTTATATTTTCTTTTATTTTCATATGTTTTAAATAAAATTCATTTTTAATTATTTTATCTTTTAATTGTTTAATATAATTTTGATGAATTTTATATTCTTCTTTTAGTTTTCTTATTTTATTTTCAAGTTCATTTCCAATATCCAAATCATTTCCTAAAGAAAATTTTTTATATACTGTATTATATTCAAGAATTAAATTAGTTAAAAATTTCTTTTTAGTTAATATATTATTTTTTCTTTTAATATCTGAAGAAGGTAAAATAATATTTTCTGAATTATTTTTTTCAAAATTAATCAAAGCTTGAGGAATTTGTTTATTAATTAAAGTAGTTAATTGAATATTTAATATTTCTAATTCATGAATTAATTCTAAATGTTCTTTTTCAATATTTAGCATTTCATTATCTTTTTTCTTTTGATTAAAAACCATTTTTTTTATATTTTTAGGAGATGGTAAAAATAATTTTGACTTTTTTTTAAATGATATTTCAGAGAGAATTTTCTTATTTTTTTCTAATTTCCCTAATTCTGGTTTCTTTTTTAATGATTGAGAAGAACAAATTCTTGGTAAAAAATCATCTTTAATATTTTCTTTTGACAAATTATTTGAAAGATTTATTTTATTTTTTTGATTATTATTTAATTCATTTAAAGAAGTAATTAAATGTTTTTTTGGTGATAATTTAAATGAATTATTTAATTTGAGTTTTTGTTTCTGAATTTTTTTTAATTCATTTGTTTTTATTGATAAAGGAAGTAAATTACTTTTATTTGAACTTGTTTCATTATTAAATTTTATTCTATTACTATTAGAACTACTTGATTCAATTATTATTTCTTCTTTTATATCTTCTTCAATATTATTCTGAATATTAATATCTGAATTATCATTATTAATTTTTTCATGCTTTTCAATTATTGAATGATAAATATTATTATTATTAATTATTGAATTTATTTGTTTTTTTTCTTTTTCTTCAGAATTTTTATTTTGATTTTCAAATTCTTGATTTGTTTTTTTATTATTTTCTTCTTCAAACATTTCAATTTTTTAGTGTTTATTTGTTTTTAATTATTAATTAATAATAACTCTAGTTTTTATTGTCATATAATTTAACTTATTCATTTTTTTTAAAAATTTAAATTAAAATCATTTAATAAAATAAAAAAAATATTCAAAAATAACAATTAAAAGTATATTTAAAATATGAATTCATTTATCAATAAAGATTTTAAATATTATAACTCTTAATAATAATAAAACAATTATCCTCTATATTTTTCAATTTATTTTGTACTTATTAATGGATATTATACATTATTATTTATAATCATTGAAAATCATTGAAATATTTAAAGTGTTTCATAATACATTTTATATTAAAATACCAATAAATAGTTTTTATTATTCATATGTAATTTAAGAAATAAATAAAATAATTTAATTTGATTAATTATTATAAAATAATATATTATTTTATTCTTGTTTTCATATTTAAAAAATGAAAAAAATATAAATAATTTCACAAAATGTAATTTTAATAATTTCATCTTATAAATAAAATGAATTAAAAATACATTTTTTTTTCTATTTTTATGAACAAATCACAAATTAAAAAAAAACTAAAAATAAATAAAAAATTAATAAATAAAACAATGTCAGAAAATAACTCCCAACCAAAATATTTAGAAGATATGACAGCAAAACGTGAAGAATCAAAAGCCAGAACATTAGAACAAATTAAATCAGAACGTGATGAAATGGATAATATGCAACGTTTTGGTTATTTCTCAATTCCATATCCAGCAATAGTAGGTGATGAAGCATATTCTCAAAATCAAGAATACCCAAATCACAAAGTTGTAGATCATAAAGTAATAATAGAAAAAAGAGGAATATATACAACAATACCAAAAACAGGTAAAACAAATGATGTATATTTTTCTCCTGTTGAACCAGTATCTCAAGAAATGATTGACAAGTATAAACAAATGAATGTAGAGCAAACAAAAAAAGTACATGATGAAATTCAAGCAAGAAAAGAAAAACCAACAAAAGTAGCATTCAAACCACCAGGATTAAGTAAATTGAAAGGTTATTATGATGAAGAACATGAACCAAATGATGGTCCTTTATTTATATTACCTAATAAACAGAGATTTATTCAAGGTATGAAAGTAGTAACTGAAAAAAGAGGTGTTTATTCTCATGCTACTAAATTAAATTTTAGTTTACCAAGTGATCTTTTTTCTTATCCTGAAAGTAATGATTTTTATGATGAAATATTAAATAAAATGAAAGAAGATAAAAAAAATAAAGGAAATAATGAAGGTGGCGGTGAAGAAAATGAAAAAAAACAAAATAAACAATTTAAAAAACCTTTTCAACCTGCTTCTTTAAATAGATGTGAACCTTTTGCAAATAATGAACAAACTTATGGTATGTATACAGAAGATGAAATTGAAAAAGGATTAAATGAATATAAAGATTATAAAAAACATGGAAATAGAAGATATGAGAAAATTTTACCACCTGGAAGTGTAAAACATATGAAGGCTTTTATGCCTGCTAAATTAGTTAGTACTGGGAGAGATGCTTTGTTTAATGATGATTTGTATAAAATTCCTGAAATTGAAGAAAAAAAAGTAAAACCAAAAACTGAAGAAGAATTAAAGAAAGAGGAGGAAGAGAAAAAAAAAAGATCAAGACCACCTTTTACTTATAATAAATTAATGAATATAAGTACATTTTCACCACCTATTACAAGTTTTTCTGTTAATTTGAAAAGAGAATTTCCTAGTATTAAATTTCATTAAAAATTAAAATTAAAGTAAAAAATATAAATTTATTTTTGAATTTTGAAATTAGTATTTTTATTTTTAGAAAAAGTAAAAATTAAATGTTAATAAAAATTAAATTTTAATTTATTGTAAATTATAATGGGAATACATTGTAATGTGATTTGTGGAAAAAATTATCAGATTACATATCATACAATAACCACAATAAGTAATTCATTAGATTATAATCTACAATATACTTTACTTAATGGTCATTACCTAATAGCAGGAAAAAAAATATGTAATTTTATTAATTTTAATTATCGAAGAATATGTAGTAAACAAAAATATCACAAAATGATATTAAAGTTAGAATCTATTTTTAATGTAGAATCAAATAATTTTCCAAAAAAAAAAGAATATTTTATTGAATTATTTAATAAAAAAATAAATTTTTTTTTTGAAAATAAAATTGATATACTTGAAAGGATATTTCATAATGAAAATATTTTGGAGAATCTACATAATTTTGAAGGATTAAAAAAAATGATAAAGAATTATTATGCAAATGATATATGCTATAATAAAATAAATTTTTATCATAATTTTTTTGAATATGTAAAGAAAAAAAAAAATTTAAAAATATTTATTCATAATAAAATAATAGATTATCATCATGAAACTAATCATAAAATAAAAAATTCAGTAAAAAAGTTAATAAGAATTCAAAAAATATTCAAAAGTGATAAAGAGAAAGATAATGTATTTGATTCCCAAATTCAATTTATTGAAAATGATATTGATAATTTATTTAAATTATGTTTTTTAACTCCTGAAGAAAAATTACCAAATAAAATAGATGATATGGAGTCTGAAAATATATCATATTTATTATTGTTACTTTCTGATGAATTAAAATTAAATATAGAATTTTTTATACATGGTAAATTAAGAGTATTTGTAAAATTGTTTTATTATCTTTATTTATTAAAAAAAAATGGTTTTCTTTCCAATACAAATAATATTTATCATAAAATTGAAAAAGAAGATTTTAATAAGGTGATAAATAATAAAAAATATTATATAAATATATCTGATATTGAATCTTTTAAACTAATGAATAAAAGTAAAATATTTCATTCAGCTGTACATAGAAAAAATAGAACAAAAAGTTATTTTAATTCACAAGTATTATTATTTGAAGAAGAAACAAATATTACAAATAAAGATAATGAAGAATTTGATTTTGATATGTTAAAAGAAAATAATATATATAATATTAATAAGGTAACTACTGAAGAAGTTATTAAAAAAAATACAATGAATTATTATCCTATATTAACTGATAATATGGTAAATTCATCAAATGATAATGATCAAGAAATTAAAAGAGTTTTTACAATGAAAAAATTAACAAGGTCATATTTTGAAGAAGATTTTTCACCACTAAAAGGAAAACATTTTAGTCCATCAAGAGTTAATAGTATTTTCAAAACTGATTCTTTAGATAAAAAAAGTTTTTTTCACGTTAAACCAAGAGGAGGTAAATTACATCATATAAATTTTATTGATAATATTGGTCATAATAATACATTAAATTTAAATGAAAATCAAAATAATAAAATTGAATTATATAATGGAGAATTTGATAAATCAATTTTTTTATATGCTGGCATTGGTATATTAATAAAACCAAGAAATTCCTCTTTATATCATGGTACTTTTAGATATGGTATAAAAGAAGGATTTGGAATTTATTATAGACAATTAAGTGAATTTCATTTTAAATATTACATGGGAGAATTCACACAAAATAAATTTGATGGTTTTGGTTTTTTACTTGAATTAAATTATAGATTTGGTAAAATTTCAAAAGGAATTTTCCATAATTCTCATTTTATCTCAGGTATTGTAGTAACATTTAAAGAAAATAATCATGATACATTAGAAGTTACAAAATATGAAGGAGATTTAGAGGAAAGTAATATAAATTATATAATATATAAAAATTATGGTCATTTAATAAAAGTTACTTATTGTATGAATAAAAATAAAACAAAATATGAAAAAATGGATGAATATGATTATACTGGATATTTTTTTGAAGGAAAAGAAAATGGAGAAGGTTATTTAAAACGTATATTAAAATCAGAAGGTTATTCTTATGAATATAGAGGAAATTTCATAAATGGTGAAATTAATGGATATGGAATGATTGAGTATAGTGATAATTTCTTTATAAAAAAATATGAAGGATTTTTTGATGGAAATGGGGATAAATCTTTTTCAAATTATGGAATAGTTCATTTTAAAAGTGGTGATATATATGAAGGTTTTTTTGATGAAAAGCATTTGAAAAGTTTATGTGGAATATATTGGCATTTTAATCCTAATTCAAATATGGGAAATGATAATTATTTTGGAGGCTTTTGTGAAGATATGAAACATGGTTTTGGGAGATATATTTCATATAATGGAAATTACTGCAAATTATTAATTGGAACATATTCAAGAGGTGATAAAAATGGTCTTTTTCAAATAATTTATGAAGAAGAAAATGAAGAACAAAATATTGAAAAAACTCAAATTTTACTTTCCACTATTAAAAAAACTATAGGAACGTTATTAAAAGGGAACAAGATATTAACTAAATGCTATTTATTAAGACAAGAAAAAAAATATTATGTATTTGAAGATGGTGAATTAATGGAAAAAAGTGATAAAAAAATAAAATCAAATTGGATAAATATATTTCACTAATATTTAAGATATATTTAAAGTAATTTATAAATAAAAAAATTATGAAAATAAAATATTAAAAATTATTAAAAAATTTAGTAAAAAAAT
>Ga0256407_10013490_pt1 | contig 10922 bp, 13 predicted proteins | sample RumenRJG_04DNA_FD_193489 | JGI IMG/M metagenome (GOLD analysis project Ga0256407, IMG submission 193489) | Bovine rumen microbial communities from Lethbridge, Alberta, Canada - RJG_04 | ecosystem: Host-associated > Mammals > Digestive system > Stomach > Rumen | place: Canada: Alberta... | reverse complement strand
TTAACTGGAATCCGATCATGGATGCAATCATCCAAGTGGAAAGCGAAGGAAATCCGAACGCCGTGAGTGGGAACTCCGTAGGCGTGATGCAGATTACTCCGATACTAGTAAAGGAATGCAATGACATCCTGAAGAAAATGAAGAGTAAGAAGCGCTTCGAAATGAACGACCGCTATAGCGTAGCCAAGTCGAAAGAGATGTTCCTTCTGATTCAATCGTATCATAACCCGACAAATAGCATTGAAAAGGCTATTCGCTCCTGGAACGGAGGTATGAAGTACAGTGTTCGAGCAACCAATAGGTACTACAAGAAGGTTATGAGTAGAATGAAGTAGATTAATCTATTTCTTGAACTATACAAATCCGGCTGTCAGTCAAAACTGACGACCGGATTTTTTTCATTGTTGTAGAGGCAGGATTCGCGCTCGGCCCGAACAACAAAAAAAGCAGCCTTCCGGCTGCTGTAGTTGCGGAGGCAGGATGCAAGACTGTACGTAACTTGCCCTTGTATTAGGACTAAAACCGGATAAGAAGCCCATTATTAACAACAAAATCACGTCCCGATTTCGTCCCACTTTTTGAAGTGGGTTATATATGCCAGATATATAAATCAAGAGCAGCATAAAAAATATATGTCCGCTATTTGTCTATACCCGCAATCTTAAACTGATCAAACATACATATTGCCTGCTTAACAGCAAGCTCTGCAATACATTGTTCGTAAGTCTTGTTCTTCATCGTTTCGTTATCAAAGTTAGGACCTGCAGCTAGCAATCCCTGCATGGCCGCAATTGAAATATTGCGCAGCAATTCGTTCCTGTTATTAATGCCGCTGCACTCGCCATAGAATTCCCCCATACTCATGCCAAGTATTTTAGCAATATCTTCTAATACACCTGAAGCAACACTTTCCTGTTTGAAGTAGGTTGTAAATTGGGTAGGATGCATGCCCATCCTCTCGGCCAGCTCTTTCTGCGTTTTACCAGACATCCTGATTCTTTTTTGTAATTCTCTTCCGTTCATAGGCGAAAAATTTATTAAAAAGTGCTAAATAATAGAATAATAGTTCTACTAATAGAATAATTTATTTATATTTGCACCGAAAAATTAAAAGTTTGCGCTACAAAATTAAATATTTTATTCGAAAACAAATTATTATTAGATAGAAAATTAAAAAAAATGGTATTTAGTGACTACATGAACAATCTCTCGACCGAGGTCGTGAGCGAAAAGAGTGCAATGATTAGCAAGATTAGTGAGGCGTGCTGTGTAAGGGAGAATGCGGTGTACAGTTGGATTGCAGGCCGTACCAAACCTAACGCTCTTGCACGTAAAACGATCAGCGCAGTGTTGAATATTCCTGAGAAAGAATTGTTTCCAGAGGAATGAATTAATATTTATCGATTATGGATAGACTTATCAATATCGAATTCTTCAAGACTCCAGACGGAGACGTGATGTATAAGCGACAGGGAGAAGCTGTCAGGGAACTGACAGAGAAAGACCGTGAACTGGTATCTGATTTTCTGTCGCTCATCCGTGCCCGTTACCCTAAGGCCTTCGACACGCTAAGCGACATTTATAGTCGCAATGAGCAGAATCGTGCCTGGTATGAATTCCGGATGGTGAGTCGTTTTATACGCTGCAACCTTGGCGATTACGACACCAGCTCCATCGATATCGACAAAGACGGCCTGTTCCATTTCGAGCAGATGAAGTGCCCACTAATGGGTACCGGCGACTGTCAGTGGGATGGATTAATTTGCCACCCTAAACTCTCGACAGGGCTTACCACCCGCGAACTGGAGATCCTCCCCCTCTTTGCAGAAGGTCTGCAGAGTTATGAGATCGCTGATAGATTGTTTATCTCAAAGAATACAGTGGATCGCCACCGTCAGAATATTATGGCGAAACTCGGCAAGCGCAGTGTAACAGAACTTGCTGCCTATTATCACGAACATATAAAATCCCAACAATCCTAAAGATATGAAGACGAAAGATTTTGAGCAGGCTGTTGATGGTATCAATGCTGAGATTCTCCGCTTCTCCTACGGTACCAAGAAAGAGGTAAATGTTTGCTACGGACAACTGAACCAAACTTATATCATGTGGGACGCAAATGGCCGCGCATACATCTACAGCATCCAGGAAGGTCAAGAGGATTGTGTCAGCGAATACAATCTGGCATACCTGCCCTACGAGCGAGATCCAAAGTTTGATTTAATTTTCGAGTAGCATAAGAATAAATGAAGCAAATGACAATCATTCTCAACGGCGAGAGATATGAGATCCGGAACTTGGGCGAGCAGCAGCTAACCAGTTCATATCTGAGGTCTGATATTTGTCATCACTTCTGCGATTTAGTAAACCAATGCGGGCGGTTCTTATATGATGCTGCAGTACCATGCCTGCTGGCTAGAGATATACCGGAAGAAGGAACAGGTTTTTATTTTGAGAAAATATAAATCAGCTTATGAAAGATTATTTTATCGAGGTGCGGGCCTATAAGAGCACGAACAAAATGGGTCTTGAGCTGGGCGAGTTCGTCGAGCAGAACTTTAACCACAAAGTTATAGACGAAGAAAACTTTGAGGGCGTAGTGGTTAATCTTATCAAGGAGAAGATGGCGCGACTGGAGAAGGAATATCCACGCTGCCGACCGTTCCGCTATATGCAGTATGATCACAGCGATATTTACAAAAACGAATCGCCGAATATCTATGTAAAACCCGAAAACGCCTATAACGATAATGTGGTGTTCTCTTTGAGCACTACAGTTATCCGAAACAAGGTGGTTATCGAAAGTCTTCTGACGCTATGAACGGTATATGAATAAGGTTGCCAAAAAACGGAAAAAAGTTTGTCCATGCTGTGGACAGAAGTTGTGGCTAAGAGATTTTTATCGGAATAGCGACGGCTCACTAAGTTCATGGTGCAAAGAGTGTCAGAAGCAGAACAAACGGAATTGGTACCAAAAGACCCGCAAAGTTCCGGATGGGATTCGTCATGATTCGTCAGGCAGGCTCATCGATCACAAAGGATTATCAAGAAGAATCTTCTGGAGCAAACAGATGCTCGATGACCTTAAGAGATTATATGCCACAACTAAGAACGAAGATCTTGTAGATATTCTGGGCGTTAGCCAGAGGACTGTTATCCGGAAAGCCAGGGAACTTGGCCTGCAGAAAGATCCGGAATGGCAGCACGGCAACACTATGCGTCACTTAAAAATGATGCAGCTTGAAAATAAACTTTATGGCATAAAATCCCCTTTCAAGAAAGGTGTACATTACAGTCCTGGTACTGAATTTAAACCTGGCCACCAGGAATCTCCAGAGGTCAAGACTAGAAGAATTGCCAGCGTAAAGGAATGGTATAGAAAACACCCTTTTGCAGCGAAAGAACGAGGAGCGAAAGCATCGGAGACAAGAAGACAGAGAAAATTAATGGAATTACAAAACAATATATAGCAGATATGCCAAGCAAAGGAAGACCAATAATTATCATCGATAGATATACGATGAACCAGATAGCCAGATACCCGTCGGTTAAAGAAGCTGCAAGGGATCTGGAGATACCCAAGAACACCATTTATCAATCCCTCTGCTTTAGAGTGCCTTCTTATGAATTGTACTTTGTCTACGAAAACGAGTTCTGTAAATGGCACCCATCAAAGCAGGCGTTTATGAAGGTGAGAGGCTTGAGGGTAAGTAAGAAATTAGAGGATTTGAGGAAACAAGTATAAAAACCGCAAAAACGTTGAAGAAATATGGCTGCCAATAGAATAAACAAAAAGGTCGCTAAGACCGAGCATAAGCGCTGGACGCAGGAAGATAAGGATTATATCGCCGACAACTTCGGGATTAGGCCTATCGAGGATATAGCTTTTGCCCTGGAGCGGACACCGATGTCTATCCGCATGTATATCCACCAGCATCGTCTAGTCCCTGCCGGACAGAAGACTGTGAAACGTAACATTCTCGTTGAGCTTCTGCGCCTGCGCTTCCGTCATCTGGAGGACTTTCATCCCTCCAAGTGGTTCTATGCAGAATGTCATCTGAGCGCCCCTCGATACGCAGATCTCTTCTATGGTCGTAAGCAGATCAAGCCGGAAGAATACCGGGCCATTGCCGAATACTTCAATATTACTGCAGCCGAGGCTCTGGAGAGTCGCCAGCTAGAGCTTTTTACGCCAGAGAAAATGGGTGTTTCTACCCCCCCCACCGGATTAGAACCTGATGAAGATAATGTTGACTTGAAAAATATAAATAGAAAATGAATGCAGAATTACAAAAGGTAGTTGATAAGATTCACGATGCAGCGAATATCGTTGACGTGATCGGTGAGTTCCTGACACTGAAGAAGGCTGGTGTCAACTACAAGGGCATCTGTCCGTTCCATGATGACAGGAATCCCTCTTTCTTCGTGTCCCCTGCCAAGCAGTGCTACAAATGCTTCGTATGCGGCGAGGGCGGCGACGTGTTCACGTTCCTCGAGAAGCACGAGGACATGACCTTCTTCGAAGCCGTTGAATGGCTGTGCCGGAAATACCACATCGACCCTCCGAAACGGGAGATGAGCGATGAGGACCAGGAGGCCTACAAGCAGCGCGAGGCACAGCGCATCGCCATCAGGGCGGCAGCCGATTTCTTCCGTCGCAACATTGCCCAGGCTCAGACGTTTCTTAAGCAGAGGGGTTACGATATCGATGACCCGATACTGGAGAAATACGGAATCGGATATGCCCCTGCAGGAAATGCAGCCCTCACGGATCTTCCTGGCCAGGGATACTCGAAGGATCGTCTGAAGGAGGTAGATATCGTTCGCACCTCGGAAGACGGTCGGGAGTACGATACGTTCCGTGACAGGGTGATATTCCCGTTCTACGACCGACGTGGAAACGTGGTCGCCTTCAGCGGACGTCTGGTGACCGCCAGTGACCATCTGCCCAAGTACCTGAACACGGGCGAAACACCACTCTTCACCAAGGGACGTCACCTGTTCGGTCTCTGGCAGGCCCGCCAGGCCATTGGCAAGAAAGGCTATGCCTATCTGGTAGAAGGCCAGTTCGATGTGATGACACTGGCCAAATACGGCATTGAGAACGCCGTCGGCGGTTCGGGAACGGCCTTCACCCCAGACCAGGTAAGGCTGCTGCAGGGATTCTCATCCGAGGTGCGCATGATCTACGACACCGACAAGGCCGGACAGGTCGCAGCCGTTAAGAACTGCGAGGCACTGCTGCTGGCGGGATTCGCGGTGAAGTGTGTGCTGCTGCCCAAGGGGAAAGACCCTGATGAGTTCGCCCGCGCCAACAAGGATCTCACCCAGAAGCTGCTCGACGACTATACGATGACCTTCCCCAAGGCATTCAGGAAGATGATGGTGCCAAGGGGCTGCAAGGATGAGAATGTCGCAGCCAAGGCCATCAATGAGATATGCCGGCTTGTGGCCTGCGTCGGTGATGCAGGCTTGCGGCTGGAGTATATGAAGCAGATGGCCAAGGACTTCGATACGAAGATGACCATCCTCGAGACGAAGATCCGCGAGGCCCGCACCAAGCTCAACTCCAATGATACAGAGCGTCATCCGGGCATCTACGGACTGGAAGAGCTGAAGGAGCACCTGGAGGAAGACCAGCCGGCTATCCTGACCGCAGACATGGGCACGTTCCTTGACCAGTATGAAGACGCACCGGTGGTTCTCTGTGAGGGTATTGTCCCGGACAGCGACATCCAGAAACTACGTTCCATCTACGGTTATTTCATCACCGGCGAGACCGGCTGCAGCATCGATCAGGACACGGGCGTGGAGAGCCCGTACCTAAAGACCCTCGCACAGATGTTCCGCCAGGGCATCACCGATATCAAGGTTGTCAGCGGCAATATAGAGGAGTCTTTCATCACCTTCTATGTCCGCCAGACCGGCAGGATCCTCGACGGCTTCCGTGGCGACCGCGACCTGCTGGTGAAACGCTGCATCGAGCTCACGAGCTTTGCCGATGACTCTGTGATCACCATCAACCGGGGCAACTACTGCAGCCAGCTGAAACTGACCCGTGGACAGTTCGATGACCTGCGCAAACCATATGTCCAAGCCCGTAAGGCCTCGATGAAAGTTAGCCTGCAGAGCGGCGGAGGACTCGACGATGGGGAATACTTCGATCCGTATGATCCTCCCCAATACGTGAAGGACAATGACGAATACATGAATATGTGGAGGGAACACGGTTTCTACCCTCGCCTGAACAAACAGGGTGATCCGGTGTGCTACATGTTCAAGACCAAGGAAGGAAACGGCATGGTGCAGGTTGGCGACTTCTACATGACGCCACTGCTGCATATCTTCTCAGAGGACTACGACCAGAACAAACGTGTGCTGAAGGTCAACCGCCGCCACCGTAACACGCCTCTCTACATAGAAGTGGTGTCCAAGTCTCTGCTGAAGATGTCGTCGATCGAGGAGGTCCTCTGCAACTACGATGCAGTGAACTTCTCCAACGGCGAGGAATGGAAGTGGAAGAAGATCAAGGAATACATGTCACTCCACTATACCACCTGCCAGGAGGTGAAGGTCTACGGCAACCAGCAGAGCGATGGCAGCAGCCGGAGGCCAGACGAGCAGTTCTTCGCCTTTGCCAACGGCATTGCCCACATGGAGGGCAGCCGCATGGCCTTCGTTCCCATCGACACCATGGGCGTGGTCACCCACAACTCACAGAACTACTATCTCCCGGCTTTCTCTACTATCTATGCCGGGCAGGGACGCCAGAGCGACAAATACGAGTTTATCTCACAGCTCGTCTATCGAGAGGTTCCCGTCGAGAAGCAGATCTCTTTCGAAGAGTGGGCACAGTTGATGGCCGAGGTGTACAAGATCAACAACAACGGCTGGTGGGCCACCGTGTTCGCCATCATGTGTGCCTTCAGGAGCAATATCCACTGCATCGACCGTATCTTCACCGCTCCGTTTTTTATCGGCCCCATGTCGTCTGGTAAAACCCAGATCGCCGTCTCCATCCGTTCACTCTTCATCAGCCCCCATCAGAGTATCTTCAATCTCAACACCGGTACAGACGCAGCCATGCAGACCTATATGTCTGCCTTCAGGGACGTCCCGGTGGTGCTCGACGAGTACAATAACAACGATATCTCCAACATTAAATTCCAGGCCCTAAAATCCATCGTCTATGACGGCGAGGAGAAGTTGAAACGAAAGGGCTCCAGCGGCAAGGACTTCGAGAGCGACAAGGTTTACACTCCAGTCATCGTCTGTGGCCAGGAGCAGCCCCAGCGCGACGACAACTCACTGATGAGCCGCGTGATCATCTGCGAGGTTCCCAAGCCCAAAGACCGCACGCCAGAGGAGAGTGCCGTCTTCGAGCGCCTGAAGATGCACGAGGATCCCAACCGTGGCGGTGGACTCCATAACATCCTGATGCAGATCCTGGCGCTACGGCCAGCCGTGATGGATCACTACCGGCCATTACGACAGCAAGCCTACGAAGAACTCAAGAAGGGTGTGGTCAACTCCGGCGAGCGTGATCGATTAATGAAGACCGTCTCACTCTTCCTGGGTATGGTCAAACTCATCGAGCAGTACAGTGACCTGAAGCTGCCTTTCACATACAACGAGTTCTTCAAGATCGCCCAGGAGAAAGTCGACTGGCAACTGTCGCTCATCCGCTCAACAGACAAGCTCGGCCAGTTCTTCAAGGCTGTCGATACAATGATTAACAACCACCAGGTTCTGCCCGGTCGCGACTTCCTCATCGAACAGCCTGGCAAGGTTACAGGCAAGAATGCAGACGGCCAGTCTCAGACATTCGTATTCTCTCCTGGACAGAATGTCATGTTCCTGCGCCTCCAGAGTGTATTCAACGAATTCTCCCGTCTGGGATATAACACCGAGAACACCACCTTCTCTACCCTCGACCAGAACCTACGGTCCCATCCTTCCTATATCGGTACAGTTCCCTCCAGGCGCTTCATCTGGTCCGAGTTCACAGAAGCGATGGACAACTATCTTGGGAAAGCTGTACGCGTCGAGAAGACACGCAGCACTAACACGTCTGCAGTCATCATCGACTACGACGTCTTTATGAACGCCTACAACACTGATTTCCGTCGCAACGAAGCAGATTACGAGTGCGAGGAGACCGGCAACCAAGACGACCAGGAAAATACCGACCAGAAAGAAGGAGATCTTCCGTTCTAAAGATTATACCTCCGGCTCATCCAGTCGCCGGACATTTTTCAAGTCAATAATCCTACCCTCCCCCTTCGTGAGAATCGGGAGGGATTTTTTTTCGGTGCGCCGGCAAGGCGCGACCGCGAAACATATCAAAAAGACTCTCTCCAGCAAAAAAGAATATTTCCTTAAATACCTATTAAGGTATATATTCCCCCAATTTACGATGCAAAGACACAAAAGTCAAGTGATAATCCCAAGAAATATCGCCCGTTTTTTCGTATGACTATCATTTTACATTCTTCGCATGTCCGACGACGCGATTTCCCCCGCACCCCCGAATTTGGAAAAGAAAACGGTTAAAACGATGGTTTTGAAATCTGAAAATTTGAAAATATGCTTCCTACAATCCTACAATCCTACAAAATGCACTTTGTTTCAAACCTTAAAATATACTTAACTATTTAATAATCAATAATATAACTAATAATTTAAGTATTGTAGGAATGTAGGAAGTTTGTAGGACGCTGTAGGAAACACCCCTGATTTTGTAGGATGCTGTAGGATCATTGTTTTCAGGCCTGTTTTTGTGGATATTCCCCCATATTTCCCTCAAAATTCCCCAAAACAGTCGTTTTCCAAGGTTTGTAGGACGATTTGTAGGACGTGTAGGATACCATGTAGGACGAATTTTAATTAAAGTATTTCTTTAATAAATTTGTGTATTTCATTAATTATTTGTATCTTTGCACCAAACCATCTAAAAGCCTGTAGGATTGTAGGACGGTAGGACGTAAAAAATCAGTTCTTAGACAATGGAAAAGGAAAAGTATGCTCGAAAGAAGACGGTCGCTATCCGCGTGGAACCCTATCTAGCGGAATATGCCCGGAAAAAGTTTAGTGTAAGCCCGAAAGGTGGTGGAATAAAGATTCCTTACACCTATGACCTCTATCACTGCATCTTCAACTCTATGCAGAAACCGCCGTCCGGTGTCGTTGAGCCATGTGAAGGCAATCTGCTGATCTGCTTGCCTGACAGCCGCATGATGCCAGTCCGGAAACACCCCGAAACATATTGTTATTTATCCGCTTCATCCATGACGGATATTGAGCAGGCTCTTCGCCAGCTCTTCAACTTCGACTTTCATCAACAGATGATGGACAACGAGAGCCTGGGGCGTCCACGCCAGCAGATAGAAGTCGTGGAATCCTTTCTCTCTACGTATGGTGTTGTATCACTCACGTCTTCAGCACTTCTCAAGAACTTTCAGCGTTATCGGCAGCGCATTTCGCCCAGAAAGAAGCGGAAATACCAAAAAGTTGCCCGTATTTAAGATTTTTTAATTGGGCAGATATGCCCGTTTTTGTCCTTTCAAATAAAACAAGAGATTATGATTGAATTTACTGGTCATGTACAAGTAACGATCGTCAACCAGACGTCCAATGTCATTGCGGGCGGTGGCACCTATGACCTTATGGCCGACCCGTTCGATTTTCAGCCGGTACCTTCTGATGAAGATGGCGGCACGGTTTATAACTGCGATAAGACGTTTACTATCGATACACCGAGCGAAGAGGCCCTGCGTATTTTTTCCATCCCCCGTTCCTGTATGGTTCGCCTCTTTGGATGCAATGGAGCACAGTATATTATCGGAACTGCGAATATACCTGCGCGCTGCCAGATCACCCGTCACCTGAACCGCGCCCAGCTCCAGATTCACTGTAAAATGCTCAATAATCCTCTCGGGTAGCGGTCTTTCGCCACATTATTATATATAAGTACCTTTGGGCGTGAATAATTATTCCTACGCCCAATGAACGAAATTCTTTCGATCCTCCTTTCAGAACGGCCACTGTTCATCACCAGCGAAGGCTACCGCCAGATGGTGATGACAGTTCTGCCGTATATGAAGCCTTCGGACGCCGCTGAACTTCCGAAGGTTAAGAGCTTCTTTTTCGACCCTCCTCTCTATAAGGATGAGACGACGAAGGCCCTGTCAGCTCTGAAGAAGCTTCTGGCATCCGCCGATACCACGAAGGCCATCGAGATCACCAACGACTTCGAGAACCAGGAACTCCCTTCAGACACCATTGCTTATCATCGCATTAAAGGCTTCATCACTGGCGACTCGCGCTGGTGTTTCTCCAGCAAGCAGCTGGAGCAGGACCTGTTGGCTGCCGAGCGCAACCCGCAGATCTGTGCCCACCTGCTGCATATCAACAGCTCCGGTGGCGAAGCCTGGTATATGGACCGCCTGTCCGAGACACTCCGTTCCCTGACGAAGCCGATCCTTACTCTGTGCGAGGGATGTATGGCCAGTGCAGCCTACTATATCGGCTGTCATGGTCGTAAGGTCTATGCCGTCACCAATGGCGACTTCATCGGATCGATCGGTACCATGGTCACCTTCCATGACTTCGAGCCATACTATGCCAGTCTTGGCATCAAGCTCATAGAGGCCAAGGCAGACAAGAGTGACCTGAAGAATAAGATGGCCGAAAACCTGATTGCCGGAAAGCCCAAGCAATACATCAGCGAGGTGCTCAACCCCATCAACGAGGAGTTCCTCGCCGAAGTACGATCACAGCGCAAGGCACTTGCCTCGATGGATCAGGATCATCCTGTGCTGCGTGGCGAGGTTTACCTGACAGCCCGTGCCCAGGAAGTGGGACTCATCGACGGTACCCGCACATTCCCTGAGGCCGTTGCAGAGCTCATGTCCATGGTCACC
>Ga0256407_10013487_pt1 | contig 10925 bp, 9 predicted proteins | sample RumenRJG_04DNA_FD_193489 | JGI IMG/M metagenome (GOLD analysis project Ga0256407, IMG submission 193489) | Bovine rumen microbial communities from Lethbridge, Alberta, Canada - RJG_04 | ecosystem: Host-associated > Mammals > Digestive system > Stomach > Rumen | place: Canada: Alberta | collected... | reverse complement strand
AACTTCGTGGTGACTGGCGACTCTTTAGTTCTGGTGGCACAGCAACCTGAGGATATGTCTGTGCCTGATGTTGTGTCGATGGAGATAGAGTCAGAGACGGGAGAACTACAGAAGGACTCCATCACCATCCGTAAGCATGAGCGTATCGTTGTGGCGGACATCAAGACGCTGCCTGCAGATACCATCGACTCTGTATGGGTGAAGGTGGCACGCGACCAACTTACCTTCGGCTGGATTCATGAGAATGAACTGTTGGAAAAGGTATCGCCAGATGATCCCATCAGTCAGTTCATCGATCAGTTTTCCAATGTCCACTTGTTGGTGTTCCTGGCTTTCTGTGTGGTAACGGCCGCCGTCTATGGTCTGCGCCGTATGATGCGGAAGGGTTGTAAGATTGTGCATTTCAATGATATCCCCTCGTTCTATCCCACGACCTTGTGTCTGCTTATCGCCTCTTCAGCGGTGTTGTACAGCAGCATCCAACTGTTTGGTCCTGAGACGTGGCGTCATTTCTATTATCATCCTTCGCTCAATCCCTTTGCATTGCCATTCTGGCTGGGTGTTTTTATCACGTCGGTATGGGCCATCATCATCGTCGCCATTGCCACTGTTGATGATGTTACCCGTATGCTCCCATTGGGTCAGGCGGTCCTGTATCTCATTGGTCTGGCTGCTGTCTGTGCCGTCTGCTATGTGGTGTTCAGCATCACCACCTTATATTATATAGGTTATCCGCTTCTGATTGCTTATTACGTATTTGCATTCAGACAAGTATCAAATCACTCATAATCATATCACTAATGAAGAGCCCTTCTTTAGTGAGTGAGAGACGATTGTGTTGGAATTTTAGCAGATGAGCATCCATGTGCCGTTGGGCGTTTGCTAAGCAATAAGTACGTTGCTTAGGTGTCAGTTTACTTATGTCTAATCCCTCGCAGGTTCTCAAGGCCACCGTTATGGCATCATTATAACGTGTATCTTCATCGAGTGTCTCTGATTCAAAAAGCCTTTGGCCTTGTTCCATGCCTTTGATATACTGACGAATATCGTCGACATTCCAACTGCGTGTCGTAATATCGTAGGAATGGGCAGCGGCTCCGATGCCGATATAGGGGATGCCTTGCCAGTAACTGCTGTTATGACGACTTCGGTAACCAGGTTTGGCAAAGTTCGAGATCTCATAATGCTCATAACCCGCAGCCTCCAGATGGTTTAACAACGTATAGTACATCCGTCGCTCCAGTTCCTCGTCAATCTCTGATACCTTGCCTTGTTCTAACAACTGATAGAGTGGGGTACCTTCTTCGTACATCAGACAATAGGTTGAAATATGCTCCACATCCAGCGACAAGGCTTCTTTGATATCCGCTTCCCAGTCTTCAAGTGTCTCCTCTGGAAAACCGTATATCAGGTCGATGCTGATATTCCTGAAACCTGCCTGGCGTAAAGTATCTACGGCCTGATGGATTTGCCTGGCACTATGCCGACGACGCAGGAAACGCAATCTGTCATCGTTGAACGTCTGGGCACCCATGCTTATGCGGTTTATAGGAAGTTTTTTTAGCGCGTCTGCAGTTTCCTTGTTCACATCATCTGGATTCATCTCTATGGTAATCTCAGCGTCGTTTCTCACCTTATTATATATATAGGCGCTATCAAAGATACGTTTCAGTTGCTCTGTTGATAGTTGCGAAGGGGTGCCTCCTCCTAGATAAATGGTGCTTATAGCCTCGACCGATGGGCGCATCTTTATCTCGCTGCAAACAGCATCGACGTACTTCTCACGGAACTCCAGCCCCGTGGTGGAATAGAAACCGCAATACACACAACGGCTCTTACAAAATGGAATATGAATGTATAAACCTGCCATTTTCACCGCAAAAATACTAATTTAGTTTAATATTTGGAAGATTTCTTTGGTATTTTGTAGGAAAATGCCTAATTTCGTGCCCACAAAAAGAATTATTCACCTAAAGCTAAATTGATATGAAAGTTTATCAAACGAACGAGATTAAAAACATTGCACTGCTTGGCAGTGCGGGTAGCGGCAAGACGACTCTTGCCGAATCAATGGTTTACGAGGCCGGCATCATCAAGCGTCGCGGCACCGTAGAGGGTAAGAACACCATGAGCGATTATTTCCCTGTTGAACAGGAATATGGCTACTCGGTGTTCTCTACTGTTTTTCATGTAGAGTGGAACAACAAGAAGCTGAACATCATCGACTGTCCAGGTTCTGACGACTTCGTAGGTGGTGCTATCACTGCCTTGAACGTCACAGATCAGGCTGTGCTGCTCATCAACGGCCAGTATGGTCCTGAGGTAGGCACGATGAATGCTTTCCGTAACACGGAGAAGTTGAAGAAGCCTGTGATCTTCCTGGTAAACCAGTTGGATCGCGATAACTGCGACTTCGACCAGATTCTCTCTCAGTTGAAGGAGGTCTATGGTCCCAACTGCGTTCCCGTTCAGTATCCTATCCAGACAGGTGCTGGTTTTAACAGTGTCATCGACGTGTTGCTGATGAAGAAGTACTCTTGGAAGCCCGAGGGTGGTGCTCCTATTATCGAGGATATCCCTGCCGATCAGTTGGAGAAGGCCAAGGAGTGGAAGGCTGCCCTTGTGGAGGCTGCTGCCGCTGGTGACGACACACTGATGGAGAAGTTCTTCGAGAGCGAGGACCTCAGCGAGGATGAAATGCGTGAGGGTATCCGTAAGGGTCTTGTCACACGTAGCATCTTCCCCGTATTCTGCGTCTGTGCAGGTCGTGATATGGGTGTTCGTCGTCTGATGGAGTTCCTCGGCAACGTGGTTCCTTTTGTGAGTGAGATGCCTGTCATCAAGAATGCTGCCGGTAAGGAAGTACCTGCCGATGCTTCTGCTCCTACATCACTCTATTTCTTCAAGACTGGTGTTGAGCCCCATATCGGTGAGGTTCAGTACTTCAAGGTGATGAGTGGTGTCGTGAAGAGCGGCGACGACCTGACCAATGCTGATCGTGGTTCTAAGGAGCGCATGGGTACACTCTATGCTTGTGCTGGTGCTAACCGTATTCAGGTGGATGAACTCCGTGCCGGTGATATCGGTTGTACCGTGAAACTGAAGGACGTGAAGACCGGTAACACCCTGAATGGTAAGGACGTAGATAATAAGTTCGACTTCATTAAATATCCTAACTCTAAGTTCTCTCGTGCCATCAAGGCAGTCAACGAGGCTGAGACTGAGAAGATGATGGCTGCGCTGCAGAAGATGCGCCAGGAGGATCCCACATGGGTGGTTGAGCAGTCTAAGGAGTTGCGCCAGATCATCGTTCACGGTCAGGGTGAGTTCCACCTGCGTACCTTGAAGTGGCGTATGGAGAACAACGAGAAGATCCAGATTGAATATCAGGAGCCGAAGATCCCGTATCGTGAGACTATCACGAAGATGGCCCGTGCCGACTATCGTCATAAGAAGCAGTCGGGTGGTGCAGGTCAGTTCGGTGAGGTTCATCTGATCGTAGAGCCTTACACTGACGGTATGCCTGATCCTACCTCATTCACCATCAACGGCCAGGAGTTCAAGATGAACATCAAGTCGAAAGAAGAAAAGGATCTGGAGTGGGGTGGTAAACTCGTCTTCATCAACTCAGTGGTTGGTGGTGCCATCGATATGCGCTTCATGCCCGCTATCCTGAAAGGTGTGATGGAGCGTATGGAGCAGGGCCCTCTGACAGGTTCTTATGCCCGCGACGTTCGTGTGATTGTCTATGACGGTAAGATGCACCCCGTGGATTCTAACGAACTCTCATTCATGCTGGCAGCCCGTAACGCCTTCTCTGCAGCCTTCAAGGAGGCCGGTCCTAAGGTACTTGAGCCTATCTACGACCTCGAGGTACTCGTACCCGCTGACTACATGGGTGATGTGATGTCTGACCTCCAGGGCCGTCGTGCCATCATCATGGGTATGGATTCAGAGAGCGGTTACCAGAAACTTACCGCTAAGATTCCTCTCAAGGAGTTGGCGAGCTACTCTATCGCCCTGTCATCACTGACTGGTGGTCGTGCTTCGTTCACCACAAGTTTCTCAAGCTATGAACTTGTACCGAACGATATCCAGCAGACGCTGATTAAGGAGCATGAGGCTGAGATGAAGGAAGAGGATTAATCCTGATTCTGAAACAGATAACTTAAAGATTAGGGCGGAGTTTAGGCTTCGCTCTAATTTATTATATATAACTAATTATTATAAAATATTTAATAATCGTTAAGTATCAAGAATTAATTAACATATTTCGACTGTTGTTTTAAGAATCGCCTTACATTTGCAGACGAATATTAAAGATAGCAATGAAGAAAAGTACAATTTGGATCATCGCCATAGTCATGGGCCTCTCGTTCATAGGCCTTCTGTTCTTGCAGATCTCTTATATCGAAGAGATGACCAAGATGAAGAAGGAACAGTTCGATGAGTCCGTTAACCGCAGTCTCTATCAGGCCTCCCGTAACCTGGAGATGAACGAGACGCTCCGTTATCTGGAGAAAGATGTGAAGCAGACCGAGCGTAAGGCCTTCCATCAGGACTCCGTGATGGTCGATGGTCTTGATGGTACCATCAAACAGAGTCATCAGTTTGCGGTGGCTGCCGACGACGGTACCGTCTATTCCTCTTTCGAGTTGAAGACATTCGCCATCAAGCCCGCCAATGTGCCTAAGGCCATGATCCTGCGTACCGATAAGAATTCCATCTCCGAGGCTTCTAAGTCGCTGCAGGAGATTGTACGCAACCGTTATGTCTATCAGAAGGCCCTGCTCGATGAGGTGGTCTATAACATTCTCTATACCGCATCGGATAAGCCTCTGAAGGAACGCATCAACTTCAAGTTGCTCGATCAGGATATCCGTGCCGAGTTGATGAACAATGGCGTGAACATCCCTTATCACTTCCGCGTGCTGACTGCTGATGGACGTGAGATCTACCGTTGCCCTGACTACTCTGAGGAAGGTGAGGAATATACCTATAAGCAGACGCTTTTCCGTAACGACCCTTCACCGAAGATGGGTGTCGTGATGATTCACTTCCCTGACATGAACTCCTACATCTTCTCCAGTGTCCGCTTTATGATTCCTGCGATGGTGTTCACCATCGTGCTGCTGATCACGTTTATCTTCACCATTGTGGTGATCTTCCGTCAGAAGCGCTATAACGAGATTAAGAACGACTTCATCAACAATATGACCCACGAGCTCAAGACACCTATCTCCAGTATCTCACTGGCAGCACAGATGCTCAACGATGAATCCGTCACAAAGAGCCCTTCGATGCTACAGCATTTGGGTGGTGTCATCAACGACGAGTCGAAGCGCCTGCGCTTCCTTGTGGAGAAAGTGCTCCAGATGTCGATGTTCGACCGCAAGCAGGCCACCTTCAAGAAGAAGGAACTCGACCTCAACGAACTCTTGGAGACGATTGCCAGTTCCTTCACACTTCGTGTGGAGCATACGGGCGGTAAGATCTATACTGAGATCGAGGCTGTCGATTCTGCCATCTTCGTCGATGAGGTGCATTTCCAGAATGCCATCACTAATCTGATGGACAATGCCGTGAAGTATCGTAAGCCCGAAGAGCCGCTCGATATCTATATCCGCACCTGGAATGATAAGGATCATCTGTGCTTCTCGATCCGTGACACCGGTCTGGGTATTAAGAAGGAGAATGTGAAGAAGATCTTCGATAAGTTCTATCGTGTCCACACGGGTAATGTCCACGATGTGAAGGGCTTCGGTCTGGGTCTGGCCTACGTCAAGAAGATCATCACCCTCCATGAGGGCGACATCAAGTGCGAAAGTGAAATCGGCAAAGGCACCACCTTCACCATTACACTCCCCACGCTCAAAGAAGATAATTCATAGTATTAACAATTAAATAAAAACAATTATGGAAGAGAAACTGAAAATTTTGCTTTGCGAGGATGATGAGAACCTCGGAATGCTGCTCCGTGAGTATCTGCAGGCCAAAGGCTTTGTTGCTGAACTCTGTGCCGACGGCGATGCCGGATTCAAGGCCTTCTTGAAAAACAAGTTCGATATCTGTGTGCTCGATGTGATGATGCCGAAGAAAGACGGTTTCACACTGGCTCAGGAGATCCGCTCTGCCAATGCCGACGTGCCCATCATCTTCCTCACCGCCAAGACACTGAAGGAGGATATCCTCGAAGGCTTCAAGATCGGTGCCGACGATTATATCACCAAACCCTTCTCAATGGAAGAACTCGTGTTCCGTATTGAGGCTATCCTGCGTCGCACCAAGGGCAAGAAGACCAAGGAGTCTACCGTTTACCGTATCGGTAACTTCACCTTCGACACCCAGAAGCAGTTGCTGACCATCGACGACAAGCAGACTAAACTCACTACGAAGGAGAACGAGCTGCTGGCACTGCTCTGCAGTCATGCTAATGAGATCCTGCAGCGCGACTTTGCCCTGAAGACCATCTGGATTGACGACAACTACTTCAATGCACGCTCAATGGATGTCTATATCACCAAACTGCGTAAGCATCTGAAGGACGATCCTCAGATTGAGATCATCAACATCCACGGTAAGGGCTATAAACTCATTACCCCAGATCAGGAGGCATGATGTCGGGTATTAGATCCTACATAGGAGTGGCGCTGATTTTGGTCGGCGCCCTCCTTTTGATAGTTGGGTACATTGCCGGATGGACCTCCAGCAACCTGGTCCTGTTGGCAGGTCTGCTTCTCGTCATCATCGGTGCCGTGCAGCACATCCGACAGCAGAAAAAGTGTGAAAAGTATTAAATAATCTTAAATATTGATATATCTCTTCACTCTCCACTCTCCACTCTCCACTATTTTTCTTACCTTTGCACCCGCTTTTCGAAGCACATTATTAATTTTATATTTTTAAAAGAGTATGAATCAATACGAAACCGTTTTCATTTTAACTCCCGTTTTGTCTGATGAACAGATGAAGGAAACGGCCGCAAAATTCAAGAAGGTCCTGACCGATAAGGGTGCAGAGATCCTCAACGAAGAGGCCTGGGGATTGAAGAAGATGGCTTATGCTATTCAGAAGAAGTCTACAGGTTTCTACTGCCTCGTAGAGTTTAAGGCTGAGCCATCAGTGATTAAGACACTGGAGACCGCTTTCCGTCGTGATGAGAAAGTGATCCGTTTCCAGACAGTTAAACTTGACAAGTATGCTGTGGAGTATGCTGAGAAGCGCCGCGCAAAGCTTGGTAAAAAAGAGGAGGCTTAAACTATGGCAGAGCAAAGTGAAATCCGTTATTTGAACGCTCCTTCTATCGATACGAAGAAGAAGAAGTACTGCCGTTTCAAGAAGAGCGGTATCAAGTACATCGACTACAAGGATCCCGAGTTCCTGAAGAAGTTCCTCAACGAGCAGGGTAAGATTCTTCCCCGTCGCATCACCGGAACATCTCTGAAGTATCAGCGTCGTGTGGCTCAGGCCGTTAAGCGTGCCCGCCAGATTGCCCTGCTGCCTTACGTAACCGATTTGATGAAATAATTAAGGAGGACGCAAGATTATGGAAATTATACTGAAAGAAGATATTATCGGTCTGGGATTCAAGAACGATATCGTGAACGTTAAGTCTGGCTACGGCCGCAACTACCTCATTCCTCAGGGAAAGGGTGTGATTGCTTCTCCGTCAGCCAAGAAGGTCCTCGCTGAGAACCTGAAGCAGCAGGCTCACAAGCTCGCTGCCCTGAAGGCTGCTGCCGAGGAGAAGGCTGCACAGCTCAATGGTGTGGCTCTCGAGATCGCTGCTAAGGTGAGCGCTACTGGCCAGCTCTATGGTTCTGTAGGTGCTGCTCAGGTGGCTGATGAGCTCACAAAGTTGGGTAAGGATGTTGATCGTAAGATCATCACCATGAAGGATGCCAAGAAGATTGGCGACTATGTAGCTCTCGTACACTTCCACAAGGAGGTGACCGTGGAGATTCCTGTAAAGGTTGTTGCTGAGAACGCTGCTGAGCTGAAGGCTGCTGCTGAGGCTGAGGCTGCTATCAAAGCTGCTGCCGATGCAAAGGCTGCTGCTGCAGCCGCTGCTGCAGAGGAGGCTCCCGCTGAAGAGGAAGTCGCTGAAGAAGAGGCACCCGCTGAGGCATAAAATCAAGAAAACAATTAATAATAACATGCTGTAAGGCATCATTATTTATTATGACGTTGTCCCGGAGGTTGCAAGACTTCCGGGATTTTTTAATAACTAAAAACAAAACACAATGATGAAACGGGCTATTGTTATCGGCGCATCCTCAGGCATCGGCTTTGAGGTGGCACGTCTGTTATTGAAGGATGGATGGAAAGTCGGCGTTGCTGCCCGACGGATGGATCTGCTACAGAACATCGGTTATGTGGATGCAGCAGAACGGATCGACGTCAATGATCCCCAAGCCTCCGAACAACTGCGGGGTCTGATTTCTGACTTAGGAGGTATGGATCTCTTCTTTTATGCCTCAGGTATCGGCAAACAGAATCGTACACTGGAAGAAGACATCGAGATTCAGACTGCTACCACCAATGGCGTCGGGTTCACTCGGATGATAGGCGAGGCCTATCGTTACTTTGCAGAGAAAGGCGAAGGCCATATCGTGGCCATCACCTCCATCGCAGGTACGAAGGGACTGGGACCCGCTCCTGCTTACTCAGCCACGAAAGCCATGCAGAACATCTATCTCCAGGCTTTGGAGCAACAGGCTATCACACGCGGACTGAACATCTACTTCACCGACATCCGTCCGGGTTTTGTCGATACGGCACTGCTTAGTGGCGACAACCATTATCCGATGATGATGAAACCCGAAGACGTCGCTCAGGACATTATGTCGGCCATCAAGCACAAGAAGCATATCTGTGTCGTCAACTGGAAGTTCTGTCTGCTCACCATGCTCTGGCGTCGCATCCCGCGCTTCATCTGGCGCCGCATGCGGTTTAGCATCGTACTGATGTTGGTGATGCCGGGACTCTCTGCCTGCGAAACCGACAACAACCATGCCATGTATCCGCCTTACGGACCCGATCCCACCTCACTGGTCCTCGAGGTGATGGGCGAACGCTACGAGGTGCCACTGTCATCCAAGGCACCGTTGAACCTGCGAACCCTCACAACCGAATTCCCTGTAGATGTGAAGGTACTCAACCACGCTGAATTCAGATCCATCAAGATTGATGGCAATCCCGTCGTCGATGGTGCATGCTCATGGCAGGTCTCCGACATCCCTTTGGACGGTCGCTACAAGATAGAATACCTAACGCCACACGCCTCTCAGGTGGACACCATCCGCATCAACGCCTATCCTAAAGGCGCTCCCACCTACACTACGAAAGGCACGGGCCAGATACCGGGCGACTTCTATCTCTCGTTCATCTACCAGCCCCTCATCATGAAAGTCGATAACGATGGCAATTTGCTCTATTACCGCTTCGACCCCACCGATGACAACGGCACTTTCCAGGAATTGGGCTGCTGGGACTTCAAGAAGCACGTGTTTGATGGCAAGACCTATTACAGTTACCATGCCCCCGATTACAAGTTTGCCGACAAGGCCGTGACGGGCTACGATCCGGGCATGCGCATCCTGATGGACGAACACTACAATCCCGTCGATACCATCCATGCCCTCCAGAGTCTCGATGGCTATCTGCCTGAAGGCTCCCCACTTGATGGACACGACTTCTACTTCTATTCACCCACCCACTGGATCGCCTCCGCCTCTTATGTCGAGCGTCAGGCAGGAGACTCCATACGTGCTGTGGCCTATCTACAGGAAGTCGAAAATGGCGAAGTGGTGTTCGACTGGTGGAGCACCTCACATCCTATTCTCTTGAAGTGGGTGAGTCCTACGTTCAACACCAGTTACGACTACGTGCACTTCAACTCCATCGATGTGCTCCCCGACAAAAACTGGCTCGTGTCCTTCCGTGCCCTCAGTACGATTGTCAAGATCGATCGTCAGGGCGATGGCGGCATCCTCTGGCATATCAGGGGAGAGGACAGCACGCTGCCAGAAAACAAGCAGTTCTCAGGTCAGCATTACGTCCGCTGGCATCAAGATACGGCAGGCGATTACATCACCGTCTTCGACAATGGCAATGCCCGCGATCCCGGCTATACCCATCTGCTCCGTCTCGACGTAGAAGATCAAGGTACGAAAGTGGTCTATAACGACGCCAAGGATCTGGTCAAAAACAAGTCCAATTACTTCACGCAGGCCTGTGGCGCGCTGGTTGACTTTGGCACTCAGGGCTTTGTGGCAGGCTGGGGTTGGAGCACAGAGCCAAAAAACTGCACCCGCCTCGTCACCGAATACGATGCCAATGGCACAGAGGTCTTCAGCCTCTCTCGCAACGACAACGATCCCAATTCCGTCAATCCCTCCTACCGCTGCGTCAAGTGCCAGTGACTAAAGAAGATAAGGTTCGCATCCCTGCGAACCTTATCTTGATCATTACTAACATTAACCAATAACCTAAAACAAATTGCAAAAACAACTATTCAAAAATGAAACTCAAACAATAACTAACAAATGAACTTTTACTGATGCAAAGATATGGGGATTTCGGGCTGATTCCAAGAAATCTACCTGATTATTGTTGAAGTTGTTGCGACAGGGGGATGTTTTTGCGACAAAGTGGGGGGGTGAGGTTGATTTGTGTCGTAGATTGATGGCGGACATAAAAAGAGAAAGCCGCTGGACTCACGTCCAACGGCTTCCATTTCTCTCAATTGATCGTCTGATTACTTAACTGAATCAGTTGCAGTTGTATCAACAGTCAGGCTGTCAACTACGCTATCAACAACCTCAGCGATAGAATCGGTATCAACAGGAGCCTGCTGAGCCTTGTTACCACATGATGCGAAAGAGATAGCAGCAACTGCTACGAACATAAATACTAATTTCTTC
>Ga0256407_10013486_pt1 | contig 10927 bp, 8 predicted proteins | sample RumenRJG_04DNA_FD_193489 | JGI IMG/M metagenome (GOLD analysis project Ga0256407, IMG submission 193489) | Bovine rumen microbial communities from Lethbridge, Alberta, Canada - RJG_04 | ecosystem: Host-associated > Mammals > Digestive system > Stomach > Rumen | place: Canada: Alberta | collected... | reverse complement strand
ATAAGAACAGAAATGCAAGCGGGCAGGAAAAGTCTGAAAGACGGCTTTTCCTGCCCGTTTTCTTTTTGGCAATTAGCCGCCTTTTTATGAGTTCCGGAGCCTCTTCATGCGCAGTCCGGAGCCGCCTTTTTATGAGTTCCGGAGCCTCTTCATGCGCAGTCCGGAGCCGCCTTTTTATGAGTTCCGGAGCCGTTTTTTATGAGTTCCAGAGCCTCCTTTTTTTGCAGGCCGGGAACCGTTTGCGAGTCCTTACAGAGCTGTTTCTTGGCACCTCTGCAGCCCGTATCCGGGACCGTTTGAAAGCCTGTATCAAGCCTTTTACACACTCCTGGAATCACCACTTTTCAGCTTCTCGAACCTATGTTCAGTTTGATGAAAAAAATAACTCGAACATAACTCGAACATCCGGAAAAAGCCCTCAAAGGTATTGAAAAGTACCTGTCAAGTTGCTATTATTGACATAAAAGTGGGTAATTGTGGAGGAAAGTGGTAGATGTTCATGGGATCTTATGATCATTCTCTCGATGCAAAGGGAAGAGTGATCATTCCTTCCAAGTTCAGAGAGGCGCTGGGAGAGAAGTTCGTGATCACGAACAGTCTGGACCCCTGTCTCTGCGTCTATGATATGCCTGCCTGGGAGCGCTTTGTCCAAAAGCTTTCAGGGCTTCCTTATAATACCCGTAAACAGCGTGAACTTGTCCGTTTCTTTATGTCCAATGCCACGGAAGTTGAGCCGGACAGACAGGGAAGGATCCTGATCCCGGCCAAAAACCGGGCACACGCGCATATTGAAAAAAATGTCATCATGATGGGTGTCGGAGCCAGGATCGAGATCTGGGATCCCGAGACCTATGAGAAGGACGCGATCAGTGATGATATGAATGAGATTGCCGAGGAACTTCTCGGCAACGGATTTGAAATCTGACATATTCCCTCCCGGGGGACTTCTCCATAGGCAGCCGCATATCGGTGCGGCAGAGCTGCAGAGGGACAGGCACGGACGTGCCGGGTAAACAGAATCCGGCTCTGTGCCGAATGCCCGGCAGCGAGCTGTTGAAGCCGCACCAGAGTGCGGCATGAGGTGCTCAATTGGAATTTAAACATACATCGGTGCTGCTGGATGAGGTGATTGACGGCCTCTGTATCAGACCGGACGGAATCTATATTGACGGAACGCTTGGAGGCGGCGGGCACTCTTTTGAGATCGCTTCAAGGCTCACCCGGGGCGGACGCCTGATCGGGATCGACCAGGATGAAGATGCGCTGGCGGCAGCGGGAGAGAGGCTTGCTCCTTTTGCGGACAGAGTCATCTATGTTCACGACAACTATGAAAACATGGAAAATGCCGTGCGGAGCTTTTTTGAAGACGGCATCTCGACCGGCAGAATCAATGGGATACTGCTGGATCTTGGTGTCTCTTCCTATCAGCTTGATAATCCGGAACGCGGATTCTCCTATCGGGCGGACGCGCCTTTGGACATGCGGATGGACCGTGGCGCCTCCTTGAGTGCAAAAGATATATTGAATGATTACAGCGCGGGCGAACTGACAAGGATCCTGCGGGATTACGGTGAAGAGAAGATGGCCGCCAGGATCGCCGCCAATATAGTGAGTGCCCGCGAAAAAGGACCTCTTGAGACGACAGGTCAGCTGGTGGAGATCATTGAGAAGTCCATTCCGATGAAGATGCGGGAGAAAGGCGGCAATCCCTGTAAGCGGACTTTTCAGGCGATCCGCATCGCCTGCAACCGCGAGCTGGAAGTGCTGGAGGATTCACTGGATACGATGATCGACCTGCTTGCCCCCGGCGGACGGCTCTGCATCATCACTTTCCACTCCCTGGAAGACCGCATTGTCAAAAACGCCTTCCGCAGGAATGAGAATCCCTGCACCTGTCCCCCTGAATTTCCCGTCTGTGTGTGCGGGAAAACTTCAAAGGGCCGGGTGATCACACGAAAACCGATCCTTCCCGGACGGGAGGAACTGGCGGAAAACCGCAGGTCCGCAAGCGCAAAGCTTCGGATTTTTGAGAAAAAGTAATTCGGGAGTTAACCATGGTCAGGACATTAAATGCAGACCGCAGTGCTGCAATTAAGAAAAGAAATACCGGCGCTTCCGGGACCGGCCGGACCCGAAGAGGGAACGTGCGGATGGCGGATACTGTTCTAAACTCCGGTAATGCGGAGATGGGCAGCAGGGGGCGTACCCGTACGGGACGCCGGGCGCAGACGACCGCAGGACACACCGGGAGACCTGCACAGGCGCTCCGCAGCAGCCATGCTGTAAAGCCGGCCGCAAAAGGGGTAAACGGCGTCAGAGTGGACGAAGCAAGCCTGGACGCGAGCCCTTCCGTACCCATCAGAAGGACATCCGCAATGAGCCTGCACAAAGTCGGCTTCATGATCATTCTGATCGTAGTCATGACTGTACTGCTGATCAACTACATCAAGCTCCAGGCGGATGTGACAAGTTCATCCCAGGAAATTGCGGCGATGGAGCAGCAGCTGACACAGCTTAAAGCGGAGAACGATGCTGCCTACAACGAGATCAACGACAGTATCAGCCTGGAGGAGGTCCGCAGAAGAGCTATACAGGAACTGGGAATGAAATATGCAGACAGAGATCAGGTTGTTATTTATTCTGGAACGGAAAAGGACACCGTACATCAGGTTTCTTCTCTGAGCGACAAATGATGCAGCCGCCATAACTACAGCAGAAATGTGTACGATCATTACCAGTGTTCCGTAAGAAACGGACTGGTCTTCTTACCAACATTGTGTACCGGCATTGTGTCAGCCTTGTTGGTATTGCACAGTAACCGGTTGATCCCGGTTTGCGAGTATATTTTTTACAGTACACAAAACAAAAAGGGCAATGCACAGGATGATGCACTGCCCGGTACAGAAAGGAAGCACTCATTTTGAGCAGAGAAGACAGAGAGCGCAGAGGGCGCGCGGGAATCTTCGGCAGACAGAAGGCCCGGCGCGGCACCAGGCGTTTTACCATCAGTATGCAGAAGAGACTGGTGGTTTTATTTCTGATGGTAATGACAGCGTTCGTTCTGCTGGCATTCCGGCTTATTCTGATCCAGCGCGACAACGGCCGTTCCTATACGATGCAGGTACTTTCGCAGCAGGCTTATGAGAATAAGAGCCTGCCCTACAAGAGGGGAAAGATCACAGATATCAAGGGAACCGTACTTGCCGACAGCCAGCTTGTTTACAACGTGATCGTTGATGCCAGCCAGATGCTGGAAAAAGAAGAATACCTTGAACCTTCTCTCAACGCCCTTACGCGTCTTGGAATCGATAAGGAAGAGATCAGGACGTATATCATGGCCCATCCCGGGTCACAGTACTATATAGCCCGCAAGAACCTTCCCTATCAGGACAAACAAAACTTTGACAAGCAGAATGCTGAAGGCATCGAAGCGGAGAAAGCCGAACGGCAGGCGCTGAAGGAGAAGGCGGAAAAAGAGGGAAAGGACGCGGATGCCATTGAGTATCCTCCCCTTGAATACAGCAACATTAAGGGAATCTGGTTTGAGGACAGCTATATTCGCACCTATCCCGGCGGTCCCCTCGCTGCGGATGTGATCGGTTTTACGGTCGGCGACAATATCGGCACATACGGTCTGGAAGAATACTACAATGATACACTCAACGGCATCCCGGGACGTACATACGGTTATGTGGACCAATCCCTCAATCAGGAGCAGACCACGATCGAGCCGACAGACGGAAATAACCTGGTGCTGACACTGGATGCAAATATTCAGAGCATCTGTGAAAAATATCTGAAGGAATTCAACGAGGAACTCAAGGACAACAAGCATAAGGGAAACGGTACCAATAATGCCGCCTGCATCATCATGGATGTCAATACGGGTGGAATTCTGGCAATGGCCAGTGAACCCGGCTTTGACCTCAATGATCCCTATAATATTGCCGCGGTGGCAGGTATGCCCAAGCTGGATGAGACGGACACCCCTACAACCAGCTACCTGACGGCAGAAGAGGCGCAGGCCATGCCTGATGCGGAGCGGTCCAGATACCTGAATGCACTTTGGAACAATTATTGCATCAGCTCGCATTTCGAGCCCGGATCGACAGCGAAGCCCTTTACAACGGCGGCTGGACTGGAGACGGGCAAATTAAAGACAACGGATACGTTTCTGTGTGAGGGCGTGCTCGACGTAGACGGCACTCCGATCAGATGCGTCCACCTTGCAGGTGACGGTGTTCTGGATATCGGCGGCGCTATAGAGCGCTCCTGCAACGTATGCCTGATGCAGGAGGCCTTCAAGATCGGACCCGAACTTTACTGCAAGTATCAGAATATTTTCAATTTCGGCCTCAGGACAAATATTGACCTGGCGCGCGAGGCGCGCACAGATGACTATATCTATGCGCTCGAGGACATGACAAAAGTCGATCTTGCCAGTAACTCCTTCGGCCAGAACTTTGAAGTGACAATGATCCAGATGGCAGCGGGATTCTGCTCCCTGATCAACGGCGGATACTACTACCAGCCCCACATTGTAGACAGGATCACCAGCGCAGGCGGATCCACCGTCCAGACAAATACGCCCAGGGTCCTGAAGAAGACTGTTTCCGAGGAGACCAGTAAACTGATCCGGGAATACTGCGTACAGGCTGTCGAAGGCAGCCACGCGACCGGTGAACTTGCTCTGCCGGCCGGCTACCGGATCGGAGGAAAGACGGGTACTGCCGAGACGCTGCCTCGTGATAATGGACAGTATGTTGTCTCCTTCCTGGGATTTGCACCGGCAGAGGACCCGCAGATCTGCATCTACCTTGTCCTTGACCGTATCAATAATAAGAAGCAGGACGAAGCAGGAAGAGCCTGTATCGTGTCCAGAAAGATTCTGACCGAGCTCCTCCCCTACATGAATATTTATATGACGGAGCCGCTCACAGATCAGGAAAAGCTTGAACTTGAGGAACTTGGCCTGTATGATACCAATGACCCTGATTCCAAAGAAGAGACGGAAGAGGGAACGCAGTAAAGTACCGGCCGGCCAAAAGACGAGGGACGGCCTGTTGAAAACGAATTTGGAAAGGAACTGAGAAAAATGCATCTGGATGTAGACCTGACAGCGGCGGTGATTACGTTTCTGACAGCATTTCTGGTGAGCGCCGTCTCTGGAAGATTTCTGATTCCGTTTCTGAGGCAGCTCAAGGCGGGCCAGACAGAAAGGGGAGACGGTCCCAAGAGCCATTTAAAAAAGACCGGCACCCCCAATATGGGAGGATTGATGATCCTTCTGGGCCTGACCATCGGATGCCTTCTGCCATTCAGAGGACATGGGCAGGCGGTTCCCGTTCTGATCCTCACACTCGGATTCGGAATGATCGGGTTTGCCGACGACTATATCAAAGTGGTGAAAAAGAGATCGGACGGACTTCTTGCCTGGCAGAAGTTTCTGCTGCAGATCCTGGTGGCGCTGTTGTTTGCTTTTTATGTACAGAAGATCCACTACATGCCTCTGAGCATGAGGATCCCTTTTATGTCCGGGCACGTGCTGGATTTCGGGATCTTTAATATTCCCATCATGATCTTTATCGCGGTTGCGACAGTCAACGGCACCAACTTTACCGATGGAGTGGACGGCCTCTGCAGCTGCGTCACCGTTGCGGTGACACTCTTTTTTGTCATAGCCGCGGCAGCAGCCGCTTCCGGCGTTATACTGGCAGGTTCTGCCATGATCGGAGCCCTTCTCGGCTTTCTCCTCTATAACGCCTATCCGGCTAAAGTGTTCATGGGGGATACCGGCTCGCTGGCGATCGGCGGATTTGTCACGGGTATGGCCTATATGCTCCGCCTTCCGCTGTTTATCCCTATTGTCGGGTTTATTTATTTTATCGAGGTCGTTTCGGTCATCATTCAGGTGACGTGGTTCCGCAGGACCGGCGGCAAACGTTTTTTCCGTATGGCACCGATCCACCACCATTTTGAACTGGGAGGCTGGTCTGAGGTCCGCGTCGTTGCGGTATTTACGATCATAACTGCCGTTCTTGGCGCCTTTGCCATTCTGCTGCTGTGATCCGTGATCCGTGGCAGATATGCAGCCGGAAGAGACATGCGGCCGAGCAGGCATGCGGCGGAAGCGGCAATTGCCCGGGCATGCAGCCGGGCAGACAACCGTCCGGGAAAGTGCGGGATCGAACAGGCATGCAGCCGGGCAGATAACCGTCCGGGAAAGTGCAGGATCGAACAGGCATGCAGCCGGGCAGACAACCATCCGGGAAAGTGCAGAGTCGAACAGAATGCGTGAAAACAGCGCAGACAGGAACATTTACACGAAGGGAAAAAAATGAATTACACAGGAAAGAAAGTTCTTGTAATCGGAACAGGTCTCAGCGGGATCGGAGCCGCGCAGCTTCTCAGCAGAGAAGGCGCTTTTGTGACACTGCTGGATCAGAATGAAAAGGCACAGAAAGAGGAGATCTGCGGCAGATTCGCCGGCACATTGACGCCGGAGGAGATGTCGCGCATTTGTATCGTTATCGGTGATCTCCCCGGGGAAAGCAATACGGACAATGAAAGTCCTTTTGGATATGAGCATTTTGACCAGATCGTTCCCAGCCCTGCTGTGCCGCTGGATTCCCCCCTCCTTCAGAAATTTGAAGAGGAGGGTACGCCGATCATCTCCGAGATTGAACTTGGGTCCCTGTTTGAAAAAGGAAAGATCATAGCGATCACAGGAACAAACGGCAAGACCACGACAACCACGCTGGTGGGAGAGATCATGAAAGCGGCCGCCGAAAAAGGCCTTTGCAGCCGCGCATTTGTCGTCGGAAACATCGGCAGCTCCTATGCTGCGGCAGCTTCCGAAACAGATCCGGAATCTGTCACAGTGGGCGAGATCAGCTCCTTCCAGCTGGAAGCGGCATATACATTCAAACCGACAGTGAGCGCCATCCTGAATATCACGCCGGATCACCTGAACCGGCATTATACCATGCAGAATTATGCGGCGATCAAAGAGCGGATCGCCTTCAACCAGACAAAGGAGCAGGCATGTGTGCTCAATTACGAGGATCCTTATCTGCGTCCCTACGGTGAACATCTTTGCCCCGCGCGTGTAATTTGGTTTTCTTCAGGGACAGAGCTGCGCAAGGGATATTATCTCAAAGGCGATGATATCTGCCGTGCGGACGGCAGGGGAAACGTCGAGAAACTGATGAACGTGCACGATATGCAGCTGGTCGGTGTCTGCAACGCCGAGAACGTTATGGCGGCCATTGCCATCACAGAGGCGGCAGGCGTCCCGACAGATTTGATCCTCTCGGTGGTCGGTGAATTTCCTCCCGTTCCCCACCGTATCGAATTCGTGGGCGAAAAGGGAGGCGTCAAATATTACAATGACTCCAAGGCGACGAATCCGGACGCAGCGATCCAGGGGATCCGCGCCATGACAGGCCCCACTGTTCTGATCGGCGGAGGCTATGACAAGAAGAACAGCTACGACGAATGGATCGAAGCCTTTGACGGAAAGGTCAAAAAGCTCGTCCTGATCGGGCAGACGAGGGACGATATTGCTGACTGTGCCCGCGCGCATGGCTTTACGGAAATTGTCTTCTGCGACACCTTCGAGGAGTGCATGAAGACCTGTACATCCCTGGCGGAACCGGGAGACGAGATCCTCCTGTCCCCTGCATGTGCGAGCTGGGGAATGTTCCCCAACTATGAAGTCCGCGGAGACATTTTCAGAGATTATGTCCGGAACCTTCCGGAATAAACAATAAACCGGAACCTTCGGGAGCAGATTGGAAAAAGTCCGCAACAGATTGCAGCCTTCGGGAGCAGACCGGAAAAAGTCCGCAACAGACTTGAGAAAGTCCGCAATAAACCGGGGCTTTCCGGATTAGAGAAGCAGAGAAGAAAGGGAAAAAGGAAGAGTTGTTCGCCAGAAAGAAGATCGGCATAAACAAAAATGCCGGAAATAACAGAAAATCGAACAGAGTACCTTCCGTCCGGGGGCAGAGAAAAGCCGGCTTCAATGACTACAGCCTCCTGTTTATTGTCCTCGTGCTGCTGGCTTTTGGTCTGGTACTTCTGTACTCCACAAGCTCCTATATCGGGGCAGTAGAAAATAATGATTCGGCATTTTACCTCAAGCGCCAGCTGCTGTTTACGATTCTGGGCCTGGGCCTGATGGCGATTGTAACCTTCATTCCGTGCAGATGGTGGAGGTATCTTTCCATTCCGGGTTACTTTGCTTCAATCGGCCTGATCCTGCTGATCATTCCCTATGGAAGAGAAGTCAACGGTGCCAAGAGATGGCTGTATCTGGGTGACAAAGTGTCCCTGCAGCCTTCGGAAATGGCAAAGGTGGCAATCATCATTCTGACAGCACTGATCATCGAAAAGATGGGACGAAGGAGACTGCAGACATTCGGAGGCTTCCTTCTCCCCATGGTGCCCTCAGCCATCATTGCACTGATGCTGTGGAAGATCACCAACAACATGAGCTCGGCCCTGCTCCTGCTCGCCATCTCTTTTGGGATGCTGTTTGTTGCATGTCCTGATTATAAACGTTTTATTGCCCTGGCGGTTATGGGCGTTATAGGCTGCGCCGGGATCGTGATGTATATCATCAGGACTGCTGACCAGAACAATATGGGCTTCCGAGGCGGCCGGGTGCTGGTCTGGCTGGATCCGCAGGCTTATGCGGACGACACGGGATTCCAGACGCTTCAGGCACTCTACGCCATCGGTTCAGGCGGAATCTTCGGAAAAGGCCTGGGACAGAGTATGCAGAAAATCGTTGTCCCCGAGGCACAGAACGATATGATCTTCTCAATAATATGCGAGGAGCTTGGACTGTTCGGCGCGATTGGAATCATGGCCCTGTTCGTTCTCCTGATCTGGAGATTCGTTCTGGTGGCGGGCAATGCGGTTGACCTGTACAGCGCACTGGTCGTCACAGGCGTGATCACTCATATATCTGTGCAGGTGATTCTCAATATTGCAGTCGTGACCAACACGATTCCCAATACAGGTGTGACCCTTCCATTTATCAGTTATGGAGGATCCTCCCTGTTCTTCCTGCTGGCGGAGATTGGAATGGTGATGAGCGTTGCGCGCCAGAGTAGTAAAGCTGAAGCGGAATATCTTCAGAATGATAAAGGAAATACGGTATCATGAAAAAAACGGCGACCCTGCAAAAAAATACTGTAATAAATACGGGTATGCGCGGAATGTACGGAAGCACGGCTAATGCCCTGGACATGAACAGGGCATATGCGGGTACAGGGACGTTTGCCAAAGCGCGTACGAAGATCCATCCGAGTGAAGCCGGTGTGGTCAGCGGACGCAGAGTGCGGGTCGAAAGCCCCGAGCCTGTCCGCACTGCAGTGCGGTCTCTTGGCCGGCTGTTTACGCTGCGGGGAATCCTTGTCATGCTTGTTTCGGCACTGTCGATTGCCGCAGTTCTGATCCTCATGCTGTTCAATTTTGAGAGCGCCACAGTTCACGGAAACACAAAATACAGCCAGGAACAGATTGAGTCCTTTATCAAGCGCGGATACCTGGGAGAAAACACGTTTGTGATGGCTTTGAAGTACCATCATCGGACCGTTAAAGATATTCCTTTCGTTGACCAGATCGATATAGATATAATCACACCATCGACTGTTAGAGTCAATATAAAGGAAAAGCCCACAGACTGCTGTGTTTTCTACAACGGAAAGAATGTCTACATGTCCAGCGACGGTATGATCCAGACGGTTTCCGGAAGAGCTGTGGAAGACACGACCATGATCAATGGTGTTGTCCTGACTCATTCCAATACAGATACAAGGGCGCTTGCCAAAAACCAGCTGGGTCTGAATCTGTCGCTGGAACTGATGCGGGCAGCACAGAAATACGGCATCTGTCCAGACTCCATTGATGTAGATGAGAAGAGCAGCCTCACGGTAACGTTTGACCAGGTAAAGGTCCTTGTCGGCAAGACCGGTTATGATCAGAAGATGTTTAAAATGCACCAGATCCTTCCTTATATGGAAGGACGAAGCGGAACCATTTCCATGATCGCTTATACCGGCCTGGAAGCCACGGATTCAGAGATCGTCCTTTCTCCTAATATGTCGGAGAAAGAAGCCAGGGAAGCAGTAAAGGCACAGGAAACTGCTTCGGGAGCTGCGGGAAACACAGGCGAAGCGGCACAGGAGGCCGAGGCCGAAGCGGACAAGGTGCAAAACCCGGCTGCAGGAGCGGCGGAAACATCTGGAGCCGGAGCTCTGGATGGTGCCGGCAGTGAAGCCGGTGAGGCTGCGAAGGAAACCCTGCCTGCAGAAGGACAGGGTCAGAACGAGAGTACAGCGCCAGCAGAAAGTGCTGCAGGTCAGGAAGCGGCAGAGCCGGAAACACCGGCAGCCGGTGAAAAGGTCCAGGAAGGCACAAGCCCGGAAGCGGAAACTCCTGCCGCCGAACCCGCGGAAGGGACATCGGAAGGCCAGCTGCAAAATAACAGTCAGACCAGCCCTGCGGAAGGGAAAGGTGCTGCAGACAGAACCGGTGAAGGAACTGGAACTGACGGAGCAGCTGCACAGGCACAGTCACCTGTGGTAGAGGCCAGGCGTGCTGAATAAAGCGGAACTTAAATATTGGATTTGAAGGATTTGGACAGGATAGAACGGATCAGGGCTGATAATTAGTCGGACAATACAGAAAAACACAGATAAATTGCCAAATTATTGTCCATTTATTATTGATCAAATCAAAAAACAGGTGCTTGGGAAATAGCACCTGTTTTTTGACTCTAAAGGTCAAAATCTCGCGGACAGTTATAAAACCTCTAAAATCGGCATTGATTATTCTTTTTCCAAATTGTATTATAGTTTTGGTTTTGAAATATCTTCATGGTATTTTCATGTCTAAATAGAGTGTATGAAGATAA
>Ga0256407_10013484_pt1 | contig 10927 bp, 3 predicted proteins | sample RumenRJG_04DNA_FD_193489 | JGI IMG/M metagenome (GOLD analysis project Ga0256407, IMG submission 193489) | Bovine rumen microbial communities from Lethbridge, Alberta, Canada - RJG_04 | ecosystem: Host-associated > Mammals > Digestive system > Stomach > Rumen | place: Canada: Alberta | collected... | reverse complement strand
ACCATTTGGTCTACTTTCATTTTTATAACATTTAGTTATTCCATTATCATCAATTAAAGGATAATAATTATTATCTATATCACAAATTTTACATGATTCACCTTTTCCATTTATATATTCACATTCAATACAATTACTAAATGAACTAGAACATGAAATTATTATATTTATAGAACATCTCTTCAAATTATTAATTCCTTCATAGACATCATAATTAAATTTATATTCACCAAATAATTTTCCAGAATAAAATTTAAAAATACTATTATCATTTAAACTATAAAAAGAATCAGCATTAATTTCTTCATTATTATTATAAAACTTAATTTGATGAATTTTTGAAGTTTCTTCATTTGTATTAATTTTAACTTGATAACTAGAATCTTTCACATGAATTCCAATATATAAAGTATCATTAACATCAAATGAAAGTGGTTCATTAATATTATTACTTAAATGAACAATTTTAATATCAAAACATACAGGAATAAATAATAAATAAAAATAAGCTTCATTATTTTTATTAAAGAAAAATCCAAGATCTTTTCCTTGAATACCAACAATATTAACATTACTAAAACTACTACTATCGCTTAAAGAATTAGAAGTAATAGTTTCTAATATATCATTATTGATTTTAATATAAGAATAATAATATAAATTATCATTTTTATTTTTACAAATTACAGCAAAAGTAAATTTTGAAACAGGAGAAATAAAAACTTTCTTAATATCTCCTCCACAATTACTAATAGCTTCAAATTGACCACTATCATCTTTAGAAGCAACTTTCAAAAGATCAGAATTATCAATTTTAACAATAACAGTATAAACATTATCATTTTTAATCATAGCAATAATAAAATTCCCATCTAAATATTTTAATTTAAATCCCAAATCATGAGTATTAGAATAAGGTTCAATCATATCTTTACCATGTATACCTGAATAATTTTGAATTAAATTTATATCACTTTTTATTTCACTTAAATCATCATTAAAAATATAATAATGAGTTTCATTTTGATTTGAATTTCTAATATATAAACAAACAAAATTTGAATTAATTGAAACACAATCTGCACAATTATAATAAGTTGGTCCAATATTTTTTGTTGTTATTTCAATACCAGTTTTTGAATATAATTTTAAATTAACATTTTGAAATGAATCAAGTTGAATAAGAAGAAATTTATCATTTAAACAAGATAATGAAGGAAAATTATTTGTATTTTGAGATGAATAAGTAAATTTATTTGATTCATTTTGTGAATTAATAATTTCAAATTCATATAAATTTGCATTTATAATTTCTCCTGAACTTAAAGTACATGTTTCACCTGAAATTGAATGAGTTATTAAACTTGTTTTACTTTTATCTGGGTAATTTGGTAAAGTTGATAATTTTTGTATTTTAATTAAAGTATCAGTTGAAAAAATTTCATATTCGTTTGAATATAAAACTTTTATATCACTATTTAAGTAATTAAATGCTGAAATTGGAATTGCATTATTATATATTTTTTTATATTCTTGTTTTGCATATTTTATAAATAGAAAATATATTGAAATAATTAGTATATACATTTTTTTAAGTAATTTTTTATTATTGAAAAAAATTTTTATTTATATTTTTTTATTTATTTCTGACTTTCTTTATATTATAATTATTTAATAAAATTTAAAAAATTTAAATATTATTAAAAAATTAAATTAAAAATGTCTTTCATTAAAAAGCAAAATAACAGTCAAAAAAAAATAATAAATTATGAAAAAGATCTTCTGATAAAAAAATTAATTAGTGAAATTCCAAAACCAAAAAATCAAAAGATAAAAAAGCAATATGAAACAATTCAAATAAAAGAAAAAAAAGAAAATGAATTTATGCAAGAATTATGTGAAAAAATAAAAAAACAAAATAAAAAGAATTTAAATGAAAGTGAATCAATTTATTCTACATCAACAAATACTACAACAATTACAAATTGTATTTCTGAAAGAATAATAAAAGTTCCTCAAATTTTTTATAAAAAGAAAATACATAAAACAAGTTTTTCTTCAAATAAAAATAAGAATATAAATAATGAAAATATAAATAATATAAATTATAATAATAATAATTCGAATAAAAATATTTTAAATTTAGAAATTAATTTAGAAGACTTATTATTAATTGAAGAAAAATTTTCACAAATAAAAGATTCATTTAATCAAATTAAAAATATAAAAAATGAAATTTTACAATTACAAATTTATGAATGGTGGAATTTTTATTTTAATTGTTCAATTAATGGTTATATTGAAAAATATTTTTTAGATAATTATTCACATGATATAATTCATTTTTATACAATAATTCAATTTGCTTTTATTATGATTTTATATAATTTATGTTTTATTGATAATTTAATTGAAAGAAATAAAAATAAAATAAATTCAGTTTTAAATATTTTACAAAACAATTATTTTTTAATTTGTCAATTTATTTTAACTAAAATAAATACAGAATATATTAATAATTTATGGGTAGAAAAAATAAATATTTTATTAAAAAATCAACTAAAAGAAAATTATGGAAATAATAATAATAATAATATAAATCAAATTAAAATAAATAATAAAAATGCTTATAATATCATTAATGATATTTTATTAATTATTCATGTTATTTATGATTTAAATAATGAAAAAATTAATATTGATAATATTAATAATTTACAAAATCCAAATTCCCTTTTTTATCTTTATAATACATTTTATGATAAAGAACAAGATGAAATTTTATCAATAACAAATGAACAAATAAAATTAATTTTCTTTAGAAAAATATATCAATGTCCAAATCCAAAATCAAGTCAAGTCCCTGCAAATTTACAATTAATTTTGAGTGAAAAAAAATTAAATGAATCAATAATAACAAATGAAACAAATGATGAAATAAACGCTCAATTATTAACATATGAAAATGAAGAAATAACAACTTTATATAATAATGATACAAAAAGAATTTTAACAAATCCAAATTTAAATTCAAATTATACTTTTGATGATGAAATAGAAGACAATAACATAAATAACAATAATAATAAAACAATAAATAACAATTATATAACAAATAAAAATAAAATAACAAATATCAAAAACGAAATAAACAATCATAATTATAACAATATTAATAATAATATAAATAATAATCAAAATAAAAATATTTTATCTTCATCTTACAATAACATAATAAAAAACTATATAAATTTATTTTCCTTAAAAAAAGAAGAAGAAATAATCGAAATTCCATTTTTAAAAAAACCTTCTTTAAAAAAACTAACATTAGTTTTAGATTTAGATGAAACTATGATAAGTTTCTTAATGACAAATTCAAAAACAGGAGAAGGAAAATTAAGACTAAGACCATATTTAAAAATATTTTTAGAAGAAATATCAAAAATATATGAAATAGTAATTTTCACAGCAGGAACAAAAGATTATGCAGACCCAATTCTTGATATAATAGAAAAAGATAAAAAATTTTTTTCTTTTAGATTATATAGAAATCATACTATTGTAATGGGAAATTATTATATAAAAGATATTTCTCGTCTTGGAAGAGATTTAGATAAAGTTATAATTGTTGATAATATGCCTCAAAATTTTAGATTACAAAAAGATAATGGAATTTTAATTTCTAGTTTTTTTGGTGAAGATGAAAATGATAATGCTTTATTTAATTTAAAGAAAGTTTTAGTTAGAATTTATGAAGAAAATGATGATGTTAGAAATTGTATTAGGAAATATAAAAATGAAATTATTAGGAAAATTTCTAGTAAATGTGAAATGAATTTTGCTTTTTGAAATTGAGATTTTTTTATTTTTTTTTAAACTTTTTTTTATTTGTCAATGAAAAGGTTTAATATAGTTTTTTTATTATTTATTTTTTATATAGATATATTTATATAATAATATTTTGAATAAATTAGATAATATAATATTATAAAATTAGGAATGAGAAAAATGAATTAAAATACAATTTTTTACTTAATTGTATAGAAAGAAATAAAAAAAAATTAAAAAAAAAATTAAATATTTAATTAAAATATATTAACTAATTGATTTATATTAATTAATAATAAAAAGTAAAAAATTAATTAATTATAATATATTTAATCACTTTCTTCAATAATATCAATTAACATTGTTGAAGTCTTTCTTTTTTTATAATTTTTCATGGATGTATCTTTACATTTTTTATTCTTTTTCTTTTCTTTATGATTACTATTAAAACTATTTTCTTTTTCAACTTCAATATCAAAAAGTTTATTTTCATTACAAGAACTTTTATCAGAAGTACTAATAATTTCTTCAATATTTTCATTAACATTTTTTTCATTATCATCATTATTTAAATTAATATTTCCAAGAGTGACTCTATTTCTATACTTAAAATTAGTTTTTTCATTTATAAATAATTTTTGTTTCGTATCAGATTTATCTGAATTTTCATTTGGAATAAAATAACATAATAAAAAACTTTCTTGTAAACTTCTTTTTATTTTTCTTTTTTTTTTTGTAATTGTTTCACTTATTTCAGAAAGTGAATTATTATTTGCAAATGATTTTAATAATGATAAATAATCAATTATTATTTGTTTATCACTTGGTTTAAATTTTTTATTTTTTTTCATTTGAGAATTAAAAACAATTTGACATATTTTTTCAAAAACTAAATAAAATTGGAAAAAATGAACTAATTTAAATTCATTGTTTATTTCAATTTTATTTTCCATTTTAATATCTTTTTCATTTAAATAATTTTTATATGACAACCAACCTTTAATTGATATTTGATACATATCTTCTTCAGAAAAAATTTTATATTTAATTGCAAGAAATTTTAATAAAAAAGTTTTTAATCCAGTAATTAAAAAATAATATATTAATTTCATATCCATTGGATTTAAATTTTCTTCTGATTTATAATTTTTTAATTTTGATTTAAATACACATAAATTTGTTTCATAATCAATATACATTGAATCAAAAATTGAAAAAATTTGATTTCTTTTTTCAAATTTAAAATCTCCTATTAATTTTGCTATAAATTCATAAAATTCAAATTTATAAATACAATCTTTTAAAGAATTTTTTCCTGAAATAAAATAATTTTCTATTATATTATTATTATTAAATACTTCTAAAAATTTATTTAAAAAATTCTTTGTAGATGATTTTATATTTAATTTTGTTAATCTATAACAAAAAAGTTCAAAAACATTTTCATTTGAATTAACATATTTATTTAAATTATCTTTATCTTCAACTTTAATAAAAGAATTAATTAATTGAGAAGAGGAAAATAAATTTTTTTGAAATTTATATGAATTAATTAAACATTCTTTCAATAAATTAAAAAATTTTTCATTTGAAATTTTTAATATTTTTTCTAATAAAGTTGAAGAAATAAATCTTATTTCACTATTAATATCAAATAAAGAAGGAAAAATTTCAGGTAAAATTTTATGAACATTTAAATTACCTAAATTTACTATTAATTGAAGTAATCTTATTGTATATAATCTTATTAAAACTGAATTATCATTTAACATAAAATTACTTATTAAATCTATAAATTTTTCAAAAAAAATATGTATAACTCCAAAATCAAATTCTTTATTATTTGATTTTTCATTTTTTTCAATTTGTTCTAATTTTTCTTTTTGCTTTAATGAGGTTAAAATAGAAATTTTTTGAAAAAAAGTATAGAATGTTTTTAATAATATTAATTTTTCATTTTGTTCTTTTATATTATCAAAAATATATTTAATACATTTCGAACTTTTTGTTAAGTAATTAGGATATTTAATCCAAAAAAAACCAAAACTTTCAAATGTTCTTAAATTTATTTGAAAAGATTTTGAATATGTAGTATAAAAAGATAATAAATTAAAAATATTCTCAGTTATTTCTTTTAAATTATTTTTTTGAAAAAATTCTAATAATTGAACATCATTAATAGAATAAATAATATAAGAGAATAAAGAAATAGATTTTGAAATAATATTTTCTGGAAAAGATATTTCATTATTAAGTAAAATATTATTTTTAACATTTAATAAAAAATTAAAGTTTTGAATAACTAAATGTTGTATTTTATCCATAAAAACTAAACCTCTATTAATTAATTTAAAATAAGTTTCTAAAGCACTTATCATAACAAAAGAAGGTCTATTTATAATTACATAAATTAAATCATTCTCAATTTGATAAATAAGATTATTTTTAAAATTTTTATTATTCTCTTCTTTATCATAATAAGTAAAAATATTACTTAATATTTCACAACTTAATTGAATAATTTGATTACTTTTATCATTTAAAACTTTATTATTTTTTTCTTTACTTTTATCACTTTTTCTAATTGATTTAATAGGAGAAGTTTGACTAAAATAATTACAAATATCTTCAATATAAATTGAAGTATTTTCACTATCATATTTAGAAATAATTTTTAAAATTGTTAAAGCATGTATAATATTATTTAATTCTTGAATTGAAATAGCATTTGAATTTTTCTCAATAAACAAATAATTTTCCATTAAAAAACTTATCATTATTTCATATTGTGTATTTTTTAAATCTAAATTTATTTTTTCAAATAATTTATATATATTTTCACTAATTAAAGTATTTCCTTCTGAAATTTCATTCATTTCTATTAATATATTAATAAAAATAGATATTATATCTTTTAAAAGAGAATAATTATTTGATTTTTGTTTAAATGCATTTATAAAAAATTCATAAATAAATTTTTTTAATTTTTCACTTTCACTTGTATCATTTAATTTATTTAAAAAAATTGCAATAATTCCAGATAAATTTTCTCTTTCATTTTCAATTAAAATTAAATTTGAAAGTGCTTTTACAATTCTTTTTCTAATTAAAAAAGAAGATTCATTAATATTTTCATATAAAATTCTTATTAATTGTTCTCTATCAATTTTTTTATTTTGATATAATTTGAATAATAAATTAAAAGCATATTCTCTAACAACTAAAGAAGAATCACATAATAAAGGTGCAATTAAAATTACTTGAAAACTTTGGAATATCGTTTCTTCTTTTTCAAATTTTATAAAATTTTCTAATATTTTCATTAATTTATGTTTAATATTCCAATTAGGTTTTTCATAAAAAATCATATCTATTATTTTTATATGTCCTGTAAAAAGTAAATTAACATAAAAATGAAAGAAAAAAAAATATTGTATTGTTTTATCGTCAATATAAATATCTTGATGTAAATTATATGTTCTTTCTTTTTGAACTTTGTAAAATTGAAATAAATTATTTGAAAAATTATTATAAGTTGCATTTTTCATTTTATTATCATTAATCAATATTTTTAAAAATATTTGAAAACTTTTTTGAATATTATTATTAATATTTTCATTATCAATAGAATTAGAAATTCTAATAAATTTTAATAAATTAATTTTCAAAAATAGAAAAGCTTTTTTATAAAGTAAATTTTGATATAATAAAAACTTTTCAAAAATAGTGATTTTGTCGTCTTCTTTTTCATCATCACCTTTAACTTTTCTTTTAGAAAATTCTTTAATTATTTCTTCATCAATATCAATTAAAGTCATTTCATTTTCTTTTTCAAAAATTATTCCACAAGATTCAAAAAAGCTTTTCATATTACAAAAACCACAAACTGATAAATTATCATCTTTTTCAGGATCAATTAATTGTAATCTTAAATTTGTTTTATAATGACATTTTTGACAATTAAAAGAATTTTCTTTATTTATTTTTGTAAATGAACATGAGAAACAATCACATTCTTTTTCATTATATATAATTGAATTTTTTTTCTTTTTATTTCTTTTTTTATTGTTATTTAGTTCTGTATTATTTTCTTTTTTATTTTCTATATATTCATCAAATAATATTTTGTTTTCTTTTCCAAAACATAAATAACAATCTTTCATTAATTCAAAATCAGTTAATAAATCATTAAAAAAAATTTGAAGGACAGAAATAAAAAATTTTTTTAAATTCATATCAATGTTTTCATTACATAAATTTAAAATACTTAAATAAAAATTTGTTATTAAAGGTTGAATAATACAAAATTCAATATTATATTTTATTTTTAATAAATCAACTAAAAGACAATATAAAATGAGACTTATTTGATTTTTATTCCATTCAAAAATTTTTTGAATAAAAATATGAAATCCTTCAACAAATTTATCATTAATATAATTTATTGAATTAAATTTTAAAAATAAATAAGTAAATATTGAAATGTTTTTTGAATTAATACATCTATATTCATTAAAAAAAGAAAGATAATTTAAATATACTTTTTTATCAAAATTATAAAATTTAAAATTTTCTGAATAATAATTAAATTTTTTTAAAAAAGTATCAAAACATATAAGAAAATTTTCGATAAATTTTTCATTAAAAAAAGTATCATCTAATAAATCAAGAATTAAAATAATAATTTCAGAAATAATAATTCCAATATTACATAATTCACTATGATTAAAACATAAAAAACAAACTGAAAAAAGATCTTTATATTGTTCAATAGAAAAACTAATATTAAATAATTTTCTATTTGAAATTATTTGATTTAAAGTCTCTAAATATTTTTTTATAAAAATTTGTTCTCCAATTGTTAATTCCTCATAATTAATATCATTATTATTATTATTATATAAATAATCAATTAAATATTTAAGTGAAATGGATAAAAATAAATCAGGTTGAATTAAAAATCTAACTGATAAAATAAGGAAATATAATTCAATAACATAATCAATTATTTGTAAAGAAATGAATTTTATTCTATTTAAATCTTTAATATATTTTTTTTCTTTATTATTTTTATTAATAAATTCTAATATATTTTTAAGAATTTGCGCCGAAATTTTATTAACTAAATCAAATAAATTTATAATTTCATCATTAATAGAATTTTTCTTAATAAGAATAAACATTCTTTTAAGAATAAATGTAAAAAAATCTGAATAAAAAATTATTTTATCAACTTCATCAAAGACCATTTCTTGATTAAATTCAAGTAAAATATTATTTAAATTTTCCTCTTCTTTTATATTATCAGAATTGATTTTTTTTATTAAATCTTCATCATAAAACTTTAAATTATTAATTTCATATAAACATTTTTTTTCTTTTGAAAAACTATTAATAAAATTACCAATTAATTGAGATGAATCAAAAATATTATTTTTTTCTTTTTTTTGTAGAGAAATTTTTTCTATTTCATTTTCTATTTCTTTTTCATTATCTGATTCAGAGTCACTTTCATTTTTTTGACTTTCTTCTTCACTATCATATTTATTTATTTCTTCCTCTTTTATTTCTGATATTCTTTTTAAATTTTTTTTTCTTTTTTCTTTATTATTTTGACTTTTTAATGAAAGCATTATTTGTTTACTTTTTTTAGTTTTAAATTCTTATTTTTATTTGATTAATATATGAAAAAAAAATTATTATATTTAAATTATTTACTTTTTATTTTTTGAAAAAACTTAAAATAAATTAAAATAAAATTATTTTGTTTAAAATTATTTTTAATTTAATTTTAAAATGGATCAAATAAATCAATTAGAATTTGAAGAATCAAAAGAATCATTAGAAATATTATTTGAAATGAGTCAAATATTAAATTGTGGAATAAGTAGAGAAACTTTAAGTATATTAATAACAATGATTGAAAAAGGTGTTAATCCAGAAGCTTTAGTTCAAGTTGTAAAAGAAATGAGAAATGAAAATTATGCAATGGGAAATTTAAATTTTCCTCAATCAATTTCTAATAATCATACAAATAATAATAAATAATTAAATTATAATTATTATATTTAAATATAATTAAAAATTATATTTTTTATTTTATTTTTTTACATAATTTTTAAAATATAAAAAAATGATTTCATCAAATAAAAATTCAATTAATGATATTATTAATTGTATTGATAATTCACTTTTAAATTTAGAAAAAGTAAAACAAGATTTATGTATTAATAATCAACAGAATAATATTATTCAATTTTTAACTAATTTATCTTATGATTTGCAAAATATTATAAATTTACTTAAATGTCTTAATCAAAAAGAAAATTTGAGTAATGAAAAAATTAATAATTTACAAAATCAAATTTATTGTTTTGAAAATGAATTGTTAAATTCAAATAATAAAATTAGAGAATTAAATTATTTACTTTGTGATAAAGAATGTGCAATTCATGAATTATTAAATCAAAAAAGTAATTTTTGTCTTTGTAATTGTAATTGCCCATATTGCAATAATAATATTAATAATCATGATTTAAGTACAAAAAGTTCATTTTATAATAAAAAAAATAATACTTTTAATTTATCAAATGATTGTAATAATAATTTAATAAGTTCACAAATTATTCCAAAAAAAAAAAATTTATCTTTTGATTATGGAAATGATATTCTAGAAAAGACATCAAATATTTTAAATATTAATACAAATAAAAATAATAATAATAATAGAAATAATTTTGATAAAAATTTCTGTTTAACACCAAGTGTTCAAAATATTAAAAAAATAGATTTTATTAAATCTAATGAAAATAAAAGATATAATAATTCATATGATAATTTTAATAAAATTAATTTAAATGACGACAAAAATGATAATAATAATTTAAATATTGATAATAATAATCTAAATAATGAAAAAAATTTAAATAAAAATAATATTTTTAAAAATGAAAATGATTTATCAAATAAAAATAAAAAAAATGTTAAAAATACAAAAAAAAAAGATAAAAATATAAAAATTGAGAATAATAAAATTATACATGATATAATACCAAAAAATAATTATAGTTTTAATTTTCAAAAAATGTATTTTAATAAA
>Ga0256407_10013483_pt1 | contig 10928 bp, 4 predicted proteins | sample RumenRJG_04DNA_FD_193489 | JGI IMG/M metagenome (GOLD analysis project Ga0256407, IMG submission 193489) | Bovine rumen microbial communities from Lethbridge, Alberta, Canada - RJG_04 | ecosystem: Host-associated > Mammals > Digestive system > Stomach > Rumen | place: Canada: Alberta | collected... | reverse complement strand
TTTTTGATTTTTTTAGAAGTTTTTTTTTTGATTTTTTTTTGATTTTATTTAATTTATTTTTTTTTTTTTTTTTTTTTTTGTTTTTTTTTTTTTTTTTTTTTTTTTTTTTTTTTTTTATTTTTTTTTTTTTTTTTTTTTTTTTTTTTTTTTATTTTTATTTTTATTTTTTATTATTAGTTAAAAATATTTTTTTATAATTTTATAAAATGTTTTTTTTAGTTTATTAATTATAATATTTTTTTTTAATTTATAAAAATTTAATATAAATTTAATATTTATTTAAATATAATTTAAAAAAAAATGATAAGTCATTCATTTCCAAATGATGATGAAAATACAGATGATATTAGTTTTTTATATAAATTTCATAAACATTTTGTTAAACAATTAAGTCTTTTATCTTATTATGGAGGAGAACAAATTTCTTTAAATTTAATATTTACTATTTTATGCTTATTTTTTACTTATTCTAAATTTTTAGGAATTATTTGTTTTTTTTATGATTTATATGGAATTGCATCAAAACCTTTAAATCAATTAATTAAATTTTTTAATCAATCTGAGTTTATTTTAAAAAATAGAAATGCTTTTAAATTTTTTTTAATTTTTTTCTTTTGTTATAATTTGATTTATATTTTGATTTTTTTTATTTTATTTAAAATTGTTGATAAAAAAAATAATAAATTTACAATTTTTTTAATTAAATTTTATCAAGCTTCAAATATTATAAATTTTTGGATAATTTTTATGACTGAATTTGAACTTTCATTTATATGTTTATTAAATATTACATATAAACAAAATGAAATATTTAAAGTAATAAGTGTTTTAAATTTAATAATAACATTTTTAATTTGTATTTCATATTGTATATATGGAAATAAAGTAGAATTTAATTTTGAAAAATCAGATTATTTAAGTAGATTAGATACTTTAAATGAAATTTTTTTCTTTATATCTAAATTAATTTTTTCAATTAATTATATAATATTTAAAAAATTAGGAACAAAAAAATATAAAATAGATTTATATATATCAATATGTTGTGCAAATAGTTTAATAATTCTTTATCTTTTTCAAAAAGTATCATTTTATTATCATTCAATAATAAATATGTTATTTTTATATTTTAATTTATGTACATTATGGACAACAGTTTTAACTTTTATTACATCACATAAATTATATTTTTATGGAACAGATTTTTTAATAATATCAGGTTATATTATTTTATATCCAGCATCAATTTATATAACTTTATATAAAAAAAATGAATTACTTTTAAAAATACCATTTGTAGAAATTAAAAATGAAAAAACTTTATGTAAATATTTAATTAGTTTAATTTATCTTGTTTGTACAGAAAAATTAGATGTAGAAAAAAAATTAACTTTAATAGGAATGATAAAAAAACATGAACAAAATTGTATTTATGATGATTGTGTTTGTAAACAAGAATCAGGAACAAATCTTTTTATTCCTAAAACAGAAACTCAATATATTATAAAAGAAAATAATAATGAAAATTCTTTAGTTTATTTAAAACATGTTATTATTAAAATATTTGAATTTTTAATTAAAGTAAGTAGAGAAAAAAATGTTAATTTAATTACTTTATTTAGTTATTATATGTTTTATTATATTGGAAATTATCATGCATCACTTTGTAGTTTACTTGATTTAAAAAAAAATAAAAAATTAAATTTTCAACAAAAATCTTCAGTAAAAAGAATTTTTGAAATGATAAATCATAAAATTGATGCAATTAATTCTTCAAAATTAAAAAGAATTGATATAAATGGAAATGAAACTGAATTTCAAATTAATTTTAAGAATTTAATCAAATTTTATGAAAAAGTAACAAAATTAAAAAATTCAATTAATTCTGCATTAGATTACTCAACACAATTTTGGACTTGTATTCAAAATAGAGCTCAAATAAGATTAATAAAAAAAAATGGTTTAGATTTTTTTAAATATCATAATGATATTGAAAATACATATAAAGTAATAAAAAATATTTATGAAAATTTAAAAGATGTAAATATTTATTATATAAAATATAAAGAAGCAGTTTTTAATGAGCAAAAAATTTTACTTGATAATTTAAAAAAAGAACAAAAAAGTTATGAGAAAATGAAAAAAATAATAAAAAAAAAAGATTTAGAATTAAATGAAGAAGAATTAGAAGAAAATGAAAAATATTATAATAGTAAATGTGTAGTAGTAATAGCAAATTTAACAGATAAAAATAAAGCAATAATAGAAAAAGTATCAGAAAATATAAAAAATTTATTAGGATATTCACCAAGTGAATGTTTAGGTCAAGATGTAAAATTATTAATGCCAAATATTTATAAAGATGAACATCATAATTTTATAAAAAGACATTTTGATAATGGAAAAAATATTGCTTTAAATCATGAAAGACAAAAATATGCACTTCATTCAAATTATTATTCAATTCCTATTATGTTATCTGTTAAAATGTTATCTAATTATAAAATTAATAAAACTTGTTATGTTGCTGTTATGAGAGAAATTCCTATTGATCATGATTTTATTTTAACTTCTGAAACTGGAAAAATTGAAATTTTAAGTAAAGGAATTTTTTCTATTTTATTTAATAATTATTCAGTTTCTCTTTTAACTTCAATTGATTTTTATATTCATTTTATTTGTAAAGAATATTTTGAAGAAATGGCAAATATTTTTAATATTGATTATAAATTAACTAATTTTTTATATAGTAAAAAAAAAATTAGAGATTATAAATATGTTTTAATGCATTTTAAAAATGATTCTAATATTGAAAATATATTAAAAGAATTTAAAAAAAATGAAAATTTACAAAGTAATACTGGAGAAAGAAGAAATATTGAAGCAACAGTAATGAAAATTTTTAATATGAAAGATAAAATTTTAATTAATTTTAAAAAAGATTGTATAAAAAGATATGTTAAAATTGAAGAATATTCAATTTATATAGATAAAAATTTAATAATGTTTAAAATATTTCAAAATATAAATGCAGATGGTAATGTTAATTTAGATGAAATAAAAATAATTGATAAATATATTAATACTTCAAAATTTGAAACAGAAAATGATAAATATAAAAGAGTTCGTTTATTATATGGAACGCCTTTTAATTTAAAAATTAAATCATATAATGATGAAGATATTATAAAAAGTAAAAGAAAAAGTCAAAAATTTTTAAGAACTAGAAATTTAATTTTTGAACATGATAAAAAAATTGATCAAGAATTATTTAGAGAATATATAACAATAAAAAAAAATTATTTAAAAAAAAAAGCATCAACTCAAATGAAAGTAAATATTTCATTTTCATTTAATTTAATAGTATTTATTATAACAATAATTTTATCAGTTGAAAATTTAATAAAAAATGAAAGAGGAGTTTTAAATATATTTAAAAGTATAAAAAATGATTATTATTCAATAGTTCCATTATATAATGAATTTGCAATAATAGATAAATCATTAAAATTAATTTCAATAAAAAATATATTAAATATAACTGAAAATGGTAATAATATAATAAAAAAATCATTTGAAGATTTAAAAAAATCAGTTATAAGATTAGATAAAATATTAGATTATACAATTACTGCATCATATGATTTTTCAAATTCATTTCTTGATTATTTTAATACTACTTTATTATTTAATGATACAAAAGGAAATAGTGAAAAATTAAGTTTAGAAAATTTTATTTGGAGATTAAGTGCAATAATACATTATATTTATTATGATATTAATTTAATAAATACTTCAAATTATAGAATTCAATTATTATTTGAAAATTTATCAAATTATTTTTTTGATTTAATAGGAAATGTTTTTAATAAATGTTTATTAACTTCATTAGATATGATAAATAAATTAATATTACATAAAGAAATAATAATTTATATTGAAATATCAATTGTTGTTATTTTTGGAGGTTATATTTATATTAAATTAATAGGATATTATTGTGTTCAAAGTTCAATGATTGGAATGTTATTATCTATTGAACAAGATGAATGTGAATTTATTTTAAAGTCAATTAGAGAATTAAAAATTTCTGCTCAGAAAAAATTAGCTGATAGTGATTATCAATTTGAAGAATCTGAAGATAATATTGATGAAAATTTAAATTTAATTAATAATACTTCAATTGATTTAAAAAAAAAAAAAATTATTAAATCAAGTGAAATTTCTAAAAATAAAAAAAGTGTTTTAACAACAAGAAAAAAAAAATCTAATTCAAAAAAATTTAAATTAGATAATGAAAGAAATATTTCAATTTATGTTTTTTTAAAATTATTTCTTCAAATATTTATTATAATATGTCTTGATTTAACAACTTTTTTATATCAACTTTTATATAAATTCTATGATAATAAATGTGAAGAAATAATTTCATTATCAAGAAATTTAAATTTAAATTATTTATATTTTATTGGTTCTTTCTTATATATTCAACATTTAATTATTTTCCCTTTATCATTAGAATCAAATTCAATTTTAATTGCAAAAAATTATTCAAATCAAATAAAAGAAAATCAAATAAATTCAAGTATTTTTTTTTATAAAACATTAAATGGATTTAATAATCAAGAAAATTTTAAAGAATATTATTGTGAAAATTTTTGTTTTTTTTCTGATGCACCAAATGAATTTTGTTATATTAATAGTCCATTTATTAATCAATCTTTTCTTTATGTTATGAATATGCAATATGTAATTATAGATGAACTTTTAGTTAATAATGATATAAATCTTAATGAATCTAATTATAATTTATTATTTTATTCTAAAATTATTTTAGCTAATGATAATTTTAATGCAATGAGTAATTATGGTTTTTTAAAATTAAATTATTTAATGTGTGAATTTATTAATTCATTTATTAATAAATATTCTAAAAGTCAAAATATTATTTTTATATTAAATGTTTTTACTAAAATTATTTGCCAAATTTTATTATTTATTTATATGAAAAGAATTATTGAAGAAGTTGATATTGAATTAAAAAATATTTTTTCCTTAATGCCTTTTCCATTGGCAGTTGAAGATAAAAATATTCAACAATTTTTAACTTAAAAATAAAAATAATCATTTAAATAATATTTAAATTATTATTTTATTATATTGATATATTAAAAATATTATTTGAATTATTTATAAAAAAATCTTTTTTAATTATTATTTATATTTATTATTGTTTTTAAATCATTTAAATCAATTTTTAATAATGTTTGATAATTCTTCATTTTTAATTTGTTTTAAAGGAATAATTAATAAAAATTTGGGAAATAGTTTATAAGTTTATAATATATAATTTAGAGATATTATTGAATGTATTAAAGATAAAAAAAGTATTGTGATATTTGAATTAAAAAAATATTAAATCTCAAAAATTGATAAAAAGTTTTATAAAAGGAAAATAAAATATAGTAATAAATATATTTATGATGATGATATATGTTTAGATAAAAGAAATTGAATATATTAAACCCAATATGATAAAGATGATAAAGATAATTGGAAAAATGATAAAAAGATGTAATAATCATTATTATTTAATTACTATTTTAATATAAGATAAAAAATGTTAATTAAATAATAAAATATACCAAGAATTAAAATATATATTGAAAAATAATATCAATTTTACAAAAAATATAATAAAAATAATACAAATTTTTTTTAAATAAAAAATATTAATAAATCTGATATATGAAATAAGTCAATTTTATTATTAACATTCATTTTTTTTTATTATATATAAAAAAATTAAAAATTGTATTAAATTTATTTAATAATATAGAAATGATTATAGTTAATAAAGTATAAATAATTAAAAAAAAGAAAATAATTTCAAAAATATTTTTATTTCAATATTATTTCTTATAATTAATTAATAAAATATTTGAATTAAATTTTGAAATAAAAAACCTTTTCTAATATTATTTTTTTTCCTTATTATTTTATTATGGATATTTATAGTTTATTTTAAAAAAATTAAAATTATATTATTTTCATAAAGAAAATATTTTAATTTAATCATCATCATTTTTCATATTTAAATGATTTTTATTAATTAATTCCATTAAATTTTTGATTTCTTTTTCTTGATTTTGAAACATTTCAATATCATTATCAAAATGACTATTAGTATCTTTAATTATTTCATATATTTTATCAATATTAGTATTATTTTCTTTTTGTTTTTCATAATTAAAATTATAATTACTTTGAATGATAAAAGGTGAAAATTTAACACTTTTATTTATCTTTGAATCTTTATTAATAGGACTTTTTGTTATTTTTTTTGATAAATTTCTATCTGTAAATATCATATAATCACTATTATTATTCTCATTATTAATATATCCTTTATTATAAAATTTCCTTTTAACAGTTAATCTTTTTATAATTGGCTCTTCTTTATTAATAAAATTATTTATATAATTATTATTTATTTTATCATCTTTTTCTTTTTTATTAATCATACTTTTCGATTTTTTTAATGATGATGAAATATTATTTTTATATATTTTATTTTCATCTAAATTTGATTCTGTTAATATTCTTGTTTTTTTTACACTTGAACTTCTTATTGATTTCATTAAATTTTTTTGTATTGAATTATTTAATAAACCAATTTTTAACTTATCTTTATAAAATATTATTTGTCTTTTATAAGATTCAATTTCTTTTTTAAATTTTATTTCATTATTTTCTTTTTCATTTAATTTATTTTGTAAAAGTTTAATCGTTTGTTTATAATGAATTAATTCTTTATTTAATTCAAATAAATTTGTTTTATCTATTTTTGAATTATTTTCTTTTTCTTTCATCTTAAAATTTAATTTTTCTATTTCTTCAATATAAGTATTAATTTGTTTAAATAAATTCATAAATAAAAAATCATTTATTTTATCTAAATCATTTTTAGTTTTATGATATTTTTCACTCATTATTGAAAATTTCATATTTAATTTATTCAATTTTTTTATAAATATATTTCCATTTTCTTTATTATAAAAATCTTGAAGTGTGTTATTTAAATTTATTAAACTTAAATTTTCATTTTTTAAATCATTAAATGAAAAATAATTTTGTTCCATTTATAATAAAAATAATTAATAAAAAGGTTTAAAAAATAAATAACAAAAATTATTTCTATAAAATTTAAATTAAATAAAATGATATCTAAATTTATAAAAAATTAATTTAGTCAAAGGAAAACTTTTTATTGAAAAATTTCTATTAAATTACAATTTATGATTAAATATTTTTTTTCTGTATTTATTTATGATTTATAAAAAATGAGTTTCAATATTAAAAAATTGCTTTTTAAAATCAATTAATCTTAATAATAATAAATAGATATTAAAATATTTTTTATAGAAATTGATTCTAAGTTATATTTTCCTAAGTTAAAAGGAATTATGGAAATGGAAAATAAAATGATAAAAAAATATTCATTAAAATATTATTATTATTATAATATTTTATTATTAATGGGAAAATTAAATATCATTTTATTTATGAATACATTATAATTTATATACTTGTAAATTCATTTTAGATTTATTATAAACATATAATTTAATTATTTTTTCTTTTCCATATGATAAAATTAATAAATTTTTTTAATTTATTAATACCTAATATATTATGATTTGAATTTTTTTTTACTAATTGAAAACTTTATTACTATCATTTTTATATTTTTTTATTTTTTTACTTACATCTCCAATTAAAAATAATCATTTTTTTTTTAAACATTTAAATTCATTTTTATTTTCTCTAATTATTTTTCTTTCTTTGATTCAAATAAGATTCTTTAGTCATATATTTTTTTAATCAGTTTTTATAACTAAAAAAAACTTTTTTAATAAGAAAAATATTTTCATAATTATTTAAATACTATTCTTTAATCAAGAAGATATTAAAATATTTTTATCTTCTAATAATAATATAGATAAAATTTATTCATTATCTATTTATATTTGAAGTATTGAAATTAATTATTATTATTTTATACCCATACTTATTTTATCATTTAAATATGAATATATTTTCATTTAAATAAATAAATTATTTTAATTATTCAATCTTATATAATATTTTAAAATAATTTGATTTAATGAATATTCATTATTTAATATTCCTTTATTTCTTTTCTAATCAATGCCTTAATTTATTTTCATTTTGAAAAAGTCAAAAAAAATATTTTCATTTTTTATCATTTATATTTTAATTTTTTGAATAAATTTAAATATTTATGATATATTTTAATTAATTATCTGATGAACTTTATTTTTGATATTAATATAAAACTACAAATAAATATTCTGCTATGTAAATATTTTATAAAAAATGAAAAATTTTTATTTTTCTTTTAAAAAAAAGAAAATAATATCAATTAAATAATAAATTTATTATACTTTCATTTTAATGATTATATAATTAAAAAAAAAAATAAAAAATATTAAAAAAAAAAATTTAAAAATCTTTAAGATATTAATTGATCAATATCTTTAATAATTTCATCTCCAACAACAGAAGCTTCTTTCATCATAATAGGTGAATCATAATTTAAATATCCATGAGGGAAAAAAATAAATTCTTTTAATAAAACATTAACATTTAATTTACATAATTTTTCTAAAAATAAATAAGAATCATCTCTTAAAGGATCATAAGAACCAGAATAAAATCTAACAATAGGATATTTTTTTAAAATATTTTCACTTGTAAATAAAGGAGAAATAAATTGATTTGTTTCATTTGTAAAATTACCAATATAAGAATTTCTTCCAATTAAATGAAAATTATTATTAAGAATTTTATCATTAATAGAATTTAAATAAGATAAAGTTAAATCATTTGTCATTTTTAAATTAGGATAAAATAATAAAATTACTTTTGGTAATTTTATATTTTTAATAATTAAAATATTAGTTAAACTTAAAATTAAATTTCCTCCTGCGGAGTCTCCAGCTAAGATAATATTATTTATTTTAATATTTAATTCTTTTTCTCCTTTTTTAATTAACCAAATGTAACTTTGATATATTTCATTTAATGCAATTGGAAAAGGAAATTTTGGAGAATGTTTATAATCAATTGATAAAATTGGTATTTTTAATTTATTTGACCATTTTCTTAAATAATTTTGATGTACATAAGGACTCATTGAAATAAATCCTCCTCCATGAATATGTAATATTATTGTATTTTTATTTATACAATTTTCACAATTTAAAAATAAAGCTTTTATTTTTTCTTTTTTTTTTATTTCAAATTTGTTTATATTTAAATTTATATTTTTATCTTTTATTAAATTTGATATTGATGGTTCTAATTGTTCTATTAATATTGTTTTTGATATTTTTATTTTTGGTAAAGAAAATTTCATAAAAAATTTCATTAATTTTGTATCTTCTAAATTCCAAACTTTTTCTAATAATTCATAATTTACATTTAATAAAAATTTATTTACATTAATATCTCTATTTTTAATATCAAAATAATAATAACCTAAAAAAAATCCAATATATATATTTCTTAAAAATGGATTTTTTGTTAATGAAAAACTTTTATATATTGAAGAATATGGTAATGCCACATTATCTATTATTTTTTCTTTAATACTTTTTTTCATTTGTTCTTTTGGAAATAATTTTACTTTTTTAATTAAAGGATTTATTAATTTCCATTCTTTACTATTTTCATTTAAATTCATTAAATTTGAAGAAGAAATTAAATAAAGTTTATGATATAAAGAAGAAAAAGTTTGAATTTGTTGTAAATAAATAAAAAAATTTAAATCTGAATCACATATAGATTTAATTTTTAATGTTAATATTTTATTTAATGCATTATTTATTATATAAATTATAAATTTAATTCCTACATTAAATGTTCTTATTCCTGGATAATAATTTTTATTTTCATATTCTCTAAATTCTTTTTCATTATTAATATAATTTTTAAGTTCTTTTTTTAATATTTGAATTTTTGTTTCATTTATATTTATAAATAATTTTGGATTTTGAAATTTTATTAATTCATAATATTCATTTTCATTTTTTGGAATTGGATATTTTTTATTAACTTTTTCAATAAAAATATCATAAGACTCTTTTTCTATTTTTTCATATTTATATATAAGAATTTCTTTATAAATATTTGTTAATCTATTTATATAATAAAGATAAAAATAATAGTTAAAATAATTTAATGATAATGAGTCAAATTGATTTATACATGATGTCATTATTAATTTCTCATATTCTTTTTTAAAGATATTTATTTTTTCTATTAATGTAGTAGAATTTAATATTAATGAATTAAGATTTTGAGGATAATTTTCTAATTCATAATTCAATAATTCATTTGAAAAATAAGGATAATGTTGGAATTTTTCATTATCACAATTAATAAAGGAAATTAAAAATATTATAAGAAAATATCTCATTTTATTTTATAAAAAAATTATATATGTTATATTTATATAATGTAATAAATAATAATTTTTTATTTTAAATTTTTTGAAAAAGATAAAAATAAATAAATTTTTCCATTCTTTTTGAGAAATATTTTTGAAAATGAATATTAATTTATATAATATTTTCATATTGAAGTAAATTATAAAGATTTAATTAATTTTTTATATCAAAAAATAAATTAATATAAAGATTATAGATTAGAAAAATATATTCTACAAACTGATAAAAATTATTTCATAAAGTTAAGAATAAATTAAAAAATTTATTATATTTTAATTATGTAAAATTATATAAAAAAAATCATATATTTTTATTTAAATTATACCAAGGTAAAATTAATATAGATTTTATTAATTTTAGAATAATATTTTGGGGATTGGGGATTGGGGATTG